>Ga0066652_100000309_pt1 | contig 24673 bp, 23 predicted proteins | sample GraSoiAngelo_101_FD_71413 | JGI IMG/M metagenome (GOLD analysis project Ga0066652, IMG submission 71413) | Grasslands soil microbial communities from the Angelo Coastal Reserve, California, USA - 14_0903_02_30cm | ecosystem: Environmental > Terrestrial > Soil > Grasslands | place: USA... | reverse complement strand
GGCCTCTGCTTTTATCGGTCTCGCAGCTGTTGTCGATTTTTTGGATGGGTTTATAGCCCGGGCGTTCAATGCTTCTTCGGAGCTGGGTAAGCAACTGGATTCACTGGCAGATACCGTGAGCTTTTGCGTTGCTCCTTCTATTATCGTTTATCAATTCCTGAAACTTAGTTATGCGCAACATAGCGGCGCGCTGGATGTTTCCTTTTTCTGGTTGACACCGGCATTTATCATTGCTGCAGCCGGGGCTTATCGCCTGGGTAAATTCAACCTGGATACCACGCAATCATTCAGCTTTAAAGGAGTGCCTACACCGGCTGTTGGCCTGCTGGTCGCTTCTTTCCCTTTGATCTATTGGTATAGTCGCGATACAACTGTTATCGGAATCTTATTGAACAAATGGTTCTGGTACGGGTTCATCCTTGTTATTAGTTACCTCATGGTATCCAACCTGCCGATCATGAGTTTAAAGTTTAAAGATTTTTCACTGAAAAATAATATCCCGAAGATCATCTTGTTGGTTGTCTCTATTGCATTAGGGGTGCTTCTGAAATGGATGGCAGTTCCGCTCATATTCCTCATTTACATTGCTGTATCTTTGGCGTTCAAAAAAAGAGTTTCATGACCTACACCGTCCAGATAAAAGTAATGCCATTGAAAGAACTATTAGATCCACAGGGGAAAGCTATCGCCGGCGGCCTGCAGAATCTTGGCTTAAGCGGAATAGAAGATGTAAGAGTGGGAAAAAATATTACCCTGCAAATAAACGCCGATTCATCCGGCCAGGCAGAACAGATCGCGGAAGAGGCTACAAAAAAACTGCTGGCTAACCCGGTAATGGAGTATTTTGAAATAGCAATCAATTAGGCAATTTGATAATTTGAAAATTTCTTGCCAGAGTTTCATTTTCAAATTTGCTCATTTTCAAATTTTCAAATTAATGCTATATCTCGTTCCTTCACCAATCGGTAATCTAAAAGATATCACGTTAAGAGCGCTGGAAGTTTTGAAAGAGGCGGACCTGATATTAGCTGAAGACACGCGTACATCTTCTCATTTGCTCAAGCATTATGACATCAATCGCCCACTATCTCCCTATCACCAGCACAACGAACATAGGATAGTAAAACATCTCACCGACCAGTTAGCAGCGGGAAAGAAGATCGCGCTGATCACTGACGCGGGTACACCAGGTATTTCCGACCCGGCTTATTTATTGGTAAGGGAATGTATACGTGAAGGAATTAAAGTCGAATGTCTTCCAGGCGCCACAGCTTTTGTGCCGGCATTGATAAACAGTGGCATCCCGGCCAGCCGTTTTTGCTTTGAAGGATTCTTGCCATTGAAGAAAGGAAGGCAAACACTGTTGAAACAATTGGCCCAGGAAGAGCGAACCCTAATATTCTACGAATCACCTGTACGCTTGCAAAAAACCCTGGAAGAATTCATCACTTATTTTGGCGAGGAAAGGAGCTGTTGTGTCAGCCGCGAGCTGACCAAGGTTTTTGAAGAAAACAAACGCGGAACCCTGAGAGAGGTTTGCGAATATTTTAAAGCCAGGACCGTTAAAGGCGAGATCGTGATCACGGTGGCAGGAAAAGAGAACGGTAAATCTGCATAAAGGGGAGGAATCGCCACGGATACACTGAAAAAAAGTGGAAATCATCCGTGGCAATTATAAGAGTAATGTATATGTCATCATAATAAGACCGTTGTGCGTCGTCCCGCACAATGCGGGAAGGGAAGAGATTTATTTTCGACCCCAGGGCGCTTCCCGGAACGATTTTGATTTTACATAACAACTGATTTGACGAAATTTGCGTCTTTGTTATTATTCATCATTCCTGTTAAAATTCACCTGAAATAATTTTATTATGAAAAAGGCCATCTTTTGGGTATTTCTTCTTGCGGGATTCAACAGCTTCTCGCAGGATCTTGCTTTTGGAAGGAAAATGGTAGATACGCTAACCTCCCCGGCATTCTGGGGGAGAGGATATACAAAAGATGGAATGAAAAAAGCTGCAGAATACCTGGTTTCTCAATTCGAGGCCTATGGTCTAAAACCAATGCAGGGAAATGATTTTTTTCAAAAGTTCACGTACCCCGTTAATACATTCCCGGGTAAAATGGACGTGAGCATTAATGATAAAGATCTAAGCCCGGGCAAAGACTACATCGTTGCCGCTGAAAGCAAAGGAGCAAAAGGAAAAGGCGAACTTGAAAGGATAGATAGCGTTCAATTTGTCAATCGGCAAAACAGGGTTCTTGTTAAACTACAGGACAAACTTACCATGGAAGTGGCTCCTGAAGAAGCAAACTACACGCTTATACTGGTTGACAGGAATGCTTTCCGGGAAACACCCGCCTCAATTAAAGTAAACATAGAGAACGACTTTATCAGCAATTTCAAAGCTTCGAATATTTGTGGGATTGTAAGAGGAACTGTAAAACCTGATTCGGTAATTCTTATCACTGCGCATTACGATCACCTGGGCGGGTTAGGTAAGGATACTTATTTCCCCGGAGCCAATGATAATGCCAGTGGCGTTTCCTTGTTACTTAACCTGGCACATTATTACGCCACAAACCCGCAACCTTATTCGATAGGTTTTATACTCTTCGCCGGGGAAGAGGCCGGGTTGATCGGTTCGAAGTATTTTACGGAACATCCATTGGTGCCATTAAAGAATGTCCGGTTTTTGATCAATACAGATCTTGCCGGTACCGGCGAAGAAGGGATTACCGTGGTGAATGCCACAGAATACCCGAAAGAATTTGCTATGATGAACGCAGTAAATGATGAGAATAAATTACTGGTAAAGATCAATTCCCGCGGAAAAGCTGCCAACAGCGATCATTACTTCTTCACAGAAAAAGGCGTTCCTTCTTTCTTTTTTTATACTATGGGTGGAATAAAAGCCTACCATGATGTTTTTGATAAAGCCGAAACGCTGCCACTTAATGAACATGAGGATCTCTTCAAGCTCGTTGTAAAGTTCAACGAGAAATTAATGGGTAAATAAACAGCAGTTCATCTATGAAAAACTTAATCATTGCATTAGTAATTACAGCACCACTATTCACAGCAGCTCAATCATCTCAAAACTACGGAACAGGTTACTGGCAGCAGCGTATCAAATACGTGATGGATGTGAACCTGGATGTGAATACGAATAAGATCACCGGCAAACAAACTATCAGCTATACCAACAACTCACCCGATACGCTGGGAAAGATATTCGTTCATCTCTATTGGAACGCGTTTCAACCCAACAGCATGATGGATGTTGTCAGCCGCAATACCGAAGGTCTTGTTGTTGGAAGGGCCAATGGACGCGATATTACCGATTTCGACCGCCGTTTCAAGAAGCGGATCAGTGATCTTGCCCCGGGAGAACAGGGTTATTGCAGGATAACCCGGTTTATGTATAATGGCAAACAGCAGCAAACAAAATTGTATGAGACAATACTCGAGGTAATACTCGATAAGAAAATCCTGCCGGGCGCCACGGTGACTTTTAATACCGAATTTGAATGCATGGTGCCTAAGCTGTCGCGCCGCAGCGGCAGGGACAATCCGGAAGGCGTGCGGTACAGCATGGGACAATGGTATCCCAAACTGGCGGAATATGACAAACAGGGGTGGCATGCCGATCAGTATATACGAGGAGAATTTTATGGCGTCTGGGGAGATTTTACAGTCAATCTTACTCTTGATAAAAATTATAAAGTGGGCGCTACCGGTGAACTGCAAAATGCTTCCGAGATCGGCTGGGGATACGATAAAGAAGGGACCCCGCTGAAGGATATACCGGGAAATACAAGGACCTGGAAGTTCGCGGCAAAAAACATCCACGATTTTGTGTGGGCGGCAGACCCGGATTACAAACACATCACGAGAAAAGCAGCCAATGGCCCTTTACTTCATTTTATCTATAAGTATAGCGCGGATGATGACATGAAATGGCAGGCTACTGCCGATAGTTGCGCGATGGTCTATCCGTTTATGGCCAAAACATTTGGGCCCTATCCTTACAATGTCTATTCGTTCTTGCATGGCGGCGGTGGCGGCACCGAATATTCCATGGCCACCCTTGTAAGAAATTATTCACTTGGAACGGCTATACATGAATGGTGCCATAGCTGGTACCAAATGATGATGGGCTCGAATGAAGAAGAATACGGATGGATGGACGAAGGTTTTACCAGTTATGCGGAGTCCCGTGTTCTGGCCTGGCTTCACAATAAACCTTTTTCTTTCGATGAAGACGCATACCGTGCGTATTTCAATATGGTAAAGAGCCCGCTTCACGAACCGCTGAGCGTGCCTGCCAATTTCTTTAATACCAATTATGCCTACAACAACAATGCTTACAATAAGGGTTCGCTGTTTATGTGCCAGTTTGCATATATAGTGGGAGCACAAACATTGGATAAGATATTGCTGGAATATTATCGTGTATGGCGTTTCAAACATCCTGACCCGGATGATTTCATTCATATAGCTGAGAAAACAAGCGGGCTGCAGTTGAGATGGTATAAAGAATTCATGATGTATACCCTGAAAACTGTCGATTATAAGATCGACAGTTTGTGGGAGGAGAACGGCAAGACCAAAATCCGGATAAGGCGGCTGGGCCAGATGCCGATGCCGGTTGATGTGCAGATCAGTTTTGCCGACAGTACTGGCGAAATACATTACATACCTACCGACCTGATGTTTGGCGAAAAAGCTGCGGAAGATGACATGCCGCGAAAGGTTTACCCGGCGTGGAGATGGACACATGACACCTATATCATAGAAACCGAAAAAAGACTGGGGCAGATTGCCGCGGTGGAAATTGATCCAACCCAACGAATGGCCGACATTGACCGTGGTAATAACAAGCTTAGACTAAAGTAACTAAGATATTCTGCAAAACGACGAAACCACCTCATGAAGCAGGTGGTTCCTTATCGTTGATTAGGCCCCTTTATTTAATATCTTTTTAAGTAAGAATTATCTATAGGTCGGTACAAACCTTTAATGAGGATGCAGATTCTTATGATGAATTGATAATTATGATCTGCGATTATCTTAAAGATCATATTAATCCGCGTTCCAACCGTATTCTAAACGAAAATAGGCCGAATGACCAGCCTTTCAAATACCACTTTTGTGGTATAATTCATTCTAATAGGAAATTAACGCCCGAAGAACCGGTTCACAGCTTCGACCCGGTTACTGACATGCAGTTTTTCGTAGATGTGGTACACGTGTTTTCTTACCGTTTCGGCGCTAAGGAACAATTGCGCGGCGATCTCTTTATACATTAAACCCTTTGAAAGCTGTTCCAGGATTTCCTTTTCGCGGTTGGTCAATTGATCAAGACCGGCACCTTCAGTGGAGGCTGGTTTATTCTGAAATGCAGCCACCACTTTTCGGGCAATCTGGCTGCTCATGGGTGCGCCTCCCTGGTATAGTTCGCGGATCGATTCTAATAATTTGGCAGGTGCGGTTTTTTTCAATATGTAACCGCTGGCGCCGGCGCTCAATGCCTCAAATATTTTTTCATCTTCTTCATAGACAGTACACATCATGAAATTGGTAGCAAGCATTTGAGGCTTCAAAATTCTCACGCAGTCAATTCCGCTTTCTGTTCCTCCCAGGTTGATGTCCATCAGCACTACGTCAGGGTTGATCCGGGGAAGACTTTCAATAGCCTCCTCGGCGGTACCCATTGTACCGATGCACTTATACCCATCAGACATGATAATGATCTCTTCCAGCGTGGTTCGAAGTTGTTTATTGTCGTCGACAATACAGACAGAAATTTCCTGCATACTTCAAAGGTCAGCTTTCAGGCAGATACAGCCAATACCACGAATAGGTATTTTTAGCGGGGAACATAAAGAATGTATTTTTCACTGAAATAGTCCAAAGGAAAAATGTCATGAATATCAGTAATGTAAGGCCGAAGACCGCTTTGCTGGATTTCTTCCGCCAGGTCACCACCTTTTAGGCAGATGAGGCCGGGTTTCCCGTTTCTGGTTTCCGGTTTCAGGTTTCCGGTTTCAGTAGTGGGCTGTTGACTCTGGACTATCGACTCTGGACTATCGACTCTGGCTTCCGCTCTCCGCTCTTCGCTCTCCCTCTTCAACAGTGGTTTGCTCCATTTCCAAAGCTCACTCAGCGGTGCCACAGCGCGGGATACGACAAAATCGAACTTCTTATTCTTGATTTCTTCGGCTCTCGTATGCTGGATGGTTACATTAGTAAGCCCTATTGCGGTTACCACAGCTTTTACAACTTTCAGCTTTTTTGCGATGCTGTCAGCCAGGTGAAATTTTACTTCTGGGAAAAGAATGGCCAGCGGTATTCCGGGAAAGCCGCCACCAGTTCCAAGATCGAGTATCTCCGCTCCAGCCTCGAATTCAAACACCGCAGCAATGCTTAATGAATGCAGTACGTGCTTTTCGTAAAGGCCATCGATATCTTTCCGGGAGATGACATTGATCTTTTCATTCCATTCCCTGTACAACGGCTCCAGTGCCTGCAGCTGTTTAAGCTGGCCAGGAGTAAAATCAGAAAAATATTTGAGGATGATTTCCATTTAAGATACACAGGCCTTTACCTCAATTCCAGGTTTTTCGTGGCTTTCTCCATAATGATGGAAAGAAGATGATATAGTATAGAAACATCCAGATATCCAGGGCTAAAAACCAGGGCCAAAGGTCCTGCTCTTCCATTTTTTTCATCGACTTATATAAAACAAAACCCTGGACCAAAACGCGCAATCCAAAAAGACCGACGGCAAATCTCCAGTCATAAAATATTATAGTGGCAGCCAGCAAAGGATAAAAAAGAAATTGAGTCGCAGTATAAAGCCCTAGCAGGAATTTATGTTTTCGTTTGTAAAATTTGGCTGTGGTATAATGTCTTGCTTTTTGTTTGCGCCAGTCTCTCCATGTTATTTTTGGATTTGAACGGGTGATTGCTTCCGGGTCGATGATGACCGCTGTATTCTTCCCCGTCGCGACTTTATTAATAAAAAGATCATCGTCTCCGCTCGGGATATGATTGATGGAAGAAAATCCTTTGTTGCGCAGGAACAGGTCTTTTTTGTAAGACAAATTCCGGCCTACACCCATGTAGGGAATGCCAGCCAATGCATACGAAAGATATTGCAGGCCTGTATGGAAAGATTCAAAGCGGATCAGTTTATTTAACAAGCCGGGACGTTTGTGATAAGCGCCATAGCCCAACACAATCTCGATGTCATCGTCGTATGCATCCTGCATTTTCTGTATCCAGTATTCACTGGCCGGCACACAGTCGGCATCGGTCAACAACAACACCTCGTGTTTTGATTCTTTGATCCCGATGGACAAAGGATATTTTTTACCGGAAATCAGTTTAGCCTCCTGCGTTAGCTCGACTACGTTCAACGATTTGAAGGTCTTTTTGAGTTCCTGCAATATATATTTTGAGTCGTCAACGGAGTTGTCATTGACAGCTACCACTTCATAAGTACTACGATAGGTTTGCACGAGGACGCCAGGCAGGTTTCGGGCCAGGTTCTCATCCTCATCACGGGCACAGACAATGACCGAGACAGGATGTTGTTGGCTTTTGAGTTTTTGTTTTTGTTTATAGAAGGCAACACGGCTGAAAAACCAGGAATAATAAAAGACCTGGATGGCGGTTACAGCAGCGAAACAATAAAAAATTATTTGTTCCCAGTTAGTAAGTGGCATAACCGCGAAGGTACACTTCGGTATTCGGATTTAATTATTTCGATCCCGCCAATTGGCGGAATTAATCATTATCATTTGTTCTTGTTTTTTGGTTCCGGGAGCCTGGTTTTTGTCATTTGGTTCTTGGGTTTTGGTTCTTGGTTCTTAGGAACATACCTTGCACCATTTATGGCGGCATTAAGCTTTCAACTGCAACATAGTGACAAAACCTCCGGGGCAAGGGCCGGGAAAATAACAACGGATCACGGTGAGATCCTGACTCCTATTTTTATGCCGGTGGGAACGGCCGGAAGTGTGAAAGCGGTAACCCAGCAACAATTGATCGACGATGTAAAAGCGCAAATCATCCTTGGTAACACCTATCATCTTTACCTTCGGCCGGGCCTGGAAGTGCTTGAAAAAGCAGGGGGCCTGCATCGCTTCAATGGCTGGAATAGACCAATTTTGACGGATAGCGGGGGTTACCAGGTTTTTTCATTGGCTGGCACCCGAAAAATAAAAGAAGAAGGAGTTACTTTTCAATCGCATATCGATGGTTCCAAACATTTATTTACGCCCGAGAACGTCATTGATATTCAGCGGACCATCGGCGGCGATATCATCATGGCCTTTGATGAATGTCCACCAGGTGGCTGTGAAATGAAGTATGCGGACACATCTCTTAAGCTTACCAATCGATGGCTGGATCGTTGCTTCGATCGCTTTGCTGATACTTCTGATAAGTACGGGTATACTCAAAACCTCTTTCCCATTGTACAGGGCGGAACATATAAGGATCTTCGTAAACAGTCCTGCGAATATGTTGCATCAAAGGAGGCTACCGGTAATGCTATCGGCGGCCTGAGTGTTGGAGAAGCTGAACCTGTGATGTATGAGATATGCGAATGGTGTTGTGAACATTTGCCAAAGGAAAAGCCGCGGTACCTGATGGGAGTGGGAACTCCCTGGAACATCCTGGAATGTATTAGCCTGGGAGTTGACATGTTTGATTGCGTAATGCCTACGCGCAATGGGCGCAATGCGATGCTTTTTACTACCGAAGGCGTCATCAATATTGACAATAAAAAATGGGAGTTCGATTTTTCTCCAATCGACAAAGGGTTGCCCTGCGAAGCCAGCAATTATTATTCAAAAAGTTACTTACGGCATTTAATGAAATCGCAGGAAATTCTCGGGCTGACGATCGCCAGCGTACATAATCTTGCGTTCTATCTATGGTTGGTAGAAGAAGCCAGGGATCGCATTATACATGGAAATTTTGCAGCGTGGAAAAATGAAATGATAAATGTGTTGAAGCGACGGCTATAGTTTATACAGGCCGTATTTAATGGCAAAAATGACCAAACCCACGCGGGATTGCACATTCAGTTTCTTTAATAGATGATCCCGGTAGCCATCGATAGTACGAGGGCTTACCTTCATTTTTTCTGCGATCTCTTTATAAGTCATTTCTGTGCAGGACAGTTGAAGAAATGTGATCTCGTTCTCGGTTAATTGGGAAATAAGATGTGTTTTCGTCGCGTTGTCTTCATCGTTGGTGACGTAGTTCAGCATTTTATTGCTGACAAGTTCATTCATAAAAAAACCGGAGTCACGTATATTATCCAATGCCTGTTTAAATACGGCGGGTTTGCTATCCTTTAAAATGTATCCGCGGGCTCCATGTTTGAGCATGCTGATAATGACCGTGTCCGTATCCATTACGCTTAATACAAGTATCTTAGTGTCAGGAAGGTTTTTTTTCATCCAGACAGCCGTTTCTATGCCGTTCATTTCAGGCATATTGATATCCAGCAACACGATATCGGGCGCCGGGGAGGTTTTTAGCTGCTCAATAAATTCCTTGCCGTTATCCGCTTCCATTAATACAGCATATCCATCAAATGATTTCACAATAGATGCCAGGCCATTGCGAAGCAATACATGATCGTCAACTAACGCGATTTGTGTTTTCTTAGCCACCAGTTTCGGTTTTGATTGAAATGGTTACCAGGGTTCCCTTCGCGGGCTGGCTGTTGATGGCCAGTTCGGCATTGATCATCTTAGCCCTGTTTTGCAGGTTATTCAATCCAGCCCCTTCGGAGATCAAATTTTCGGCAAAGCCTTTTCCATCGTCCTTTATCGTGATAACCAATATATTGTTTTCCTTTTTTCCTTTCAAATATATTGTTTTTGCATTTGCGTGCTTCATAATATTATTGATCACCTCCTGGATCATCCGGAAAAGTATGATCGGTTTTTCGTCGCCTAATGAAGGAAGTTCCTCGTCGAGTTCTATACTGGTACTGAATTTACCGGTAGCTTCCAGGTTATTCAGCAATTTTATCACCAGGCCCGTCCAACCATTGTTACGGATATAATCGGAATCGAGAGAATGGCTGAGATTGCGCAGATCGGTCAGCGCTTTGCCAAGCAATTCATCCATCTTGGCGATCTTGTCATTTTCATGCGGAGCATTCAGTGTATTGAGGTTGATGCTTACCAGGCTTAACATCTGGCCGATATTGTCGTGGAGTTCCTGGCTGATATCATGAAAGGTTTGCTCCTGTATTTCGAGCTTGGATTGTAAAAGTGTCTGTTCGAACTGGATGCCCATTAATTCTTTTTCCAGTAGCAGTTTGTTCTTTCGTTTCAGGTAAATGCGGAAAAGCAACACAACGGCTATCACCAGCATTAACATGAGAAAACTGACGCCAGTTATCAATATAACAAATTCTATTTTATCTTTTGGCATAGATAAAAAGCGTAACTAAAACAATTATACATGAAAATACTCATTACCCGTGGAATCAGCCTGTATAGTTTAAAACCCCAAAGGGTCGCGTCCTGGAGGGCGAGGTATTTTTGGAAAGCCAGTGAGGTAGTCACGACCGGGTAGTAGATGGCAATAGCGGCCGTAACCCAGATAAGGGGTCGCCAATATTTTTCTTCATTAATATTGTTAAGATCGAAATACTTGAATAAAAATAAAACCGCGCAAAACGTGATGAGGAACCCCCTTGCTATTGGCGGGTAGGTGCTGGTAATAGATATGGACTCAAAGAAGGAATAGTTTACCAATACCAGTAAGAGATATGCTATCGTCATTACTGCTATCAGCTTCTTCAATGAAGACATGAATGGGATACTGAAATAGATATATGCAAAAACAACGGCGCTGACCGGCTGGTAAATATTATATACGATGGCCGTGGATTTGAATAAATGGAACCAGCTTCCCAGGGTCAACACCGTTTCCTGGATAACTACTGCAAAAAGGTAAGGTATCAGGATAGTAAGCTTCCTGCCACTAAGATATTTCCTGTAGATCAGGGCAAAGATGGCACTTGCAAGTAAACTTGCCAGGTAAATAAGGTTAATTACCGTATCCATTAAGGCATTCCTTGGCCTTCGTTAAAAGGATCATGTCCTTCGTCGTTGCCATCTTTTCCCTCAATTGGTTTGAGAGCCGGCTTGCCGTTCTTATACGGCCAGATAATTGTTGTCACACGGCCGGGATTCGAGGTGCCATCTGGATAAACGCCCAGGTACACCCTTAACTCATCGGTTGAAGGGCTTACTTCATCCAACCAGGCTTGTATCTCCGGAAGGGTAAATGACACATACTGGGTTTTCTTTTTCGAATCAACCTGGAGTGTCCTCAGATAGTCAACGTAGCTACTGATCATTGCAGTAGCCTGACTAACTGGTATTTTTTTGCCTGCCATAGTTTGGGGTTTTGGTGAATTGTACTGAAAAGTAAAACACTATTACCTAATTACAATCGCACGTACCCGAGAAAGGGTGAAAAAACAGATTGGCTACTGGTGAAAACACCGTGGCGAAATTGGGTTAAAGAACTCTTTCCCATTCACGCTAATTAAATCAAATTTGCCATGGGTTTAATTGAGAATCATTCGCCATTAAGCCAGGAAAATTCAAAAAAATAAATACCTGTCACTACTTTCTACCGTGACAGGTATTTTAGTTTAAACTTTCACATTCTTATTCCTGACAATTCTTTTCCTTTGCATCCAGATGAATAAGATAGACTGGTATATACTGAAGAAATTCGTAGTTACTTTCTTTTTTTGTATGGTACTGTTTACGCTGATCGCAGTGGCCGTGGATACCAGTGAAAAAACGGACGATTTCGTAAAAACAGGTTTGTCTACTCTACAAATCATCCAGCAATATTATTTCGGCTTTGTTCCTTTTATCTGGGGTTTGCTTTTTCCCCTCTTTGTTTTTATAGCAGTTATCTTCTTTACCAGCCGTATGGCTACGCGTTCTGAGATAGTTGCTGTGTTGGCCAGCGGAGCCAGCTACAACCGGCTGTTACGACCTTATATAATCGGGGGGCTGTTTTTTGCCGTGCTTTTATGGTTGGGCAATGCTTACGTGATCCCAAAGGCAAATAAGATCAAAAGTACTTTCCAGGCTAATTATTTCGACAAGAATGACCCAATGAAAAACAGAGGAGGGTCGAGTTCTTTTTATCTTAAAATAGATCCTGTCACTTATATCGGACTGAAATATTATGATACGATCAGCAAGTCGGCGAGTTCATTTTTCATGGAGCGTGTCAGGGATGATAAGGTCTTTTATAATCTTCGGTCCAACAGCATTCGCTGGGATACCGCAGTACGGAAATGGAGATTGTTGAATGTTACTGAAAGAACCGTCTCAGGATTGAAAGAGGTTATTAGCCAGCACAACGATACCACTATCAACATCAGCCTGAAGCCGGAAGAGCTTCGAAAAGACCTTTATCTTAAAGATAAACTCACCACTCCCGAACTGGTGGCCTATATCCGGCGTGAAGAAGCAAGAGGAAGAGAAGGACTTGCGCCTTCCAAAGTGGAGCGTTACAGGAGAACAGCTACCCCGGCCACTGTTTTATTGCTCACGCTCATTGGTGTTGTAATTGCCAGCCGGAAAACCCGTGGTGGCAGCGGGATGCACCTTGCACTCGGGATTGTCATTGCTGCTATCTTCATCATTTCCGACAGGTTTTCAACCGTGTTTGCCATTAACGGACATTTTCCTCCACTCCTTGCTGCCTGGTTGCCCAATATTGTATTTTCATTCGTGGCCTTCTGGATGTATCGAAAAACTCCCAAGTAGCCCGGATTTTCATTGGATTATAACCGGTATCGTTTTCTGAATTTTTTGCTGTGCAGACAGTCTTGACTACCTTTAGTCGTCAAATTTTTCAATATTCTTTTAAATAGTTTTCATGGGCATAGTCAAAGACAGGTTCAAAGAAAAATCAGACCAGACCGCTGCAGAGATCAAGGAATTACTTAAGGAACATGGTACTAAAGTAATTGGAGAGGTACAATTATCACAGGTTTACCAGGGGATGCGCGGTATGACCGGCCTGGTAACGGAAACCTCTTTACTGGATGCCCAGGAAGGTATCCGCTTCCGTGGATATTCTATTCCTGAACTAAGAGAAAAACTCCCTAAAGCTCCCGGGGGATCAGAGCCTTTACCCGAGGGCCTGTTTTATTTAATGCTCATCGGCGAATTGCCTACCGAGGAAGATGTGCAACATATTACCTCTGTTTTGCAGCGGCGCAGCCATGTACCGACTCACGTTTTTCATACTATAGAGGCATTACCGCTGAATACTCATCCCATGACACAGTTTGTAGTGGGGATCATGGCCCTGCAAACGGAAAGTCAATTTTCCAAGAAGTACGCGTCGGGGATGAATAAAAAAGATTACTGGGATTCGATATTCGATGATTGCATGGATTTGATCGCCCGTCTGCCCCGGGTGGCAGCGTATATCTATCGTCGTAAATATAAATTTGGCGATCATATACAACCAAACGGTTTGTTGGACTGGGCCGGCAATTTTGCACATATGCTGGGGTATGAAGATGATACATTCAAAGAGCTCATGCGGCTTTACATGACCATTCATGCCGATCATGAAGGTGGAAATGTATCAGCTCATGCCACGCATCTTGTTGGTTCTGCCCTAAGTGATCCTTACCTGAGTTTCGCGGCAGGAATGAATGGCCTTGCCGGGCCCTTGCATGGACTTGCCAACCAGGAAGTAATAAAATGGATTTTTGAAATGCAGGGAGAGTTGAAGACGGAGACACCAACTAAAGAACAGATTGCCGACTACGTAAAGAAAACATTAAGCGAAGGGAAAGTAGTGCCGGGATATGGTCATGCCGTGTTGCGTAAAACCGATCCACGGTTCCTGGCGCAGATGGAATTCGGGAAGAAGCATATGCCGGATGATAAGTTAGTGCAAACAGTTTGGAATGTTTACGAGGTTGTACCGCCAATTTTGCAATCCATTGCCAAAATAAAAAACCCGTGGCCCAATGTAGATGCACATAGCGGGTCTTTACTCGTTCATTTTGGTATGAAAGAGTACGAGTATTATACGGTATTGTTCGGGGTCAGCAGAGCGCTAGGGGTTTTGGCAAGCCTTTGTTGGGACAGGGCATTGGGATATGCATTGGAAAGACCGAAGTCCGTTACGACCGAACAGGTAAAAAAATGGTTGAAAGGACAGGATGAAATTTGGGGAGAATAATCCACAAGGCAACAAAAAATATTTGACCACAGTCCCGCCATGACGGGACTGTTTTTTATTTAGAGCACGTTATTCGCTAAATGAATTACCAGCTACTGTTTTTATATGCAATTGTTACTTGCCTGCTTTTGGTATGATTTTTTATGCTCTCTATAAGCATTTCTATTCCTTAAACTTAAAAATAACTTTTATATGTCAAACAAGAGCAAAGTATTGCTGGGCATTCTCGGAGCTGCAGCTGCCGGTGTGGTAATTGGATTATTGGTAGCACCTGAAAAGGGAACGGAAACACGAAAAAAGCTTCGCAAAACGGTTGGTGACTGGACAGATGAATTAGGTAATTTATGGGCGAAAGGAAGAACCGCAGCTGAAGATGGAATGGGAGAACTTAAAGAAAAAGTAAGACAAGCCAGGGCATCTGCTGAGGATAAGGCCAGCAAAATGAAAGAAAGTGTTTAGCTCACAAAAGCTGAAAGATAAAGCAGGCTATATTGGTCTGCTTTATTTTACTTTTTAAATGAACTTGCTATGGAAGGACTAAAAGACAAGACTGCTGATCTCGTTGATCATGTAGAAGATATCGCAGATACGTTTTATCAACTCGCAGTCGTTAATGCAGCGCAAAAAGCAACTAATCTCGCTTCCTCATTTCTTGTAGTCCTGGCCTTATCCGTTTTTGGTGTCATAGGACTGTTGTTTGGCGGGATAGCCCTGTCTCTTTGGCTGGGTGACCTGGTAGGCAGCAGGGCAGGTGGTTTTTTAATTGGCGCGGGAATTTTTCTTCTTCTTTTAGGTGTTATTGTAGTATTGCGCAAACAAATAATATTTCCATTCATCCGTGACATGTTAATTCGAAAAATGTATGACTAGGCGGATCAACACATATAAAGATTTGCTGGACGAGAAAACAAGGCTCGAAGCTTTACTTAAAGAACAGAAAGCAACTATCCGGCAAGATATCCGTAATATAGGCGAAGAGTTTCGCCCCGTTACTTCAGCCGCCTCGTTCCTTGGCAAAATGGTGACAAGAGAAGGAGGCAATTTCTTCCTGAATGCGAGCGCTAATAAGCTTATCGATATTGTATTCAAAAAGGTGCTTCTTGCGCGGACCAGCTGGATTACCAAGCTCGTGGTACCGTTCCTGATGAAGAATTATTCATCTCATGTTATTTCCGAAAACAAAGGAACGATTATGAGTAAGCTGTTTTCGTTTATCGGCAGGAAACATTCCAATGGCCAGGAAAAGGTGCATGAGGACTAATCTGATTTTTTCCAAAACGAAAAATGACATAAAAAAATAAGCTCGTCGTTAAACAAGCTTATTTGTGGAGGATATCGGGGTCGAACCGATGACCTCTTGCATGCCATGCAAACGCTCTAGCCAACTGAGCTAATCCCCCAAATTGTATTGACCGATGACCTTCAGCACGCTTTCGGAACGCTCTGGGCATCCCGATAGTTATCGGGAGAGCTAATCCCCCAAATTGTATTGACCGATGACCTTCGGCACGCTTTCGGAACGCTCTGGCCATCCCGATAGCTATCGGGAGAGCTAATCCCCCATTTCTCCCTTTGGGGAAGCAAAAATAAGCGTTTTGAAGCTATCAGTAAACCAGGTAAGAATAATTTTAGCCGGAAATACTATTTGCTGTTGGATCGGTAATATCCCGGAGGCTTCCCCCGGGCGTATTAATAACTTTAATGATGGTGAATGTTTTTATACCCGCCGGCACCTGCCATTTCACTTCTTGTCCTTGTCTAAAACCTATTAAAGCCGTTCCAATCGGTGCCATAACTGAAATTTTTCTCTTCTTAATGTCAGCTTTATCCGGTGTCACAAGGACAAGCTCCATAATTTCATCCTTTCCTTTAGTTTTTATTCTTACTGTAGAATTGAGTCTTACCACGTCAAGCGGAAAAGCGTCCTTATCTACAAGTTTGGCTTTTTTGAGTTCGGCAGTTAGCTTTTCTGCATTTCGACGATCGAAAGATGCTTTTCCATATACGCCGTTTAAGTAAGAAATCAATAGTTTGTAATCCTCTTTCAGCAGAACCAGCTTATTTATTGACCTTTTCATAATGTATAGTTTAAGAATTTTAAAATTGGCTATTGTCTTTGGAAACTTTCCTCTGTATAACAGCAGACGCAAGTAAATCTGTAACCTAATTCAATCGTTTTTGACTGTGCCGGCTGACCCAGCCGATAGCAGTTGCCTTTTTTCGTTAAGAGATATATTTTGGGTGTTTGTCATTTTAGACAATATCATCTGCCAATTCATGGCATTTCTTTCAAGCGTCGACAGGTCCCTAAGCCCGTCTGTTTCACGTTCATAAAAAGGTAAAACAATTTTTTTATTCTTATTACAATATTCAAATTGTAAATAGATGGATTTCAAAAATGCTCTTAATCCTTTTTTATTCAACTCGCCGGGTTTTATACTACTATAGGTTTTTTTAATAGAAATAGTTTCTACCTGATCAAGTTCAACGATGTAAGAATGGGTCGAACCATTTTTTATTTCTACCACCAACAATTTCTTCTTTAACCCGTCAAGAGCAATTATTTTATTGCCTAGTCCGAGATGACTGGAAAAAGAGAGGTTTAACTTAGAGCCGAGCTCGCTCAGCTGTAAATATTTATTACCAGCCCTTGTGTTATTATTTTTCATGTTACGATGATTAGCGTGCAACAGCAATTTGCGCAACTGCACAGGTGAAAGGACTAACAAAAATTCGTTTCTCTTTGGACCTGTAAAATGATAATGGCTCTTTTCTTCAAATTCTGATTGTCGAATTAAAATCCCTGCTTTTCAACCCTGCCACGGCGTCATTTTCTTTGTCAAGCCCCGTCTTTACTTTATTAGTTATTATTTTAGTAAGAATAATTTCCCAACTGCTGGCTTTTTGCACCAAATCATTCATATCAAACAGGTGATCTCTCCCTGCTTCATAAAAGGAAATTTGAACCGGTTCTCTTTTGTCTATATAGTCGAATTCTAATACGACTTTGTCAACCATGGTCTCAAACTTCTGCTTCTTATCCGTTCCCATATTAATGCTCTTATATACTTTGTTCTTTGAACAGCTTTTTAACTGTTCAAGATCAATAACCAACGAACTGTATGTGTTATCTGTTTTTATTACATACAAAACGGTTTTATGGGGCTTATCGAGACCGATTATAAAGTTTTCCTGGATTTCCTTCCTGGAAAAAGATAAATTCATTTCTTCTTTCAACCTGGTGAACAGCCTGTCAATTTCAACAGCTGCCTTTTGCTTGTGTTTGTTGTTTACAGAAACAAGTACGAGACAAATGATAATAACTAATGCAATTAGGAGGAATGCTATAATGATAGAAGACATATTAATGATTTTACAGAATTAAATAAATAGCTGGACGTGGTGCGCCGGCTTTTTATATAAAACATGGCTAATAGAGTCTGAACAACTGTACGGTACTGGGCCACAATAAAGTTGAACCATTCATTAGCTTGCCTGGAGGAAGTTTCAGAATAAAACCCAAGACCTGTAAGTATCAGGCTTGGGGAAGCGTATTAAAGTCTTTGAAATTGGAGAAGTAATACAGCTTGACACAAAAAGGAAAAAATTCTGTAAATGAACAGGTGTAAGAATCATGCATGTCAAGCACGACGTGCTCTTTAGGAAAACTGTAAGCGTTATTTGTGATAAAGACTGACATGTTTTCAAATATACTAATAAGCCCTGACTGTTTAGCTAAAGAAACATTAATCTTGTTGAATTAAAGAAATCGGCTATTGCTCTCCGCCCATTGTAAGTTGGTGATAATAGTCACTAAACTCTGTAAATCATGTGTAATTGGTTGGGCCTTTGCCCGGAGTTGCAATTTTTCGTATGATTCCCAAGCCCATTACATGGATTTATTTATTCAGCCCGGTATAGAATTTTTCGATTATAAACCATGCTTTTTTCTTTAGCCCTCTATCCGATATAAGCCCTTTGCGGTTCCAGCCATTTTGATAGACAGGGTGCATTCTGACCGGTGATCTGAAGTCTGCAAGAATCCATGGACACGTGCCCCTTAAGAATGGAATTGTTCGCAACATTTCAAGCTGATCTTTATATAATTTTTCCTGGTATTCTTCACTCCATGAGCTTGCCGCATCTTTGGGTTCTCCTTTGCTGCCATATAATGCCTCACCACCAAACTCAGACATGATTAAAGGTTTTTTAAAGTCTGAAATCCATTTGATGTTGGAAGGTTTCCCCGGCCACGTTCTATACCAGCCGAGATATTCATTTACTGCTATAACATCCAGGAAACGATAAAGTGTGTCTTTTATATAGATGGTAGAGTCTTCGTAAGTTACTTTGTCTGTTGCTGAACTTATCAATCTTGTTGGGTCTAATTTCCGGCAAAGACCGGCAAGTGCAGCTATACCTGAATAACGCGCCGGCGATAAACTGGTTTCATTGGACATGCTCCACATGATTATATTACATCTGTTCTTATCTCTATGTACCATTTCTTTTAACATGGTGTCCATTTTGGACTGCATAAGAGGACTGCCAAAATCAATACCCTGGTAAATAGGCAATTCTTCCCATACCATTAAACCCATTTTCTCTGCGAGTTTTACTGTATGTTCGTTGTGAGGATAGTGAGCCAATCTGACAAAATTGCAACCTAAATCTTTTGCCCACGTCAATAATTGCAATGCATCAGATTCAGAATATGCTCTTCTTTTTCCCTGGGGGATCTCCTCATGAATGTTTACTCCTTTTAAAAAAATGGATTTTCCATTAAGTAAGATATCTGTTTCGTTTACAGATATGTTTCTAAACCCTATTAATTCCTCAATGGAGTCAGTTTCGCTCCTGATAAATACCTTATACAATTTTGGTTGATCCGGGGACCATAAGCTCAGGGTGGCCGTAAAGTTAACATCAGCTTTACCATTGTCGTCAGATGTGGTTTGATATCTTATTGCCGCCTCGGGAATTACGACGGTTATTTTTTGTTTTTTCAGATCCCCACCGATTTTGATCCATCCATTTACTTCACTTGTGGATCCTTTTTTTAATTGAATAAAATAATCCTCAATGAAAGTGGTGGAGGTTTCTACGAGGTTTACGTCCCGTGTGATCCCGCCATAGTTAAACCAATCAAACCCTAACCCCGGGATACCATCTTTGATTCTCGCATTATTGGTCCTTACTATGAGAGAATTCAATCCATTCTTTACTTTATTTGTTATCTCAAACTGGAAGGGCGTAAATCCTCCTTCATGACTTCCAATTTTCTCGTTGTTGAAATATACGTCCGCTTTATAATTGACGCCCCCGAAATGAATAAAAAGCCTTTTATCCTTTTGTAACTGGTAGGAAAAGGTTTTTTTATACCATACAGAACTTTCGAAATAGTTCAATTCAGAAAGTTGTGAATTAAAATCTCCCGGTACTTCCAATTCGGGGCCTTCGTCAAAAGAGTATTCATAGAAATCATGCTTGCCCTGTGGCTTTTTATCCTTCCAGAGAGATTTCCAATCGCCGGCGCCAATGTCAAAAGGATCTATAACTACCTGCCAGCGGCCATTTAGACAAGTTGTATTTCTTCCTTCAATATTTGTTAAGGCAAATTGTCCTGAAATGTTTTGAAAATAGAGGAAAAAAAGAAAAAGACATAAACTGTTGCGCTGGATAATAAATTTTCTGGTTGATAAAGCAGGCTTTATTTTACTGGTTAGTCCGGAGACTGGAGTTTGTGTCATCGCAGTGGCAAATATACAGTTCATATTAGTAAGTGACTGGATCGGAAATAAATGTGGAATATAGTGTTTAAGAACAAAGAAAATATTTTAGTACCGATTGCCAGGCAAGCAAGAAACTTATTACTTACATATCAATATTGACCGCATTGTTTTCCTTGATACCGGCTAAAGTTATTCATTGGAATGGATATTTGTCTTTAAGATTTTCTATGTTGGCTAGTTTTCTATTGAAACTTGTTAAAATTGCTTACATCAAATTATTAATAAAATGAACATACGCGTGTTAGGCCCAGTTATTCATACTGGTTATAGCTAATTACAGCAACGGACATAAAAGTTGATTTTCGAATTAAAAAAGCATTCTTTGTAAAACATTGGAAGGCCTTAAATAAAGCTGATCTTTTACTTCTGTTTTATCGAGATAGTCGTATTTATCTTTTTGGGATGAAATTATTTTGTTGATTTATATTTTTTTATAAACAGGGGCAATTTTCTTATTCACAGGATAGTACAGGATGAGCAATAAGTTTTACCGGGATAAATTAGAGTAATTATTTACGATAACTGCCTGTTATGAAAAAAACCAAACTGCTATTTCTAGCACTTTTAGTGCTACTGCCCACCTTACTATTCGCCCAGCAAAGACAAGTAAAAGGAAAAGTAAACGATGAAACAGGAGCAGGCATTCCGGATGCCAATGTATCCTTAAAAGGCACTGCTATCACCGTAAAAACCGATGGCGGAGGGAATTTTACAATCACAATTCCTGAAGGAACTAAAAGTGTCCAATTGGTCATCTCCCATGTTAGTTATCCTGAGCAAACAATAAATGTTTCGGGAAACGAAGTATCCGTCACATTACAAAGAGTGTCCCAGCAAATGGATGAAGTAGTCGTCATAGGATATGGCACACAAAAAAGAAGAAATGTGACGGGTGCTGTTAGTTCATTTGATGCCAGGAAGCTTGAAGAACGGCCCGTATTAAGAGTTGACCAGGCACTTGTTGGACAGATGGCCGGGGTCAGGGTTAAACAAACAACAGGTACACCTGGTAAAGGATTCAGTATCCAGGTTCGTGGTTCCGGATCTATTAGCGGAGGCAACGAGCCCCTATATGTAATAGATGGTTTTCCTTTAACGCAAAATTCTTCCAATACAGCTACGGGGTCATTTTCAACAGGTAATCCTTTAGATAATATCAACCCAAGCGACATTGAAAGTATTGAAGTGTTAAAAGATGCGGCGGCGGCGGCTATCTATGGTTCAAGGGGAGCAAACGGTGTTGTGATCATCACGACAAAACACGGGCAGTCCGGTAAGGCAAAAATCAGTTTTAACGTTTATGGCGGTTTTAATGAGACAGCCAAAAAATTAGAAATGATGAATGGTCAGCAATGGATTGACCAGGCAACAGAAGTTATTAATGCAACTTATGTTACGCAGTTCAAAACTGTTGGCGCTTTGGCTACGGATGACATGGCCACCCGGCTATCGAGGACTGGTGGAAACAATCCCAACTATATACCTGATCCCAGGTGGACAATGCCGGGGCATCCAGGTTTGCGATTTATAGATTGGCAGGACGAGATAGAAAGAAAAGGCCAAATACAGAACTACGAAATCTCAGCCAGCGGGGGAAATGATGCGGTCAGGTATTTTTTATCAGCAAACTATGGGTACCAGCAGGGATTTGTAATAAAGACAGATTATAAATCTTATTCACTGCGGGCCAACGTAGAAATCAATGCTTCAAAAAAATTGAAATTCGGCATTAACATCGCTCCAACTTATTCTATTTCTCAGGATCCTGGCGTAGAAGGAAAGGACCAGATTTTCCACCAGGCTTTAAGTTTGGCGCCCGTGCAGGAAGACACAGTAGGTCTTTTGCCAAATACCGGGAAGAATTTCGAATACCTATGGAGCAGTAGTACTAATTCACCTTACGGCAAATTAATTTATAACGTAGGCACAAATAAAAGATACCGTACGCTGGGAACTTTTTTTGGTGAACTACAGATCATTAAGGGGTTGAGTTTGAAAAGTTCTGTCAATTTTGATAATGTCGATAATATAGGGACCACCTATGTTCCTTATATTACCACCGGCAGAGCCCAGCAGGTGATGAATGCCAGTGGTGTAGTGACGGCAGGACCAAGCAATACAAGAATATTTACGGGAGCAAATAATCTGCTCTCGGCCACTTCGGGAACCTATAGAAGCTATCGCAGGCAAACTTTTGTGAATGAAAACACACTTACCTACAATACAGTTTTCAAAAATGATCACAGCATTACTTTATTGGCAGGATATGCCTATAACTGGGACCGGTTTGACCAGGCCGCACTGACCTCCAGTGGTGGATATAATAGTGCAACGATACAAACATTGAATGCGGCAGCAGCAGTAACTGGTAACACTACTTCAACACAAAGTGTTTTCATTTCATATTTTGGACGTCTGCAATATGGATATAAGGATAAATATCTTTTGCTGGCAAGTTTGCGGAGGGACGGTTCCTCAAGGTTTGGCGTAAATGACCAGTTTGCATTATTTCCTGCTGTGTCATTGGGATGGGTAGCCTCGGAGGAAGATTTTATGAAAAATATATCGGTACTCAGTCATTTGAAGTTAAGGGTTTCTTATGGTGAATCCGGTAATGATAACCTGGGAAATGACTATGCTTCGCTTGCGACTATCGGTAATGCTAACTACGTTTTTGGCTCAACGCCGGCAACCGGAATTGGCCAGGCTCCAAATGTTTTAGCCAATCCTGATTTGAAATGGGAAAAATCAAAGACATATGATTTCGGACTTGATTTTGGGATCTTAAAAAACCGGATCACCGGCTCCTTCGACTATTATAATAAATTAAACACGGATCTTTTGCTGAATGTCCAGGTTCCTGCAGCAACCGGGTTTACATCTTATCTTAGTAATATTGGTTCAGTAAGAAATATTGGCCAGGAGCTCGAGATAACCTCACGCAATACCGTGGGCAAAATCCAATGGATCACTTCAGTAAATGTAACGCATAACACTAACAAGATAGAAGCTTTGGCTCCCGGTCAAAATCAGATCATCATTCCTAATGGCTTTACAGTATCTGATGCGATCCTGCGTGTCGGAGCGCCAATAAATAGTATCTATGTTTTAAAAGTATTGGGATTTTTAACAGCAAAAGATATAGCTGATAATGTCCCGCGTTACGGCCCTGGTGAACAGCCGGGCGATTTTAAATTCCAGGATATAAACGGAGATGGTACAATAACTGAGGCTGATAAGCAGATCGTAGGACATCCAAATCCTGATTGGACCTACGGCATTACCAATACGGTCAGGTATAAAGGTTTTGATCTGAGTGTGTTGGTGCAGGGCCAGGCCGGGGGTTCGATATTCTCGCAATTCGGCCGGTCCATTACAAGACCCGGACAGGGAAGATCGGATAATCATCCTGCTTCATTTGTCAACAGGTGGTATTCAGAAACTAATCAGGGAGAAGGCAGGTTTAGCAAAGCTTTTTCAACTTTCAATACGCCCATTACCTCTGCTACGGATTGGTTGTACTCATCAGACTATATACGGGTGAGGAATATTACACTGGGTTACAATTTAAGAAATGTAATTAAAACTAAAGTTTTGCAAAACGCAAGAGTGTATGTTACACTGGAAAACTATATTGGTCATGATAAATATACCAATGGATTAAATCCCGAAGCAACAAACACGGGTATAAGTACTAATGCCGCATATCCAGAGGCGGGTGATTATGGGGCGATGCCGCTTTCAAAGTCATTGATATTCGGGCTAAATATTACTTTTTAACCACCCTAATTTTTTTAAAATGAAAAGAACATCATTTATAATAATCATAGCAGTTGCAATGCTTGCTTCGTCGTGTGAAAAGAAATTAGACCAGGTTCCCATCTCGTCAGCAACAACACCGACGTTCTATGCTCAGCCTAGCGATTTCATACAGGCTGTTAATGCCGCCTATAACTCATTGAGAGGATATCCCGACAGGTTAATGGAACTTTCAGAAGTGAGATCAGATAATATCTATCCATCAAATAATGACGTTGGCCGCGACCATGACCCGATTAATAATTTTTCGCCGGGTATTGCTCCAAACGTTTATGTTGAGGAAGGCTGGAGGTCAGATTATAGTGGAATATTCAAAGCAAACACTGTACTTGAGCAACTGGCAAAAAATGCCGGCTTTGTTGGGTCAACAATTTTGGCAAACAGGTTAGCTGCAGAGGCAAAATTTCTTCGTGCCTTCTTTTATTTTGACCTGGTTAAATATTACGGTAAAGTCCCTGTTGTTGATCATACCGTTTCTGCTGCGGAAGCTAATACGATCCCCCGCAGCTCAGTGGCAGAAGTGTATGCTCTTATCATTTCCGACTTGCAGTTTGCAATAGCAAATCTTCCGCTTAACTTTTCTGGTGCATACCCGTACTATGGTCCCACTGATATTGGCAGAGCTACAAAATATGCTGCCGAAGCGACCCTTGCGCTAGTTTACATGACACGTTCCGGACCGACCTATGGAATTGAAGGGGCGGGCATGGGTTTAAATGAATGGAATCTTGCCTTGCCTTTATTACAGGATATCATCACCAACGGAGGGTTTGTTTTCAACCCT
>Ga0066652_100000308_pt1 | contig 24739 bp, 16 predicted proteins | sample GraSoiAngelo_101_FD_71413 | JGI IMG/M metagenome (GOLD analysis project Ga0066652, IMG submission 71413) | Grasslands soil microbial communities from the Angelo Coastal Reserve, California, USA - 14_0903_02_30cm | ecosystem: Environmental > Terrestrial > Soil > Grasslands | place: USA... | reverse complement strand
GAATGGCAGACGATCGTGGCCACCTGAAAGCAGCGCGGGAAGTCGAAGGTCGTCGAGGGGTAGTAGAAGACCGGATCGATGTCGTGACGCCGACAGATGTCGTATCGATTTGATGAAGGGCAAAAGGTAAGCGTCCCTCCTTTGGACTGCGGCGGCTGCGCCGCCGCTTTTGTATACGTGTAAAGAGCGGCAGCGTTAGCTGCCGCAGTCCAAAGTGGAACACCCGTTGCTCACCTACGCAACGTGCGCAAGTATCTGGGGCTCTTCAAACAAACGTTCAAGGAATTCGGCGAGGATAAAGCGACGCGCCTCGGCGCCGCGCTCGCGTACTACACGATCTTCTCCATCGCGCCGCTGCTCCTGATCGCGATCGCGGTCGCCGGTCTCGTCTTCGGACGCGAAGCCGCGCATCGCGAGATCTCCGGTCAGCTCGGCGGTCTGCTCGGACACGAGGCCGCGAAGGGCATCGAGGCGATGATCACGGCGGCGGACAAGCCGAAGACGGGCATGCTGGCGACGATCATCGGCGTCGTCACGCTCTTCTTCGGCGCGTCGGGCGTGTTCATGCAGCTGAAAGACGCGCTCAACACGATCTGGAACGTGACGACGAAGAAAGCGCACGGCATTCTCGGCTTCATCAAGGAGCGCTTCCTCTCGATCGCGATGGTCCTCGGCATCGGCTTCCTGCTGCTCGTCAGCCTCGTCTTCGACGCGGCGATCTCGGCGATGGGCGGCTATCTCAACCGCCGCTTCCCCGGCGGCGAGACGCTGCTGCAGACCGTGCAGCTCCTCATCTCCTTCGCGCTCGTCACCATTCTCTTCGCCGCGATCTTCCGCTTCCTGCCCGACACCCATCCGGAATGGCGCGACGTCTGGCTCGGCGCGCTCTTCACCGCCGTCCTCTTCGTCCTCGGCAAACTCGGTCTCTCGTTCTACCTCGGCAAAGCCGCCTTCGGCTCGACGTACGGCGCGGCGGGATCGCTCGTGATCCTGCTCGTGTGGGTCTACTGGTCCGCGCAAATCCTTTTCATCGGCGCCGAGTTCACGCAGGTCTACGCGCGCACACACGGCAGCATGGCCGGCGACACGTCGAAGAAAGAAGCGCGCGCCCAAGCCGACCTCCCCGAAGACCGTCCGAAAGAGGCGACGCCAACGACGCTCATGCCGGTGTACGCGAAGCAGAAACGCGGCGGCGGCGTTGCGAAGCTCGCCGCCGGCGGAGCCGCCGGCCTCTTCCTCGGCGCGCTCGTCGGCGGCGTGAGCACGTTCATCGTGATGCTGAAGGCGGCGAAGAAAGTGCTCTTTCCGCTGCGGTGATCGCGGCTGCGCTGATGGCCAGCACCAGATGGCGGATGGCAGATGGCGGATGGCGGCTCCGCTGATGGCGGATTGCGGCTGCGCCGATGGCGGATTGCAGCTGCGCTGATGGCCCCGCCCCCGCGATCGCCATCTGCCATCCGCCATCTGCCATCCGCCATCTGGTGCTGGCCATCCGCGAAGCCGCCCACCGCCATCAGCGCAGCCCCCCCCACAGCGCAGCGTATAAAATCCGGTAGTGAGTCGACCGCGAATGCTCCAGTTGATCGCGGGCATTGCCGTGCTCGCGCTCGTCGTCATCGCCATTCGCATGCTGCCCGTCGCGGAGTGGCTCGAGGCGTTCAAAGCGTGGGTGCAGGGTCAGGGTGCGCTCGGCTACGTGCTGTACGTCGTCGCGTACATCGTCTGCTGCGTCTTCGTGATCCCCGCGCTCGCGCTGACGCTCGGCGCCGGCGCGATCTTCGGCTTCGTCGCCGGCTCGATCGTCGTCATCATCGGCGCCACCTTGGGAGCGATCGTCGCGTTTCTCCTCGCGCGTGGCGTGCTCCGCCGTCGCGTCGAGCGCATCACCGCGAATCACGTGAAGTTTCGCGCGCTCGACCGCGCCATCACGCGCGAAGGCACGAAGATCATGTGGCTGGTGCGTCTGTCGGGCTTCCCGCCGTTCACATGGGTCAACTACGCCTTCGGCCTCACCGGCGTGCAGCTGCGGCCGTACATCATCACCACCTTCTTCGGCATCATCCCCGGCACGCTCGCCTTCACCTGGGCCGGCGCCGCCGGCGCGGCCGCGCTCACCGGCACCGGCAACCGGATTCTGCTGATCGTGACGGCCTGTGGCGCAATCCTCGTGAGCGTGTTCATTGCACGCATCGCATTGCAGGCGATTCGACGGGCCGGAGTCGAGGAGTAGGCCCGCATGGGCTCATAGGCTCATGGGCGCATGGGCTCATAGGAGCTGCGGCGGACGGATCTATGAGCCTATGAGCCCATGCGCCCATGAGCCTTTCACGGCATTATGCTTGCCGCTTCAATCTCGGAGGAAACACGCAATGAGCAACAATCCCCTCGCCGAATTGGCGAAAACCGGACAGAGCGTCTGGTTCGATCAGATGGAGCGCAAGCTCGTCACGTCCGGAAAACTGCAGCGGATGATCGACGAGGACGACCTGCGCGGTTTGACGTCGAATCCGACGATTTTCGAGAAGGCGATCGGCGGCAGCGACGACTACGACGGACAGCTGCGGATGCTCGCGTCGCAGAACAAAACGCGCGAAGAGATCTACGACGAGCTGACGATCGAAGACATCGGCAAAGCGGCCGACGTCTTTCGCCCCGTCTACGAAAAGACGAAAGGCGGCGACGGGTTCGCGAGTCTCGAGGTCTCGCCGCTCCTCGCGCGCGACACCGCCGGCACGGCCGCGGAAGCGAAGCGCCTCTTCGCACGCCTCGGGCGTCCGAACGTGATGATCAAGATTCCGGCGACGCCCGAAGGCATCCCCGCGATCGAAGAGTCGATCGCCGCCGGCGTCAACATCAACGTCACGCTCATCTTCTCGAACGACGTCTACGCGCAGGTGATCGAAGCGTACCTGCGCGGACTCGAGCGCCGCGTCGCGCAGAAGCTTCCCGTCGGCGACATCAACTCCGTCGCCAGCTTCTTCGTCAGCCGCATCGACACGCTGGCCGACAAGGAGCTCGAGAACGAGCCGCAGCTGCAGGGAAAAATCGCGATCGCCAACGCGAAGCTGGCGTATCAGCTGTTCCAGAAAATCTTCGGCAGCGAGCGGTTCCTCAAGCTGCGCGATCAGGGCGCGCGCGTGCAGCGGCCGCTGTGGGCGTCGACCGGCACGAAGAATCCGAAGTACAGCGACGTGATGTACATCGAGTCACTGATCGGTCCCGACACCGTGAATACGATCCCGCCCGCGACGTACGACGCGTTCAAAGACCACGGCCGCGTCATTATGACGCTCGATCAGAACGTCGACGAAGCGAAGCGCGTGCTCGACGAGTTCGAAGCGAAAGGGCACAGCCTGAAGGCGATCACCGACAAGCTGACGGCCGACGGCGTGAAGTCGTTCGACGAGAGCTTCGCGCAGCTGATGTCGACGATCGAGGCGCGGCGCGACGCCGCAATGCGCGGACTGCCCGAGCGCATCACGCTGCACGGCGTCAACGCCGACGATGCGATCCAGCGCGCGGAAAAAGAAAAGTTCGTCTCGCGCATCTGGTCGAAGGACGCGAAGCTCTACAACGCGACCGAGGGCGCCGATTTGCCGCTCGGCTGGCTGACCGTGCCCGAGCTGATGCAGCAGCGCATCGGCGAGATCACTTCCTTCGCCGACTCCGTGCGCAACGATTTCGCGCACATCGTCGTCCTCGGCATGGGCGGCTCGAGCTTGTGCTCCGAAGTCACGCGCCGCGTGTTCGGTGTGGGTGCCGCTGCCCCCAGCGGCACCGCGACCGCTGAGGGCAGCGGTCGCCACAAGGGCTATCCCGAGCTGCTGGTGCTCGACTCGACCGTTCCCGAAGCGGTGCAGCTGCTCGAAGAGAAGATCGACGTCGCGCGCACGCTGTTCATGGTCGCGTCGAAATCGGGATCGACCACCGAGCCGATCATGTTCCATCGCTACTTCTACGATCGCGTGAAGAGAGTGAAAGGCGACCGCGCCGGACAGAACTTCATCGCCGTCACCGATCCCGGCAAACAGCTCGCGAAGGACGCGGAGCGCGACGGCTTCCGCAAAGTCTTCCTCAACATGCCGGACATCGGCGGCCGCTACTCCGCGCTGTCGTACTTCGGCCTCGTGCCCGCCGCGATCGCCGGCGTCGACATCGCGACGCTCGTCGACCGCGCGGTCCACGCCGCGCACGTCGCGGTCACGCCGTCGATCCGCAAGAATCCCGCGGCACTCCTCGGCTGTGCCATCGGCGGCTCCGCGCTGCAGGGACGCGACAAGCTCACGCTCATCACGCCGCGCCCGCTCGACACGCTCGGTCTCTGGGTCGAGCAGCTCATCGCCGAGAGCACCGGCAAGGAAGGCAAAGGCATCGTTCCGATCGCGAACGAGCCCGAGCTGCCGGCGGCTTCGTACCAGAACGATCGGCTCTTCGTATCAGTCCGATTGCGCGGCAGCGACATCACAGCGCGCCTGCGCGAGCTGACCGCGGCCGGACATCCGGTCATCGACTTCGTCCTCGAAGACGCGCTCGACCTCGGCGAATGTTTCTTCGTCTGGGAGTTCGCGACCGCGATCGCCGGCGCGCTCATCGGCATCAACGCGTTCGATCAGCCGAACGTCGAGAGCGCGAAACAAAACACGCGCGATCTTCTCGCCGGCAAGATGAAAGTGAGCGGCACACAGATCAGCGTCGATGACAGTGAAGCAATCGCCAAACTCCTCGGCGAAGCGAAGCCGGGCGACTACGTCGCGCTCATGAACTACTTCGCCGAGACGCCGCAGCGCGACGAGCTGCTCGCGAAAGTTCGCGAGACCATCGCGCGCGAGCTGCGCGTCGCGACGACGAGCGGCTACGGCCCGCGCTTCCTCCACTCGACCGGACAGCTGCACAAAGGCGGCAAGAACAGCGGCGTGTTTCTGCAACTCACCGGCGGCCGAGGCCCTGACGTCCCGATTCCCGGCGACGACAACCTCACGTTCGGAAAGCTCGTGCGCGCGCAAGCCGAAGGCGACTACCAGGCGCTCGTCGACGAGAAGCGCCGCCTCCAGAGCATCAACCTCGGCGACGACATCGAGCGCGGACTGCAAACGCTCCTCGATCACGTGACCAGCGCGGTGGCGAAGGTGAAAGCATGAACGAGTCGCAGTTCGGAATGATCGGCCTCGGTGTGATGGGCGCGAACCTCGCGCTCAACGTCGAAGACCACGGTTTCTCCGTCGCCGTCTGGAACCGCGAAGCCGATCGCGTGAAGTCGTTCATCGCCGAGAACAGCGGAAAGAAATTCACCGGCACGACCGAGCTGACGGACTTCGTGCGCGCGATCGCGCGGCCGCGGCCGATCATGATGATGATCAAGGCCGGCGCGCCGGTCGACGAAATGCTCGACAAGCTCGTGCCGCTCCTCGACGAAGGCGATGTCGTCATCGACGGCGGCAACTCCTGGTTCAAAGACACGCAGACGCGCAACGCGCGGCTCGCGAATACGAAACTGCACTTCGTCGGATCGGGAGTCAGCGGCGGCGAAGAAGGCGCGCGCTACGGCCCGTCCCTCATGCCCGGCGGAACAGCCGAGTCGTGGGAGCACATCCGCCCGATCTTCGAGGCGATCGCCGCGAAGAGCGACTCCGGTCCCTGCGTCACGTACTGCGGCACCGACGGCGCCGGCCATTACGTGAAGATGGTGCACAACGGGATCGAGTACGGCGACATGCAGCTAATCGCCGAGGCGTATGACCTGTTGCGAAGAGGACTCGGATGCAGCGCGGACGAGCTGGCGTCGATCTTCGACGAATGGAACAAGGGTCCGCTGCAGTCGTTCCTCATCGAGATCACGGCAAAGATTTTCCGCGTGCGCGATTCGGAAACGAACGCGCCGCTCGTCGACAAAATCCTCGACAAAGCGGGGCAAAAGGGAACCGGCAAATGGACCGCGCAGGTCGCGCTCGACTTGACCATTCCGATTCCGACGATCGCCGCGGCGATCGACGCGCGCGTGCTCTCCAGCATGAAAGACGAGCGCGTTCGCGCATCATCGATGCTGAACGCCTCCGCACCCGCGCGCCCGGAAAATCGCGATCAATTCATCAAAGACGTCCACGACGCGCTCTACGCCGCGAAAATCTGCTCCTACGCGCAGGGCATGGCGCTCATCCAGGCCGGCAGCCGCGAATGGAAGTGGGACATCGACATGCGCGAGATCGCGCGCATCTGGAAAGCCGGCTGCATCATCCGCGCGAAGTTCCTCGACTCGATCATGCGCGCGTACGAGCGCGATAAAACGCTGCCGAACCTGCTCCTCGACGAAGCCTTCCGCGCCGACATCACGTCATCCCAACAGGCCTGGCGCCGCTGCGTCGCCTACGCGCAGACAAACGGCATCCCCACTCCCGCGTTCTCCGGCTCCCTCGCCTACTTCGACAGCTACCGCACCGCCAACCTGCCGCAGAACCTCACCCAAGCCCAGCGCGACCTCTTCGGCGCGCATACCTATCAGCGCAACGACAAAGGCGCGGACGCGCCGTTCATTCACACGGACTGGGAGTGAGACGCAGGCTCATAGGCTCACAGGCGCATAGGCTCATAGCTCTTCTATGAGCCCATGAGCCTCTACGCCTCTGACCCTTTCTATGAGCCCATGAGCTCTACGCCTCTGAGCCTTCTATGAGCCCATGAGCCTCTGCGCCCCTGAGCCTTTCTATGAGCCCATGCGCCTCTACGCCTCTGAGCCTTTCTATGAGCCCATGCGCCTCTGCGCCTCTGAGCCTTCTATGAGCCCATGAGCCTCTGCGCCCCTGAGCCTCTACAACTGCGGTTTGAACCACGACGCCACCGACTCGCGAATGCGGTTGAAGAACGGCCGCCGCAGCCAGCGGCGGCGCGTGATCTCTTCGCTGCGCGCGAGGTCTTCGAAGAACATCGTCTCCATCTGCGAGGCGATCGCCTCGTCGTAGACGTTCACGTTGTTCTCGTCGTTGAGACGAAACGAGCGGTCGTCGAAATTCGAGCTGCCGATCGTCGACCAGATGCCGTCGACGACCATCGTCTTCGCGTGCATCATTGTCGGCTGGTACTCGAAGATGCGGATGCCGCGGCGCAGCATCCGCTCGTACAGCCACCGCGCCGCGTCGCGCACGATCGGCACGTCGGTGTATTCGCCGGGAACGATCACGCGCACGTCGACGCCGCGGCGCACCGCCGTCTCCAGCGCGCGCAGCGTGTCGCGGTCGGGAACGAAGTAGGCGTTGGAGATGCAGATCGACTTCTGCGCGCTGACGATCGACACGATGTACATCAGCTTCACCGCCGACGATCCTTCCGACGGCGACGACTTGATCACCTGCGCGCAATGCGGTCCGCGTTTTTCGAGCTCCGGAAAATAGTCGAGACCCGTCAACAGCTCGCCGCGGCTCTTGACCCAGTTGTCCATGAACGCGAACTGCATCTGCGTCACGACCGGACCTTCGACGCGCACGACCGTCTCGCGCCAGTGATTCGGCGCGTCGGCGTCGCCGAGCCACTCGTCGGCGATGCCCATGCCGCCGGAGAAGCCGATCTCGCCGTCGATGATCATCAGCTTGCGATGCGTGCGGTGATTGACGCGGGAGAGCGTGTACCAGCGCAGCGGGTGATACCACTCGACGGCCACGCCGTTGCGCTGCAGGAAAAGCACGAGGTCGCGCGACATCGGCGCCGATCCGACGGCGTCGAGAATCACGTTCACCTGCACGCCCCCGCGCGCGCGCTCCGCCAACGCCTCCGCGAATTGCCGCCCGATCTCGCCGTCCCAGTAAATGTAGAACTCGAGATTGATCGTCTTCTTCGCGCCGCGGATCGCGCCGAGCATCGACGGAAAAAACGCGACGCCGTTTTTCAGGATCTCGATGCGGTTTCCTTCCGCGAGCGGCATCCCGGTGAGGGCGTACATCGTCTGGCGGAACGCCGTGTCGCGCACGCCGAACTGGTGGCGCATGTGGTAGCGCATCGGAATGCGCCGCCGCACCATCGGCAGCGGCGGACGCCCCGGATAGCGCGCTTCTTTGCGTTTAGAAAACATTGACGTTGCGCTGCCCCGCGATCCAGAGCACGAGCGCGATCGCGCCGACGAGAATCGCGATCGCGACGATCAGGATGAACAACACGATCGCGCTGATCGCGAGCGCGATGCCGGCCATCGTACGCGGCGGACGCCTGCGATCGCGATGTTTCTCCAGCAGGCGCATGTTCATCATGTTCTCTTCGTAGAGAAAATCGAACGCGTCGCCCGCCACCGGGATCGCTCCGAAGAGCAGATCGAGCACGATGTTGAAGACCATCCGCGCAATCACGCGCGCGGGCACGCGATGCCGCAGCGCGCCGGCGATGATCCACGTCGAGAGGACGCCGCCGATGATGTCGCCGATGCCGGGGATCAGACCGAGGAGCGCGTCGGCGCCGATGTGGAAGCGAGTGCCCGGAATGGTGAAGGCCTCGTCCATCCAGAAAGCGAAGCGGCGAAGCGCGACGAGGTCAGCCGGCAGCTGCTCATCCGCCTCGATGACCTCGGGGATATGAATTTTTTCGGCAGACACGCTCAGCCATTATGCAAGGACGAGGCTCATAGGCTCACAGGCGCCTGGGCTCATAGCGTTTTCTGTGAGCCCATGAGCCTCTGCGCCTTTGAGCCTCTGCGCCTACGAGCCTCTCCCGCCATCGGCGCAGCCTTTGCGTCTATGCTTCGCACCATGTCCGCGGAACCGGACCCGCCCGTGCGACCGCCCGGCTGGAGACAACGGCTGGCCACGCGCTATCGCACGTCGCGCAGCGTCGTCTGGTCATGGCTGGCCGATCCCGCCGTGCTGATCTATCGCCGTCACGGCTCCGGCCGCCGGCGCGCGCGCGCGATCGTCGTCGAGTTCTTTCTTTTCGTGCGCGAAGTCGTGCGCGAGTTCTACCACACGGGTGAAGTCTCGACGCGCGCGGCGTCGCTCGCGTACACGACGCTCCTCTCGCTGATCCCGCTGCTGGTCGCGTTCACCTACAGCATCAGCAAATACTTCCAGCAGGCCTTTCCCGGACTGCAGTCGCAGTTCGACTCGATTCTCAACCAGCTCATTCCGTACGACTCGCCGCTCATCGCCTATCAGCTCGCGCGATTCCGGGAGAACGCGACCGCCGCGTCGACCGTCGGCGTCGCCCTCTTCATGATCGTCGCCTTCCGGCTCTTCCTCGCCGTCGAAGGTGCCGTGAATCGCATCTGGAAAGTGCCGAGCGCGCGCGGCTACAAACAAAAAATCATCGCCTTCACGATGCTCTTTTTCTGGGGCCCGCTGCTGATGGGCCTCTCCTTCACGACGAACGCGATGCTGCAGCACAATCGCTATCTGCGCGTGCTCTTCCAGGGCGACTTCATCTTCTTCGTCACGCCCGTCGTCATCCTGTTCATCGGCTTCACGATGGTGTTCTGGCTCGTGCCGTCCGCGAGCGTCAAACTCTCCGCGGCGGCCGTCGGCGCGGTCGTGACGACGCTCCTCTTCACGCTGGTGCGCTGGGGCTTCGGCATCTACGCGAATCACCTCATTCACGGCCGGTTGAATCTCATCTACGGCACCGTTGGACTCGCCATCATCTTCCTGATCGCGATCGAAATCATGTGGGTCGTGATCCTCCTCGGCGTGCAGATCAGTCACGTCTGGCAAAACCTCTATGGACTGCTGCGCGCCACCGAACAGCAGGTCGAGGACCAGCCGCAGTTCGATCTCTACTACGCGCTGCGCGCGATGATCGAGATCGCCCGGCGCTTCGACCGCCGCGAAGAGCCGCCGAGCTCGTACCGCCTCGCCGAACAATTCGGCTCGACCGACGCGCAGATGAAGCGCGTCCTCGAGAAAATCGAAGACGCGAAACTCGTCGCGCTCACCACCGGCGACTGGGTCGGCTACGTCCCCGCCTGCGATCCCGACCGGATCACCATCGACGAGATCGTCACGCACATGGAAGGCGTCATGCGCCTCCTCCCCGACATCGGACCCGAAGACCACGAGCGCGCCGCCCTCGGCGCGCTGTTCCAACGCCTGAATCAATGCACGATCGAAGCACTCGACCGCATGACGATCGGGCGTTTGGTGAAAGAGCTCTACGCGCCGCGCGAAGTGCGCGACGACGATCGCGTCACGATGTGAGAGGAACGCCGGCAATTAGGTCTTCACGCGGCATCGTGGTCATCGCCACATGTGCTTCGACATAAGAACGTGAACATCGATGCGAGTTGCCAGCCATTTCAAATAGCGACGCTGGTTCGCTGTCCGACGTCGCTTTTGCGCCAAAACTGGATCTGCGGCGTGGCGCCGTTTCGTGCGCTTGATCATGCGTACAGATTAGCGTGATCTCGCGTACACATTCACGATGTGAGCATCACACGATCGCCCACCCGAATGGTGCCGATTTGTACGACCGTTCCGTAAGCGCCGGCGTTGTTGTCGTTGAGCCGCACGACCGTCTTCATCATTCCGGCGTTTTGCTGCGCAGTGTCGGGATCGAGATTGATCATCATGCAGCGCACGTCGCGCGCGGTGAGGCTCACGATCGGAGCGGACTCGCTTTCGCCGAACACGAGCCAGCCGCCGATCCACGCATCTTCCTCGAACGGCTCCGCATCGTGCGTGTCCAGCACGATGTTCGGCCGGAAACGGCGCGTGTCGAGCTCCGCTCCTGCCTCGCGACAGATCGTGGCCATCGTTGCGCGCGTGATCACCGAGATCGGAGAATCGTCGAAGATTCCGTGCTCGAGCATCCTCAATTCGACGGCGTTGCCGTGCCGCTCCGCGATCTCGCTCTCGAGCTCTTTGCTGCGCAGTTCGAGCTGTGATCCGTCGGGAGTGCGGACGTGCGTCGGCTCGATGCCGAGCGGGTGATAGAGGAGCAGCTCGGGCACGCGGCTCGCGGTGAGCCACGGGAATCCGCCGTCCTCTGCCAGTCGACGGAACGCGAAGCGGCGATCGCCGTCGAGTCCGTGAGGACCGAGGAACGCGGACTCGGCCGGGATGCCGGCCATCGACTTCACCGGATAACGAACGAGCTCGCTGATCTGTCCGAGCGTTTTCTGCATGACACAGTTACTACGGAACTGCCCCGCGTTTCGCCCGGATCGCCCGCAACAACCGAATCCTTCGAAACGTCTCGTACGCAACCGTCGACGCCGTAACCCAGATGAATCCGGCGACGATGCCGGCGCCGACGTCGGAGATCCAGTGGACGCCGAGGTACACGCGCGAGGAGGCGATGGCGACGATGATGGAGAGCGCGAGTGCGACGGCGGCGGCGCGCCAGCGCCATTGCCAGTGCGCGAGCGCGCGGACGGCGACGTAGGAGAGTGCACCGAACGTCACCATCGATCCCATCGCGTGGCCGCTGGGGAAGGAGAAGCCGGTGGCGTGGCGCAAGGCTTCGGCGAGGTCGGGGCGCGCGCGTTGAAAGTACGTTTTCAACACGAGGTTGAGGAGGGCGCCGGTGCCGACGGTGAACACGAGGTACGTTGCCCAGCGCCAGCGCTTTTTCGCGATGAGCAGCGCGGTCACGCCGGCGATCAGGATGCCGAGGGGGAGCGGCGTGCCGATGATCGTCATCGTGACGAAGAAGCGCGTGGAGCCGGGCGTGCGCGAGTAGCGCGCCCAATCGTGAAACCGCGCGTCGATGCCGTGCAGATGCGTGCTGTTCGAATGCACGAGCTCCGCGAGGTCTTCGAACAGGTCGCCGGCAGCGATCGTCGCGCCGATTCCGAGCAGCACGACCAGCGCGACCGGCACGTAGTCGTGATAGCGGAACTTCGTCGTCCAATGCGCCATCCGCTTGATGCCGCTCTCCAGGAGCGGCTCGGCGACGAGGAAGATCAGCCAGAGGACGAAGAAGAGAATGAGAAACGCGAGCACGAAGAGCATGGATCGGTTGCGCAGTCACGCGGTTGCGCGGCAAAGACGCGGTGCAACTGCGTGACCACACAAGCGCGCAACCATCAAAATCCGCCGCTCATGTATTTCCACTGGACGATCTTGTCGTTGATCTCGCGCAGGCGGCGGCTGATCATGCGGCAGAGCAGATTCAAGAATTGCAGCGATGCGTGCGGATCCATCGACAGGATCTCGTTGAGCGTCGCGCGGTCGATCGACAGCACGGTCGCGTCCTGTTCATGCGCTTTGGCATCCGCCGAGCGCGGCTTGTCGTCGATGAGCGCCATCTCGCCGAAGAAGTCGCCGCGGTCGAGCACGGCCAGCGCTTCCTCGCCGACGCCGGGGATGAACTTGGAGATGCGCACGCGGCCGTCGAGGACGATGTAGAGCTTGTCGCCCTTCTCGCCTTCGCGGAAGATCATCGACCCTTCGCGGAAACGCTCTTCGCTGGAGAACGTCGCCAGTAGTTTCATTTCAGCGGCGGAGAGGCCGCGCTCGCGGAAGAGATCGACTTTCTCCTCCGACTTCACCGTCACCTGCTCGGTCTCGCGTTTGCTGTCGACGCGCTTCCGCCCGCCGCCTCTCTTCGCGTCTTCCTGGAAAAAGAGCTTCAGCTGTTCGTTCGCGTCGCGTACTTTTTCGGTCAAGGACCTCCAGAACGACCAGTGCAATCCGACGGCAAGCTCCTTGTCCTCATCCATCAGCTGATCGAGCGCGCTGAACGAGAAGGTGTAGCAGGCCGACGACTCGGTCGCCACGGCGTCGCTGGAGCGATGCGTGCGGTCGATGAAGTTCATCTCGCCGAAGATGTGATCGGCCTGCAGCGTGCCGAGGATCTGCGGGCCGAAGGGCGTGTCCTTGCGGATGTCGATCTTTCCCTCTTTGACGACGTAGAAGTCCATCGACCGGTCTTCGGAGTGAAAGACGTAATCTTCGTGCGTGTACCCCTCGACGCGCGCGAAGCGCGAGAGGCGGAAGATCTGCTCGTCTTTCATGTGCTGGAAGACGGTCAGCTTCCTCAAGTCATGCGAGATGGTGATGAGATCCTCGCGCTTCTCCTCGGCACGCGTGATCTTGTGAATGATCTCCTTCAGGTCCTTGCGGCTCTCGAGGCGGAAGAGGTTCTCCTTGCGGAACTCCAGCCGCTCGGTCGCGAGCTGGAGCTGCTCGACGCGCTCCTTGATGCGCCCGTTGAGCGTCTTCGTGTCGATGCTGTGGATGCGCTTGAGCGTGTTGATCATCCGCCGCACCGGCTCCGTCGACTGGCCTTTCTGATCGGTGGCGAGGAGAAACGCGTCGATGAAGTTGTCGAGCGAGCGGTCGAAGTTTTTCAGCTCGAACTCGATGCGCCCGGCGATCTCGGCGAGTCCGCGGTCGAACGGATTGAGCTTGCGCGCCATCGAGATCTCGTCGTACGCGAGGTCCCATTCGCCCTGCGAGTAGTACAGGCGGCCGAGGATCTCGAAGGGGCGATAGTTGTTCGGCGTCTTCAGCTTGGCGATCTCGAGCAGCTCGATGGCCTTCGAGGTCTGATCCTTGGCCATGTAGTACTGCGCGAGGCCGACGTACTGCGAAGAGTCGATCTCATCGCGCCCGCGATCACCGAGGATCTCCTGCTTGACGCCCGCGTATCGCGTTTCTTCGGCTTCCTTTTTCTGATCGCGCACGCGCGCGAGATTGATGCGCAGCGCGACCGAGCCCGGCTTGAGCTTCTCGGCCATCTCGTAGAGATGGATCGACTCGTCGTACATCCCCTGATCGGCGTAGCGCCGCGCGAGCGCGAGCAAGTCGTCCGCCTCGATCGGAATCGGCGCCTCGGCAGCGAGCGTGCGAAACCGCGCGCGTCCGACGAGAGGTTGCTCAGCCATGGGACTCGCTATTATATGAAGGCAGAGGGCAGAAGGCAGAAGCAGAAGTGAGAAATAGCGCAGGCCGCGTTCCCTGGTTACTTCTCATTTCTGCCTTCTGCCTTCTGCCTTCTGCCTTCGCAGCACAATTCCAATCCGCACTCCCCGGCTACGAATACCAGTTTCCCCGCGACCACGGCTCCCACCCCTCCTACAAAACCGAATGGTGGTACTACACGGGGCATCTACGCACGGACGACGGGCACCGGTTTGGATTCGAGCTCACGTTCTTTCGGGTCGGTGTTCAACAAGGTGAGACCCAGTCGCGATGGGACCTGCGTCATCTGATGCCGGCGCATTTCGCGATCACCGACGTCGACGGAAAGGCGTTTCGTTTTTACGAGAAGATGAATCGCGCGTCGGCGTTCACTGCGAATGCGGCGGAAGGAAAGCTCGACGTGTTCAATGAGTCGTGGCGCGCGATGACGAATGGCGACGGGTCGTGGCGATTGATCGCGAATGAAGGGAAAGATGCGATCGATCTCACGCTGCGCTCGTCGAAGGCGCCGGCGATCCACGGCGAGAACGGCATCAGCGTGAAGGCGCTCGGCGCGGGATACGCGTCGCATTACTACTCGATGACCGCGCTGGAGGTGACGGGCGCGGTCAACGGAAAGAAGTGCACGGGCCGCGCGTGGATGGACCACGAGTTCGGCAGCTCGGCGCTGCGCGAGAACCAGCAGGGATGGGACTGGTTTTCGATCCAGCTCGACAACGACACGGAGATCATGCTGTACGCGATCCGCACGAAGAGCGGCGCGCCGGACGTGACGTCGTCGGGCTCGCTGATCACGAGCGACGGCCGCGTCGTGCACATCACGCGCGAGCAGATGCGCATCACGCCGGCGTCGCGATGGAAGTCGCCGAAGAGCGGCGCGACGTATCCGATGGGGTGGCAGATCGCGCTGCCGTCGTTCGACGTTGCGCTCACGCTGACGCCGCTGCTCGAAGATCAGGAGCTGGTGACGCACGGCTCGACGCGCGTGACGTATTGGGAAGGCGCGGTCGACGTCAGCGGACGCTTCGGCGGCACGCCGGTGCGCGGCGGCGGCTACGTGGAAATGACGGGCTACGACAAAGCCTTTCGCGCGCCCTGATTTCGCCGCATTCGCTTTCTAATCTCGCCCGCCATGATGATTCTCGCCATTCTTTTCGCTGCGCTCATCGGGGGCGGGCGAGACGCCCGCTCTCCTCTTCCGCCGCAGAAGAGCGATGCCGTGATCGGCGTCGCCGCCGTCGATTTGCAAACCGGCAGACGCATCTCCGTCCGCGACACGGAGCGCTTCCCGATGGGGAGCGTGTACAAGGTACCGATCGCGATCGAGGTGCTACGTACGCAGCAGCTCGAACGCATGATCACGATCGAGCCGAAGGATTTCTCGCCGGGATGGAGTCCCCTCCGCGACGGCGCGGACGGGAAGCCGATCGTGATGACGATCGAGGACCTCGCCGAATGGATGGTGCAGGCGAGCGACAACACGGCCTGCGACGCACTGCTGCGCATCGTGACGCCGCAGGCCGTGACGAAGCGCATGCGCGAGCTCGGCGTCCGCGGCATCCGCATCGATCGTCAGGAGCGCGAGATGGCCGCCGATCTGCGCAAGCCTGGCGGCGTGAAGCGCTACGCGACCGATCCGCGCGACACGACGACGCCGGACGCGATGCTCGCGCTCTTCACCGCCATCGCGCAGAAACACGACGGACTCTCGCCTGCGAATCACGCGAAGCTGATGCACTGGATGACCGAGACGACAACGGGACCGCATCGCATCAAGGCCGGCATCCCGAACGCCGCGATCGCGCACAAGACCGGCACGATGCCGGGAACGGTGAACGACGTCGCGATCATCGACAACCGCATCGTGCTCGCGATTTTCACGAAGGCGTCGACGACGCCGGACGAGAAAGCGGAGGCGGACATCGCGGCGATCGCGCGCGGGGTTTACGACGCGCTGACTACGCGTTAGGCACGCCCCCTCACCCGGCGCTTCGCGCCACCCTCTCCCCGCAAGCGGGGCGAGGGGCAACAAACATCGAACGTTGAGATTTGTGGCCCTTCGCCCCGCTTGCGGGGAGAAGGTGGCCGAAGGCCGGATGAGGGGCTCACGCCTTCGCGGTAACGCGCTTGATCTCGCGCAGGAGATGCTCGCGCGCCGAGCCCTTGCACGAAGCTCGACACTTTCGCGTTGAAGTGAGGGGCGGCGGCTTTGGACTGCGGCGGCTCAGCCGCCGCTTTCTTATACCTATGAAAGAGCGGCAGCGTAGCTGCCGCAGTCCAAAGAAGATCACGCGTTCGCGGTAACGCGCTTGATCTCGCGCAGGAGATGCTCGCGCGCGGAGCCCTTGCACGAAGCTGACACTTTCGCGTTGAAGTGAGGGGCGGCGGCTAACGCCGCCGCTTTCTTATAGGTATAAAAAAGCGGCAGCGTAGCTGCCGCAGTCCAAGGCTACGCGTTCGCGGTAACGCGCTTGATCTCGCGCAGCAGGTGCTCGCGCGCCGATCCCTTGTGCACGAAGCTCGACACTTTCGCGTGCAGCAGCGCCCGATCCTCGGATGAAATCTCTTTTGAGGTCAGCACGAGGATCGGGATGTCCGCCGTGCGCGGGTCGTCTTTCAGCGCTTCGGCGACGTCGAAGCCGGAGAGGCCCGGCATCATCAGGTCGAGGATGATGACGTCGGGCGTGCTGTCGCGCGCGACGCGCAGGCCTTCTTCGCCGGAGTACGCGCAGGCGACGATGTAGCCAAGCTCTTTCAGCTCTTCGTCGAGGAGCGCGTGCACGTTCGCGTCGTCGTCGATGACGAGGAGCCGCGCGCGGCCGTTGCCGCTGCGCGAGACGATCGAGCGGACGCGCTCGACGAGGCGGTCGCGATCGACCGGCTTGACGAAATAGTCGTCGGCGCCGAGGGCGAGGCCGAGGTCACGATTGTCGATCATCGAGATGATGACGACCGGGATCGCGCACGTTTCGGTGTCGTTCTTCAGCCGCTTCAGCACTTCCCATCCGTCGACGCCGGGCAGCACGAGATCGAGCGTGACGGCGACGGGGCGCGACTCGCGCGCGAGGCGCAGCGCCTCTTCGCCGTGACGCGCGCGGACGGAGAGATAGCCCGCCGATCCGAGCGCGGCGGCGATGAGGTCGTAGGCGTTTGCATCGTCTTCGACGACCAGCACGCGGTCGCTTCCACCCGCCGGAACCAAAGCGCTCTCGTGCGGACGGGTGATCACGGCCGCACGCGAGCGCACCGGCAGCGTGAACGAGAACGTGCTCCCCTGTTCGAGCGCGCTGTCGATGCTGACGCTGCCGCCCTGCAATTCGATAAAGCGTTTGACGAGAGCAAGCCCGAGCCCCGTTCCGCCGAACTCGCGGCGCGCGGTGCCGTCGACCTGGCGGAATTCCTGGAAGATCACGGCGTGATTCTCCGGCGCGATGCCGATGCCCTCGTCGCGCACGGAGACGGTGATCGCGCCTTCGTCGAGCGACGCGCGAATCGTGATCGGCACGCCGGGCGGCGAGAACTTGACGGCGTTGGAGAGCAGGTTGAAGAGGACCTGCTTGAATTTCGCGAGGTCGGTCTCGATCTGCGGCAGCGACGACGGGATGTCGAGGACGAAACGCGGCGACGACTTCATCATCCCGCGCATCACCTGGCAGACGCTCTCGACGACCGGCGCGATGGAGAAGAATTCGGGATAGACCTCCATCTTCCCCGCTTCGATTTTCGAGAGGTCGAGGATGTCGTTGATGATGCCGAGGAGGTGCTGTCCGGAAGCGTGGATGTGCTTGAGGAAGCCGAGGTGCTTCGTCTCGACGCGGCCGTCGAGGCGCTCGACGAGAATCTCGGAGAAGCCGATGATCGAGTTCATCGGCGTGCGCAGCTCGTGCGACATGTTGGCGAGGAATTGGCTTTTCAGCCGATCCGCTTCCTGCGTACGCCGGTTCGCGTCTTCGAGCTCCTGCGTGAGCCGCGTCAGCTCTTCGACGCGCCGCTGCGCTTCCCCTTCGAGCTGGCGAATGACGAGGCTGCGCTCCTGCAGGTTCGCGACGCCGATGAGGAAAAAGTACGTCGCGCCGAAGATGAAGAGCATGCGGCAGAGCGCGAGCAGCATCGGCTCGTCCCAGAACGACACCTGTCCCATCAGCAGCAGCGTCGTGATGTACGCCACGGTGTTGCCGATGCTGACGAGATACGCCGCGAGCTTGCCGTTCGCGAATGCGGCGACGCACGACGACGCGATGTACCAGATGAACCACGGACTCTGCACGCCGCCCGACGCGTAGACGCCCATCGTCACGAAGACGACGTTCGCGGTGAGCCAGAGCGGATTGAGAATGCGGCGATTGATGCCGGCGCGAAAAAGAAAATAGAACACGGCCGCGCTGACGCATCCCATTGCCCAGACGAGAAACGCCCAGCGCAAGTCGAGCGGAAACACGCGCAATCGCCACGCGGCGAGGCCGGTCAGAAGGCCGATCGTGTAGACGAAGATGTGGTTTCGCTGAATCGCGAGATCGAAGCGGACGACGCGCGCACTTTCGGGAACCCTCTCCGACATGGGCGGTAAGAGGTTAGTTTATCCCGCGCGCCGACGCGGGATCTAGGGTTATCGCATAGGCGCATGGGCTCATGGGCTCATGGGCGCATAGGCGCATAGAAGTTTCTTCCTATGAGCCTATGAGCCCATGTGCCTATGAGCCCATGTGCCTATGAGCCTATGAGCCTATGCGCCTATGAGCCCATGAGCCCATGAGCCCATGAGCCCATTACTCGACCGTCACGCCGAGGAACGCGATGCACATCTCATCCGTCGTCGCCTCTCCCCACGACACCGCCTTCGGCGGAAGGTTGGGGTTGCGCGAGTTGGCGGTCGAGTTGTCGTACCACGCGCTCAGCGAGAGCTTCGTTCCCGCGGGCGCGACGATCGGCTCGCGAAATTGATACGCGCCCTGCCAGTTGAAATCCCAGTCGTCGATGTTGATGAGGCACTTCTGTTCGTTGCCCGGCATCGTCATCTTCACGTTCATCTTTCGTCCGAGCAGATGCATGTGCGGCGCGACGAACCAGATCTTGACGGGGAACGGCAGCGTGATCGGGAACTCGGCGTTGACCTGATAGCTGCCGTTGCCGGGCGGGATCGTGAAGTTCTGATTGATCACCGGCAGCACGCGCATCGTCGCGCGCGGCGGCTTCTTCGCGAAGTAGAGCGCGAACTGCGTCTGATCGGGACCGGGCGCGCCGTGATGCGGGTGATAGTGGACCTGCAGCACGATGCGTGCGTTGGCCGGAACTTCGAACGCCGTTTCTTCGGGGAGCGCGAGCGGACGCGAGCCCGGCGCCCATCCGCCGAGCGTTCCTCCGAGCGATGAGAATCCCGGACCGCCAAAGCAGGTGTAGCCGGGGCCGGGATCGTTCGCGTCGAGTTGTTCGGACTCGCCGGTGGTGTCGATGAAGCTGATCAGGTGATGCACGGTCGCGCGATCGCCGGGATGCGTATCGATCGCCGAGACGTACGTCGTGGTCTTGAAATTCGTCGGAAGCGAGAAGCAGCGGTACGTGTCCCCCTCGGCCGGCGGCTGAAACGGCTCCGGATTCGAGAGCACCAGGTCGGGCTGTCCGAGCGCCCAGCCGCTGGAGAAGTCGAGCGGCTGCGGGAGATCCCACGCGTCGCCTTCCGGCGCGCCGTGATCGACCCACTGTCCGAGCGTGTCGATCTCTTCTTTCGTCAGCGTCCGCTCGTTCGCAAACTCGCCGCAGCCGTCGGTCGGCTTCCACGGCGGCATCTGATGCGACTTCGTCATCAGCTTGATCAGCGTCGCGTACGGCTTCGCCTCTTCATACGACGTCAGCGAGAACGGCGCGATGTCGCCGGCGTGATGGCAGGTCTGGCAATGCTCCTGAAAAATGCGCACGACTTCGTTGTCGAACGTCGGCCACGCCGTCGGATGGCGCACGGCGCGCGATTTCGCAACGGCGGGAAGCGCGATCAGCACGAGGAAGATGGGGACGAGGCGGCGCATGTGGTTCTCATAGTTTATCCCGCGCGAAGACGCGGGATCTCTGGTTATACCGCGAAAATGTCACAACTGGCGAGAACGCGGCACCGCGACCGCTCGATCTACGTCATTCGTGCCACTCGATTCGGTATCACCAAAGATCCCGCGTCTTCGCGCGGGATAAATTGAAAAGTCCTACGGAAGGTCGTCCAACGCGATCTTCCCCCCGACGATCGTCAGCAGGCTGACGGTGTTCGGCAGCGCGTCCGCGCGCACGGTGAAGATGTTCTGGCTGAGCACGGCGAGGTCAGCGAGCTTGCCCGGCGCGAGCACGCCTTTGTCGTCGCGTTTTTCGGCGAGCGCCGATCCGAGCGTATACGCGCGCACCGCTTCTTCGCGCGTCAGCTCCTCGCGGCGATTTCCATCCGCGCGCACGGTTGCTTCTTTGATGTCAACGTATGGATTGAACGGCGGGCCGTCGGAGCCGATGGCGACGGTGAGCGGAATCGCGAGCAGCGACTTCGCGCGCATGAATCCGCCCTGCGGGTAGAGCGGACTCGCGAAAAAGTGTGTCGGGTTGATGACGACGATCACGCCGAGGTTTTTTGCGCGCGTGTCGAGATCGGGAAGAAGACCATCGCCGTGCTCGATGCGCAAACGCTCGGCCGGCCAGTTCACGCCGGTCGTGTTCTCCATCTCCTTCAACAACGTCGCGGTGGTGAGATCGCCGGCGGCGTGAAAGAGCAGCTGCTCTTTCGCAGTGATCCCGCTCTTGATCAATCGCGTGAACGACTGGAAGTTGAGTTGCCCGCTGCCGCCGCCGTCGGGATACGGAGTGCGCAGCGCTGCGCCTTTCTCGACCGGCGTGCCGTCGAGGATCCACTTGATGCCGCTCGTTCCCTTGAACGCGAAGTCCGTGCGCGGCAACAGCGGCGGCAGCGTGATCGGCGTGAAGATGTGGCGCACGCGCAGTTTGCAGTCGGCGTCGCGCATCGCCTGGTCCCAGAGCGTTTCGTCGTCGTCGAACGGCATCGCCTGAATCGACGTGATGCCGAAGCGGATCGCCGTGTCGCAGTAGTCATGCAGCGCTGCCGTGAGATCGCCGGGGAGCTGCGTCAGCTGCGCGATCTTGCGCAGGATCGGATACCCCGCGTACTCGAACACGCGGCCGTTCAGCGTGCCGTCGGCGTTGTGACCGAAGCGGCCGCCGGGAGGATCGGGAGTGCTCTCGGTGACGCCGGCCTCCTCCAGCGCCTTCGAGCTGAGGATCAGACCGTGGCCGGTGAACGAGCGCAGCATCACTTTGTGGCCCGGCGCGAGCTGATCGAGCTTCGCGCGGTTCACCGTCTCGTCGAGCATGATCGTGCGGCCGACGATGCCGATGATCCATTGCGACGCGGGTGACTCGTCGGTGACGCTCGCCAGCGCGGCGGCAACGTCGGCGACGGTGGAATCGGGACCGCTGCCGATGCCGATGCCGACCGGACCGAGTCCGGGATGCACGTGCGCGTCGTTGAGACCGGGAATCACGACGTCGCCTTTCAATCGATAGCGCTTCGTGTTCGCGTCGCCGGGAATGGCTTCGATCTCTTCGTCAGTGCCGACCGCGAGGATCGTGTTGCCTTTGATCGCGATCGCGGTGGCTGCCGGCTTCGCCGGATCGTTCGTGAAGACGCGGCCGCCGGTGATCACGATCGTCGGCTGCGCAGCGACGGCGAACGTGAGGAGACAGAATCCGAGCGCGAGCGATGCCGCACGTTTCATAGGCCCTCCATAGAGGAGAGCGGGCGTCCCGCCCGCTGTCCATGGCGGGCAAGATGCCCGCCGTCCTTTTGTTTGTGAGGAAAGAAGTCTACTCGCTCTTCAGCGCCGCGGCGATGTCGATGCGCGCCGCGAGGCGCGCGGGTGCGAGGCCGGCCAACGCGGACGAGAGGAAGGTGACGGCGAGCGACGCGACGATCAACGCCACCGGCGTGTGGAAGTCGATCGTCCAGCCGAACGACTGTTTGTTGATGACGTGGATGAGAATCCACGACAGCGCGTAGCCCATCACCACTCCCGCCGCGGTCGAGGCGAGGCCGAGGAGCGAAGACTCGAGGACGATCATCGTGCGCAGCTCACGTGCGGAGAGGCCGCCGGCGCGGAGCAGCGCGAGCTCGCGCGTGCGCTCGAGGATCAGCGCGGAGAGCGTGTTCACGATGCCGAGGACGGCGATGATGATCGCGACGCCGAGGAGCGCGTACGTGATCGTGAAGGTCTGATCGAAGATGCGCATCACCTCGGTGCGGATCTCCTCGTTCATCACGACGAACGCGTGATACTTCGGCCCGAATTGTTTTTCGAGCGCAATCCGCGCCTTGTTGTGATCGACGCCCGGCTTCAGGTAGACGACGATCGTGTTGATCGCATCGTCGCCGAACGAGCGAATGTAAAGCGCGCGGTCCATTGCCACCACTCCGCGATCGTTCGAGTAGTCGCGATAGATGCCGGTGATCGGAAAACGATGTCCGGCGACCTCGATGACGTTGCCGACGCGCTTGTCGAATTTGATCGAGAACGTCTCCGACACGACCACACCGTTCTGCCGGATCGCCTCGGTCAGCGGTCCGCCCGGCCGGCGATGTCCGATCATCGGCAGCTCTCCGCGCCGCGCCGCGACCGCGAAGTCGCCGCTGCCGAGCGCGATCAGCGTGTCGCCGTACAGCACGTCCTTGCCGCGCACGCGATCGACTGCCGCGACGAACGGAACTTTGCGCAGCTCTTCCGCGACTTCGGGTCGAAAGAGCGCAACCTGTGAGTTCGACAGTCCCTTCGAGGGCCGCAGCCACAAATCGGAGCTGACGGTTTGATTGACCCAGATGCGTACGGTCTCCCGAAAACTGCCGACCATCAGCGCAACCGCGACCATCATTCCGGTCGCCAGCGCGAGCGCGGCGCCGGCGACGGACGTGCGTCGCAGCGACGCGGGCAGCGAGACGGCAGCGAGTCGTCCGACGATGCCGAACGCGCGCGTCAGCAGCGGAGAAAAAATGCGCGACGTCGCGAGCACGGTCGCCGGCGCGAGGAGTGAGAAGCCGGCGACGACGAGGAGCACGGCGACGTAGCCGGCGACGGCGATTCCGCGCACGGGCGGCAATCGCGCGACGAACGCGCTCGCGATGAAGCAGACGATCGCGGCGACGACGAGTGCGCGCGGTTTGCGCACGCGCTGTTGCAGTCCGGGACGGATCATCGCGCTCGGCCGCACGCGCGACGCTTCGAGCGCCGGCTGCAGCGCGGAGAGCAGCGAGAGGATCGTGCCGACCGCCATTCCGAGCGCGATCACTCCCGGCGTCAGCTCGACCGCCTCGGGGCTCGACGAAACGTACAACGTGTTCACCGTGCGCCCGACGGCGGCGAGGATTCCGCTCGCGAGCAATCGGCCCAACAAGATGCCGAGGAGCGATCCCGCCACGCCGAACAGCAATCCCTCGGCGAGAAAGGCCGCGAAGATCTGCCGCGGCGCGACGCCGACGGTCTTCAGCATGCCGACGTCCTTACGCCGCCGCAGGATCGAGATCAGCACGGTGTTGTACACGAGGAACATGCCGACGAGCAGCGCGACGCCGGCGAGCGCGAACAAGTTCACGCGAAACGCGCGCAGCATTTTCTCGACGCGCTCGTTGCGGCGCGACGGGCGCTCGATGCGCGTGCCGGGCGGCAGGGAAAAGCCCCTCCACGCGTTTCCGAGGAGAGCGGGCATCCTGCCCGCCTCCCGGGGGCGGGCGGGACGCCCGCTCTCCTCGGAATCTTCCGGCACGAGCAGATCGACGCGCGAGAGCTTGCCGATCATGCCGAAGCTCCGCTGCGCGACGGAGATGTCGCACACGGCGATGCTGCCGTTGAATGCGGTCGCCGGTCCTTCGGCTTCGAGCAACCCGCGCACGACGAGCGTGCTGCGATGTCCGAGAACGTTGATGGTGATGCGGCTGCCGAGCGTGAGGCCGTGCTCGCGCGCGAACGGCGCGGGAAGGATGATCGAGTCGGGCTCGAAGAGCGCGAGGTAATCCGTCACGCCGTTCTTTTCGCCGGTAACGATTTTCGCGTAGCGGTAGTCGCGGAAATGCAGGTCGCTGAAGAGATCGACGGCCAGCAAACGGATGGGTGTCATCCCGAGCGTGAGCGAGGGATCAGGGGCTCGGGTGGCGGTGCGAGGCTCGTGCATCGCGCCCCGCCCACCCGGGTCCCTCGCTACGCTCGGGATGACAGGCAGCTCGAGGATTCCTTCGATGTCGATCACCGGCGCAAAGCGCACGCCTTCGCGCCACAGCGGCTGCAACTGAAACAGCACGCTCTCGTCGAGCGGCGCGACGTCCGGCACGAGCTGATAGTTCGCGCGTCCGGCGATCGCGTCGACAGACTCGCGGAACGCGCGCAGCGCGCTCTGGTTCGCGAGCTGGATCGCGACGACGACTGCCACGCCGACGGCGATGCCGGCGATCGTCAGCGCGGTGCGCGTTTTCTCGCGCTGGATCGGGCGGAGGACGAGCGCCTTGAGGATTGAGGATTGAGGATTGAGGATTGAGGAAAGGCCAGGACTCATTCCTCAATCCTCAATCCTTCATCCTCAATCCGGCCGTCGGCGAGACGAATGACATAGTCACCGTAGCCGGCCGCGACGGCCGAATGCGTCGCCATCACGATCGTCGGCTTCAGCGATTGATGCACGTCGCGAATGAGATCGAGGATCATCGCGCCGTTTTTCGAGTCGAGATTTCCGGTCGGCTCGTCGGCGAGGATGAGCGGCGGGCGGTGCACGATCGCGCGCCCGATCGCGACGCGCTGCATCTCGCCGCCCGACAGCTCATTCGGAAAATGCGTCGCGCGATGTTCGAGCCCGACGCTCTTCAGCACTTCCCTCACGCGCTCGTTCAC
>Ga0066652_100000306_pt1 | contig 24765 bp, 15 predicted proteins | sample GraSoiAngelo_101_FD_71413 | JGI IMG/M metagenome (GOLD analysis project Ga0066652, IMG submission 71413) | Grasslands soil microbial communities from the Angelo Coastal Reserve, California, USA - 14_0903_02_30cm | ecosystem: Environmental > Terrestrial > Soil > Grasslands | place: USA... | reverse complement strand
TGAGGCTCGTGGCGACGAAGGCGACCTTGCGCTGAGCCGCGTCGCGCGCGAAGCCGGAGAGCCGACGCCGGCCGCCGATCAGCTCGCGGACGACACGCGTCCCCGGCGCGAGAGTGAAGAGGGCAGTGCGCCCGCCCACCGCAGCGGAGAAGGAAACCTCTCCACTTGGCAGCCAGGCGAATCGCTCGGGCTCGTAACGCCAGTCGCCAAGCAGGTTGTCCGGCGCGCCGCCGGCGACAGCGACGGAATAGATGCGCGCCGACTCGGTACGACTCGGCTGCGAGATGAAAGCGAGCCGCTTTCCGTCCGGCGACCAGGCGAGGTCGCTCTCGCTGCCGAGCGCGTTCGTCAGGCGCCGTGGGCGGCAGCTCGCCTCGCAGCCCGCCGTCGGGATGACGAAGATGTCCACCTCGTTCGGCGCGCGCTCGTCGCGCGAGCGTTCGTACGGGAGGCGGCCGATCGAATCGCGCTCCGCCTGCACGATGGAGTCCGCGCGCAGGCCGGTGTCGGCGGCGAAGGCGATCCAGTTCCCATCGGGAGAGACGACGGCGCCGAAGTGCGAGTAGGCGTCGCGGGTGAGCTGACGGCGGGGCGAGCCATCGAGCGCCTGTACCCACACCTGCAGCGGGCGCCAGACTCGCGCAGCCGTCGTCGAGGGAAGGAAGCCACGGTCGTTGGTCCTGTAATGGAGATCCAGGACGTGGCGACCGTCGAAGCGCGACGGATCGAGCGGGCGGGTGATCGCTCCGTACGGCGGCCGCGCGACGGCCATCATCTTCGCGAACGGGTCCGTTCTGCGCGTGACGGAATCCTCGCCGGCGCTCGTGTCCGAGGGCACGGAGTCGGACCAGACGACGAATCGGCGGTCCTGCGGCGTCGAGCCCGAATGGGGCATGCTGTCGGCGGGAAAACCCTCTCCGGATGGCTTGTCGAGGCGCACCGCCCACGTCGAGGTCCTGGCCGCGCCACGCTTGGAGGCGAAGAGTAGATACTTGCCGTCCGCCGAGAAGCGCGGCTCGGAGCTCTCGACGACGGGCGAGGTGTAGCGGACGGCGGCCTCGCTCGCATCGCTCGGCACGACCCACACCTCGCTGTGACGACGATTCTCGCGCTCGACGACGGTCGTCACGGTGAAGGCGACGAGGCGCCCATCCGGCGACATGGCCGGCGCGCCGACGGTCGTGACGCGGTACCAGTCGGACGGCGTGAACGCTCGACGAGAGGGCGGGGCCGCAGGGTGAGTCTGGGCCGGTGCGGTGACAGGCAGCAGGAGAACGGTTGCGAAGAGCAGGAGGAATCGACTCATCTCTTTTCCCGCAACTTCGCCAGCGCCGCCTTGCTCGCCTCGCTCCCGGGATCGATCGCCAGCGATCGCTCGTAGCTCTTGATCGCCAGCGCGATGTCGCCGGCTGCGCCATACGCGTCGCCGAGACTGCGATGCGCAGCGGCGGAGCGCGGATGGAGCTGAGCGTTGAGCGCCAGCACCTTGATCGCGTCGCGATTCTTCTTCGCGCCGATCAGGTCACGTCCGACGCCATCGAGTCGCGATTCGATCGCGCCGGGAAAAGTGCCGAAGGTGCTCTCGACGAAGCTGCCCGCCGAGAGGATCCTCCACCGGCTGTTCTGCTTGATCAACGTGCGTTGCTGTCGAGCGAGGAGGGGTAGGCTGTCGGGCCGGTTGGTGGTTCGCTCGTCGTATTCGGCCCATGCGAGCGCTCCGTCGATTCGCACCTCGTAGTTGCTCCGGTCGACCCGCACGGGCTGGGGCGTGGGCTCCTTCCTGATGTCGGCGACGGTGCCCGGTCCGAACGTGTCCCAGCCACGAGCCACGCTGTACGAGCTGCCCGTGATGAAGGTCCGGATCGCACTCGAGTCCATCACCCACGTACCCATCCAGGCGTCGGCATCGCGCCGGTAGTAGGATTCCGTCTCCTCGCGGATGACGCGCTTGACTTCGTCGACGTCGGCGCTCTGTGCCCGGAGCGTCCGCGCGGGTCCCAGGAACACCAGCATCGCTGCGGCGCTGGTCAGTGCGCGAATGCTCCGCATCGAACGGTCTCCTCGCGTAGGTCCGATCACGCCTTCAGCGCCTTCAGATACGTCACGCCCTGCACGGTCAGATCCCAGCTCTGCTCGAGGAAGTAGTTCTTCAACCCACCGGCCTTCGCGGCGGCGAAGATCTTCGGCCAATCGAGGCTGTCGTGTCCCACGGCGACGTTCGGTGGCCGTGGGCCGCCCGGCGTCGGCATGGGCGCCTTCAGATCGACGCCCTGAAGATGCATCGAGATGAATCGCCCGGGGTGCTTCGAGAAGTACATGACGGGATCGCCGACCGTTCGCATGGCGGACATCTGGAACTGCATCTTGACCAGCTTCGGATCGAGCAGCTCGAGTAGCACTTCGTAGACGAGGCGGCCGTCGACCTTCGCCATCTCGAAGCCTTCGTCGTGCAGGAACTGCTGCAGCCCGGCGTTCGACGACGCCTCGCTGATCTTGTTGTACTCGTCGGCCGCGCGCTTCACGACGTCCATCGTGGCGACGCCGTTCTCGGTCTTTCCGTTCAGCGTCGCCGTGCCCATCTGCGTCATGCCGATCTCTTTCGCCCAGTCGACCACCTGCTGCTGGCCGTTGCGAAGCTCGGCCATCGTGACGTGGGCGCTCGGACAGGTGAGCCCGTGATCCTCGATGATCTTTCTCGTGCGCTTCGCGTCGGCGAGGCCGGTGAACTCGGGATAGCCGGGCGAGCACAGCTCGATGCTCCCGATGCCGAGTGCCGCCATGTCCCGGCACAGACCCGCAAAGTCGCCGTCCTTGATCCGCTGGCGGTGCGGCCAGGTCTGGCTGCCGATCGGGAGGCCCAATGGATTCATCTGCATCTCTCGCGCGAAGGTGGGTAGGAACGCGGCCGCGGCGGAGGTCGCTGCGGACTGCTTGAGAAACTCACGTCTCGAGATCTCGTCCATCTCACACCTCTCCGTTCGTCAGCGCCCATCCGTCGCGATAGTCGCGGCGGAGATATTGATTCGCGTCGCTCGCGTTGGTGAACTCCATGGCCTGCGCGTTCCAGAGCAACGCGGGCGCGCAGCGATTCGCGCGGAATGTCTTTCGGCTGTACCGGATCGCCGCCTGTGCGAGGGCGATGGCCTCGGCGCAGTTGGCGGCATTGACGAAGTTGCCCCCGGACGCCGGCCCTCCCTTGATCGCCGAGACCCACTCCGCAGCGAGTCCGATCCCGGCCTCACCGCCGCCCCGTCTCGGCGGCGGCTCGGGCAGGCCCTTCGCGGTGCGATAGTCCTGCATCTTCTTCGCCGGAATCAACTCGTTGTTCAGGATCATCCCCGCGTCGCCGACGAACAACGTGCCCGCGGCGGGAAGCGACTTGCCCTCGGCCGCGAGCTCGTCTGGGGTGAATGGCCGCATCCCTCCGTCGTACCAGTACAGCGTGAGCGGCTGCCACTGGCCGTGGGCAGCGAACTTGAAGCATACGCGGTTGGCGTAGGGATACGAGAAATCGTGCGGCTGGATGGTGCTCACCTGGTCGATGATCTCGGCGCTCGAGTTGGATTGCGCCTCGACGCTGTACGGCACGGGCAGGTCGAGCGCCATGTAGATCGGCCACATGCTGTAGTTGCCCATGTCCGCGATGCTGCCGCCACCGAAGTCGTACCACCCGCGGAAGAGGGCGTGCGTGTAGGACGGGTGGTACGGGCGATCGCGCTCCGGTCCGAGCCACATCTGCCAATCGAAGTTCGGCGGAACCGGCGGCGTGTCCGTCGGAACCGGGAGCTCCTGCGGCCAGTACGGCCTGTCGGTCCAGTCGTGAATCTCCTTGAGGTTGCCGATCGCGCCGTCGACGATCATCTGCCGCACCGCGGTGAGCGGTCCACGCCAGGCCAGCAGGTGCGTGGCCACTCCCGACTTGCGCGCCGCATCGACGACCATGCGCACCTCGGCGACCCGGTTCGACAGCGGCTTGTGCATGATCACGTGCTTGCGCTTCCGCATCGCCGCGAGCGAGATCGTGGCGTGCAGATGGTCGGGGGTCATGATCTTCACGCTGTCGAGATCCTTCTCCTTCTCGAGGAGCTCGCGAAAGTCGACGTAGCTCGCGACGCTCCTGAACTTCTCCGCTGCCCGCTGCTTTGCGTAGTAGGTCTCGATGATGTCCTTCGCGACGTCGCGGCCGGCGCGGATGCCGCTGTACTCCCCTCCCCAATTGGGATCGCCGAGGGTCTTTCGGATGCTGTCGCGGAGCCCGGTCTTGTCCCAGTCGACGTAGTTCGTGGCGTCCTTGACGGGATCGCAGACCGCCGTGATCTGCACCTCCGGCACCGCGATCCAGCGCAGCAGCTCGCGGATGCCCTGCGTGCCGCAGCCGATGTACGCCATCGTGATCTTGTCGCTGGGAGCGACATGGCCGCGACCGCCGAGCACGTGTCTCGGCACGATGGTGAACGCTGCGACTCCGGCAGCGGTCGAGGCCAGGAACTCGCGACGATTGATGTCGTCCTTGGCTGCCATAGTGATCCTCTCTGGGAATCGGTCCAGGGACTGCGTGGCGTATCGGTTCGACTTCCGCGCCGGGTATGGTACTGCGCGTCTCCACGGTTCGCAGCGTCGGACGCTGCCAGGGTGCCGTGTCGTCCCAAACATGGCTCGCGCCGGGACCGACGGATACTCCAGGCCAAGCACAGGTGCGCCGGAGGCTTCAGCACGCCGCGAGCTCTCACGTAGCGGCCGACAAGGGGCGCGCGAAGCAGCTCTGGCAGCGCGCGTGCGAGCTCGGGCACAGTGCGGCGTGCAAGTATCGCTGAGCGGGCGCGGCATTCGCCCCGATGCCGAACGACGAACGCCCCGCGCGGACCACGCGCGGGGCGTTCAACGACCACGGGGCTCGGCTATGCGCTGCGATCGATGCAGGCCTTGTACTGTGGGTTGTTCGTCTCCTCGAATGGGATCGGAAGATTCACATCCGGGCCGTAATTGTTGCCGGCCGCGGCGCCGAGCGGATTGTAGGCGCCCGTCGGGAAGACGGTCTCCGCGTTGCGAGTGTACTGCTTGATGAGACGCCGAAGATCGCCCAGCCGGTGCGACGTGAGATAGAGGTCGTACGCACGCTCCCTGAACAGCAGATTCTGTCGGCCGATGTCATCCGCTGGTAGATCGGTCACCAGAATGGGGGTGAGAGCCGCCGGTGGCACCGGAGCGTCACTGTACGTCTTCGCGTTCACGCGGGCGTCGTTGAGCTTGGCCAGGAAGGTCACCGCGTCGCCCGCCCGCAGCGCATTCTCGGCCTCGATCAGGCGCGCCTCGGTTCCCAGCGCGAGCGGCGTCGGCGCGCCGCGCGACGGGGACTGCGCGAGCGACGTGTACTTCGGCGTCCGGTAGAACGGGGTGCTGGCGTCGAAGCCGGTCGTGGTGCGCACCACCGGCACGCGAGGGTCGTTCGTCGTCACGAAGTTGATCCCGTTTCCGCCTTCCTTGTCCGCGACGGTGAAGCGCTTGCTCGTCACGGTGAACGTGTAGACGCCGTTGTACTGGCGCGGCGTGTTCTCGTCGTGGTTGATGTTGTACACGAACGTGCTCGGAACCGCGGCGACGGCCGCGGCGGCGGCCACCGGGTTGTTGAGATCGAGCAGCGCCCGGCCCTTGCCGATGCGCGCGAGGTTGAGCGCGGTCGCACCGCCGCTGCCAGCGGCCGTCGCGAGGGTGATGGCCGAGTCGAACTTCGCGACCGCGTTGGTGAGGAGCTGCGTGCCCGTCTGGGGATCACCGTATGTGAACGTGCCGTCGGCGTTGATCCGGCTGCTCGGCACTCCGTTACAGTAGTCCTCCGCGAACAGGATGTACGTGAAGCCCGCGAGCGCCAACACCTCCGCCCGGTTCGGGTTGGCCGGCTCGAACTGCGCATAGCTGCCCGCGACGAGCTCGGCGGTCGCGCGAGCGCGCTGCGCGAGCTGGAAGATGGCGAGCATCGTGGAGTTAACCTCTTTCGTGGCCCGGCGATCGACTTCGAGTCGCGTTGGAAAGGTCTCGGCGTTCAGCAGCTCGTCCGAGAGCATTCCGGACATGATCACCAGCCCTTCGGTCGAGCCGAAGGTGCCAGTCACGTTTCCGCCGCTGCCGGCGTAGGCGACCTGAAAATCGCCGATCGCGGCGGCATAGGCGTTCGGCAGTACCGAGGCGCCCGTGAGATTCTCCGGCAGGACCACGTCCGGCGTCGGTACGGTCAGCAGCTGGTCCTGGTTGCACGCCGCGAGACTGCCGATGGATGCGACCAGAAGGACGGCGCTGAGCTGTCGGGCGTTGAAGCGACGATGACGCATTGAATTCCCCGTTGGCATGTGCATGTCTCCTCAGAAGCTCAGCGCGAGACGCGCCGTGAAGTACCGCACCTGCGGCAGGGTGAGGAAGTCCGAAGTGGAGAACTGAGCCTGCGCCGAGGAGTTCAGCTCCGGATCGACGCCGGTGTAGTTCGTCCAGGTCTTGAGATTGCGCCCAGCGAACGTGACCTCCGCCGAGCCAGCCCCGGCTCGAGCCGCGAAGCGCCGGGGCAGGGACAGGGTGACCGCGACTTCGCGGAGCTTGGTGAACGAGGCGTCCTCGATGAAGCCGTCGTACGTGAAGTTCGATCCGGAGAAGCGTCCCGCCGTCGCAGCGGCCTGCGCCCGGAGGTTGGCGGCCGACGGCGCCTGTGCCGCCGCGCCGTTGCCGATGCTCACGTCGCGGAAGTAGGCCGTGTTGTTGAACAGCTTCTGGCCGCTGCGTCGGTCGATCGTCGCCGACAGGCGAACCAGGCTACCGAGCGAGAGCTGCGGGGAGAACGAGAGCTCCACCTTCGGGAACGGTGTCCCGCGAAATCCCGCCGAATCGCCGAGGGTGACTTCACAGTCGGCCGATCCGGCCCCGGCCGGACAGCCAATGAGCCCGTCGTTGTTCTTGTCCGTGTACGACACGATCGGCTTGACGAAGTACGCGCCAAGCGGGTACCCGGTCTGGAAGACCTGTGTGCTGCTGTTGAAGAAGACCGGCGGGATCGGCTTGCCGAGCGCGTCGACGCCGAGGTCATCGAGATTGTTGGTGTTCCAGGATCCGTTGGCCGCAACGTCGAGCTTCACGTCTCGGCGGTCCAGCACCGCGATCCGCGCCTGCACCTCGTCGCCATAGTTCCGGACTCGCCCGAGATTCTGGAAGCGAGAGGGGCTCGAGCCGAGTGAGGGGGCGAGGTTCACGTTGACGAGCGCGTCTTTCGTGATCTTGTTGTAGTGCGAGTACTCGAGGTACACGCGATCGCGCAGGAGTCCGAGGTCGAATCCAGCTTCCGCCTCGGTGCTTTTCTCCGGCTTGAGGTTCGGGTTGCCCGCGCCACCGACGGTGAAGCCGGGGAAGTCCTGGCCCGCCGCGACGACCGCGACAGGGCTGTACGTCTGCTCGGCCGCGAGGTAGCCCGGGTTCTGTCCCGCGGATCCGAGGGCGGCGCGCAGGCGCAGCGACGAGATCGCGTCGATCTTCGGGAAGAACCCTTCCTCGCTGATCACCCAGGAGCCGCTGACCGAGGGGTAGTAGATCCTCGGGTAGTTCGTACCGAAGGCACTGTTCCGATCGGTGCGCGCGGAGGCGATGAGGAACACCTTGTCGCGCCACGCGAACTGCTCGCGGCCGAGGAAGCCAAGCGTCCGGACGTCCGACGTCTGCTCGCTGATCGAGAAGCGTGCATTCGTTCCGGCGAGCGAGCTCGTGCCGGCAAGGAGCTTGGCGCCGAAGGCATCCGTGCGCGCGAAGTAGACGTCCGAGTACGAGGTGCCCACCGTCGTCGTGAACTTGATGCTCGGTGACAGGTCCCACACCGCCTGCCCGTTCAGGCCGGAGGTGTAGTTGTAGACCTGCGCGCGATAGATGCCGCGACTGCCGTCGAGCGTGTTCTGGGAGACCGCGAGCACCGCGGGTGGCAGCGTCTCGATGTCGCTGCGGTGGTCGACGTCGGCGCCGAAGGTGCCGTTGAAGCTGAGCCACGACAGTGGCGTCCAGTTGCTCGTCAGGCCGCCCGTCAGGCGTTGCACCGCCTGGCGCGTATCGATGTTGAAGTACGCCTTCGGAGCGATGCCGGAGTTGAAGTAGCCGCGGCTGAGGGTATCGGTGCCACAGAGCGTCGGGTGCTGCGCCGCGAGTCCGCCCGGGCCGCAATCCACCGCCTTGCCAAGCATCGCACCGGAGATGACGCCGAACGAGTTGTTGTCGTTCTGCGGACGACGCAGGTCGCCGTTGATGTAGCCGATGCTCACCTGCGCGTCGAGGTTCTTCGTGAGCTGTCCACGCAGGTTGGTGCGGATGTTGAGCTGCTGTTCATGGTTCACCGCGATGACGTTCTGCTCCTTCCGGTATTCGCCGGCGAGGAAGTACGTCGCGACGTCCGAGCCGCCGCTGGCACTGAGGCCGGCGATGCGACGGCTGCCGTCCTCGATCATGTTCGCGGCCCCGAGGGGGAAATGGGTGACGGTCGAATCCACCGCGACGCACTTGGTCGCCGCCGTGGAGACGCGCGAGAACAGGCTGCAGTTCGTCACGAGCGCGCCCGCGGCCGTGTGCCCGAAGGAGCGGTAGTTCACGGGGTAGTCGTTGACGTCGTGGAGATTGCCGGACTCGACGAACGCGTCCCACTTCGTCTTGCCCGACCGTCCCTTCTTCGTCGTGATCTGGATGACCCCGTTCGACGCCGCCGTACCGTAGAGCGACGTCGCCGCCGGACCCTTGATGACCTCGATGCTCGCGATGTTCTCGGGATTGATGTCGTTGTAGCGCGACGGCTGCTGGCCGCCGGTCCCGATCGCCGTCGAGTTGGCCGTGTTGTCGATGCGCACTCCATCGACGATCATGAGCGGATCGTTGTTCAACGAGATCGAGTTCGATCCGCGGATTCGGATGCGGGCCCCGGCACCGGATTCCCCGGCGGCCTGCTGCACGACCACGCCGGGGGACCGGGAGCTCAGCATGTCGGCGAACGTGCTCACCGCAGCCTTGACCACCTGCGACGCGTCGATCGAGGCCGTGGACACGCCACTCTCGCGCCTTCGCTCGGTCTGTCCCGTCGCCGTCACGGTGACCTGATCGAGCGTCGTGACCGACACCGTCAGCCTGAAGTCAGCCGTGGTCGTGCTGTCCGAGGTGACGGTAATGGTGCGCGAGACTGGGGCGTAGCCGATTCGCTGCACGGCGACGGTCACGTTTCCCGCCCGCACGCCCGTGATCCGGTAGACACCCCCCTCACCGGTCAGCGCGCCGCGGTCGGTACCGGTGACGCGGATCTGCGTCCCCACGAGGGGGCGCGACGTCTGGCGGTCGACCACCTGGCCCGCAACCGTACCCGTGCCTCGCTGTGCGAGCAGTGGCGTGGCAAGCAACAGCATCGCTGTGCCTGCGAGAAGAGTTCGGATCCCACCCATGTAGGTATTCCTCCGCGAACGAAGCCAACCGGTGAACAACTGGAATACAACTCCTGCTACCGCTCAGCGTGCTTGGGTGAGCGGTATGAGACGGTAGACCTTGCTACAGCTGTTTTGGTGACAACGGCGGATCGACGGCGAGACACCGAGCCGGACACAGTCGGGGACTCGCGCCGATAAGCGCACTCTGCCGGAACGCGAGCTAAGCCTTTCGCGGCTCGGCACGGCCTTGGTGCGCGAGCCGTTTCGATCGGAAAGGGCTGGGGCTGGTGGTAATCTCGCTCCTACGGCTGAGCGCGCAAGTGTCGACTGCGTCGAGGAGTGGCGTGGGGAGGGGCGCTCACGCCGGCGGCCCGGACGCGTGTCGTTTTCTGCGACATCACGGCCTCCGCCGGCCTCCGGTCAGTACCCATGCATTCGCTCGGGCGACTCGTCAGCGGCCCGGTCGCGTCATGTACACGGTGATGCGCGTGGTGCGACGCGCCGGGCAGACCACATCGATCTCGCTCCCCGACACGCTCAGCGTGCTCGGACGAGATTGCGATCCGTCGGCCACGAGCACCCGGTCCGCCCGCGTGCCCTGCTTCACGTACGGGCGGAACTGAACCGTCACGGACTCGCCCGCGTTGTCGATGTCGAGCACCACGGAGTCCGGCGACGTCGTCATGGCGAGACCGACGCTGCCCGCGACATTGATTCCACGAATGCGAAGGAGGTCCCACTCGGACGAAATGCGCGGAGCGAAACGCAGTCGGCGCTTCTCCGCGTTCAGACTGATGCCGAGCATTCCCTCGATGGCGCTGGACAGGAATGCGGCCGACGACCACGTCTGGTCGGGCACCGACTCGCGTTCGGGAAGGAACGCGTCTCCCCTCAGGACTTCGTGCGCGTGGCCAGGCGCATCGAGCCCGAACCACGGAACGAGGTCGCGCCAGAGCGAGGTGGCGTCCTCTGCTCGACCGGCCTCGTAGAATGCCATCACGGCACTCGCCGTCCCGAGGGCCCACACGCTCCCCCGGGCATAGGAGTCGGGGTCGTAGCGCGGATCGTCGGTGGCGGTACTGCGAATCCCCCATGGTGCGCGACGCGTGGGATTGGCGAGCGTGTCGAGAAGGGCGCGCTGCTCCTTCTCGCTCAACAGGCCGTGCTGCAGCAGCGCGATCAGGCTGCTCGTGAGCCCTTCCACCGGAGCGCCCGACTGACGATGCCCGCTCACCCACCTCGCACGTGCCGACTCGAAATAGGTGGGGCGAATCGCGTTGCGCGCGAGCGCGCTCGCACGACTCGCGGCGTCGGCGAGCTGGCCATGGTGCGCGAGTCGCGCGAGTGCGGCGAACGACTCGGCGGCGTCGATCCATGCGAGTGAGAGCGTCAGCTCGTCGCGCTGTGCATCCTGTTCGTTTCCTCCCTGCTTGCCCGATGGAATGCGGGGCAGCGAGCCGCCGGGCGGAATCGTCGAGCGACAGTAGTCGTAGGCGGCGCGGATCGAGCGCCAGTGGGCGTTCACGAAGTCGACGTCGCCCGTCGTGCGCACGTAGTCGCGCATCGAGCGGAGAAAGTCGAAGCTGATGTCGACGTGCACGAACATGTAGGGATACGATCCGGCCCAGTCCACCAGTCCGGCGCTCTGCGACATCTCGTGCCAGATGGCACCAGTGCGCTCGTTCTGGTAGCGCATGATGAACGCGAGCTCGTCGCGCGCGCGCTCGTACGCTCCCTCGCGAAGCAGCGCGTCGACGGTGACGAGGCCATCGCCCGCGAAGAACCAGGCGTATTGCGGGCGGCGAGCGCCTCGCGACGGCCCGTATCCGGCCACGAGCCCGCAGCCGAGCTGCGGGTTGCAGGTCCAGGCTTGCTCCAGGCTGACCTGCGCCCAGCGCAGCGCCCGATTCACGGCGCTGTCCGGAGTCTCGATGTCGATGAGATGCAGGCCCGAGTAGCGCGCACGCGCGCGCGACTCGTCCTCTGCCCGCTGCGCCGTCAGCTGTTGGGCGATGGCGAGCGGATCCTCTTCGCGCGTGCTCGATCCCACGAAGGCGACGACGAGCTCGCGCTTGGTCCCGGGCGTCCATCGGAGTGTGAAGGCGTGGTTGCGCTCGAACTCTGCGCCTCTCGTGTTGTTCTGCGGCTCGTCGTGCGTCACGATGTCGCGCGAGACGATTGCCGCGCGGAAGCGACGCGTCGGCTCGTCGAGGACATACGCCGCGTGGGTCGAGTCCCAGTGGATCTCCTGTCCGCCGATCGCTGCCGGCCACATCAGGTTGAGCGACGGAGTGAAGTGCACCGTGATCTCGACGGGACGGCTCGACTCGACGGAGTAGCCGATCGTGGCGCCCGGCGAGTCGACCGGCGTGAAGATGCGCTCGCGCACGACGAACCCAGTCCCGCGGTACTCTCGCATCGTCGCCATGGGAGTCTGCTCGATGCTGCGCAGCGCCGAGCGCCCATCGATCTCGCTCGTATCGCCTTCGACGCGAACGGTGATCCGGTAGCCCCGGAGGAGCTGAAGCGGCGGCGTCCACACCTCGAGCCCCGGCGAGTTGTACCCGGCGACGAAGGCGCGCCGACCCGGCACGATGGTGAATCGTCCGGACGTGGTCTCCAACGCGTTCCATCGAAGATCGGCGAGCGAGGCGGCACGCTGGCTGCGCACGGGAGGCGCGGATAACGACAGCCCGCCGATCACGAGGGCGGCCAGACACCGCCAAACAGAGAAGCGGTGCACCACGCGGCTCCGGTCGAGGAATCGCGATTGTATCCGGCGGCCGGACCCGCGGCAAGAACGACCGAGACCTCGCCACACTGGTAGGCGGACGAGTCGGGCGCGAGCTTCCGGATCAACGCCGCTCGCCGCTCCGACGTCCATCGCCTTTCGTATCGCATCGATGAATCCGCATCCTCGCCTCGCGCGTGCGCGCTCGATACTCGGCGGATCCCTGCTGCTGGCTACGAGCGCTACGGCGGCGCCCGCGCAGGCCGTGAATCGGGCGACGGTGCTGTCGCCCGCGACGATCTCCGTGGGCAACGTCTTCCGCGGCACCTTCTCGCCGGACGGGAAGCGGCTGCTCTACTTCCGCCGCACGGCGCCCATGGGTGAGCAGTACGAGATCGTGGAGTCGCGTGTCACCGCGCGAGGATGGTCGGCGCCCCGGCGGGTCGACCTCGGTGCCGCGAGCTCCGATCTGTATCCGAGCCTCAGTGCCGACGGTCGCCACCTCGTGTTCGCGTCGTACAGATCGGCCGACAGCTCCGCGACGGGAGCAACGCAGCTGTGGATCGCCGATGCCGTGGGGGACCGATGGGGCGTGCCGCGTCGCATCGCCGAATCTCCGACATCGGCCTATAACGCGGAGCCGCAGTTCGCCCCGGACGGCAGCATCTGGTTCACCTCCACGCCGAAGGACGGAGCGCCGCGACGGTTCCTCCGCGCGTGGCCCGATGGGCGCGTCGAGGCGAACGCGATCATGTCTCGATGGAGCGATTGGCGGCGCGACCGTTTCGTGTGGAGTGGGTCGCCGAGTCCCGATGGGAGAACCATCGTGCTCACCGTCTCGCGCATCGACAGCGTCTCGGGCCGAATGCTGCCGTCCGATCTCTACGTCACGGAACGCGTGAACGGTGGATGGGCCACGCCACGACCGCTCGGGGGTGTCAACACGCCCGGTCTCGACAACTTTCCGTTCTTCCGAGACAGCGAGCTGTATTTCGTGCGTGACTTCGAACGCATCGAGCATCTGCCACTCGTGGCGGCGCTGAAGGACAGCGTGCCGGCCGTCGATGCCGAGCTGGTGATGCCGTTCGAGTACGAGGACACGCGTCTCTACGTGCCCGTCGAGGTTCACGGTCGGCTCTGGTGGTTCATCCTCGATACCGGTGCGCAACCCACCGTGCTCGACGACCGTGTCGCGGCCGCCGCGCACGTCGCCGGCCACGACACGACGTCGACGACGGGCGCCGGCGCGGGCCGACTGCGTCGATCGACGGGCGACGAGATCGCGCTTCGCCTCGGCGGGAGCACAATGACCGTGCACCAGCCGGCGATCGCGCCGATCGACTCGGTGCTCTCGCGGTACACGGGTCGTCACGCCCCCGGCATCGTTGGATCGCAGTTCTTCGCCAACCGCGCGGTCACGGTCGACTTCGAGCAGCGCCTCGTGTACGCGCGGCCCTCGGCCGACGCGTACGAGCTCGCCAACAGCGTCGTGCTTCCGATCGACGTCGACGGTGCGATTCCATATCTGTCCGCGACGCTGCGCTTCGCCGGAGGCAAGACGTTGACCGCCAGGTTGCTCGTCGACCTCGGCGCGAAGTCGACGCTGCTGCTCACGGAGCCGTTCATCGAGCGGGCCGGACTGCGCGAGCTCCGGGCGTCCGGAACTCGCTCGTCGCTGGGTGCGGGCATCGGTGGAGAGACGCGGTACGCGTTCGTGCGACTGCGATCGCTCGAGCTGGCGAACACCCCGAGCATTCATCTCGATTCCGCGGTGATTGGACTCTCGATAGGCGGCACGCTTCGCGCGCGCGGCTACGACGGCCTGCTGGGCGCCGAATTCCTGCGGCGCTTCCGCGTCACGTTCGACTATCCGAGGAAGCGCCTCATCCTGCGTCCGCGCGTGCCCGCACCGCCGAACCTCGACTTCGACATGAGCGGAATGTTCATCGTCGCCGAGGGCGCCGATCTGCACGATCTCGTGGTCGCGGATGTGGCGCCCGGATCGGCCGCCGCCGTGGCAGGCGTGGCGGCGGGGGATCACATCGTATCGATCGACGGTCGCGACGCTCGGAGCATGTCGCTCGGAGCGGTGCGTTCGCTCCTTCGCGGTCCGGAGGGAAGGCGGGTCGTCGTCGAGATGCAGCGCGGCGGAGAGCGAAGATCTGGACGGTTGGCGCTGGCACGTCGCGTGTGAGGCAAGGGCGGTCACTCGCCCAGCGAGCGTCTCCCTCCGCAGATTACCTTGCACCACCATCACCCACAGGAGGCATCGGAATGACGTCCAGCTCCACTGACGCACCGATCATGACGTCGCAGCAGTTCCTCGAGCATTGGCAGGGACACCGCGCGCTGACGCGACGCGTCATCGACGCCTTTCCCGAGGACAAGCTGTTCAACTACTCCGTCGGTGGGATGCGCCCGTTCTCCGCGCTCGCCATGGAGTTCATCGGCATGGCGGTGCCGACGCTCAATGGCGTGATCACCGGTGAATGGTCCCAGTATGCCGAGGCCAAGGCGACGACAAAGGCGGAGCTGCTCCGGCAGTGGGACGACGCGACGGCCCAGATCAACACCCTGTGGCCGACGATTCCCGCGGCCCGCTTTCAGGAGGTGGATACGGCGTTCGGGCAGTGGAAGATGGCGATCTATGACCTGCTCCTGTACATCCGCGACAACGAGATCCACCATCGCGGCCAGGGCTACGTCTATCTCCGAACGCTCGGGATCGAGCCGCCGGCGTTCTGGGAGCGTGGCTGAGTCGATGCGTCTGCCCTCCATGCAATTCACCGCGCCCAGATCCGCTCGGCGAGCGGGCCTCCGCGCGTTGCTGCTCTCGTCCCTGCTCGCCGGTCGCGCGCTCGCGCAGTCGGACGCCGGCGAGACCGCCGCGCGGCCAGGTGCGGGCTGTCCAGCGGGGAGCACGGAGGTGCGCCCTGGCGCGTGCCGAGCACCGCAGCTTCCGCCGCCGAGCATCGTCGACTACCGGCCGCGGTCGACGCTGATCACGGCGAGGCACGATGTCCGCCGAGCGAAGTATCCGGTGATCGACTTCCACGGGCATCCCGAGGACCGTCTGCGCTCGGCGGACGCGCTCGCCGCGATGGTGCGCTCGCTCGACAGCATCAACGTGCGGCTGATGCTCTCGGCCGACAACATGTCGGGGCAGGCGCTGGCGAGCACGGTCGCGCTGGTGAACGGAACTCCGTACAAGGATCGCGTGCGCGTGCTCGCGGGGATCAACTTCCGCGACGTGGGCCCGGGATGGGCCGAGAAGGCGGTGGCGCAGCTCGAAGCCGACGTCGCGGCTGGCGCGGTCGGTGTCGGCGAGATCTCCAAGGGCTTCGGCCTGTCGATCAGAAAGCCGGACGGCAGTCGGCTGCACATCGACGACCCCGCGCTCGATCCGATCTGGGACGCCTGCGCGCGGCTCCGCCTTCCCGTGTTCATCCACACGGCGGACCCCGAGGAGTTCTTCCGGCCGCTGGACTACGCGAACGAGCGGTGGCTGGAGCAGGCGCTCTTCCCGTATCGCCACTACGCCCCGGAGCGATACCCGAGCTTCGAGGATCTGCTCACGGAGCGCGACAATCTCTTCCGCCGGCATCCGAAGACGACGTTCGTCACGGCGCACATGGGGTGGGAGGCGAACGACCTCGCGCGCCTCGGCAAGCTGCTCGACGAGCTTCCGAACGTGTACACGGAGATCGGCGCCGTGCTGTACGACATCGGGCGCCAGCCGCGCGGCGCGCACGACTTCTTCGTCAAGTACCAGGACCGGGTGCTGTTCGGAAAGGACTCGTTCCAGCCGTCGGAGTATCCGTACTACTGGCGCGTGCTCGAGACGCGCGACGAGTACTTCGACTACTACCGCGGCTACCACGCGTTCTGGAAGCTCTACGGCATCGACCTTCCGGACACGGTGCTGCAGAAGGTGTACTTCCGGAATGCGCTCAGGATCACGCCGCGACTGCCGAAGACGGGGTGGCCCGAGTAAGGCTCGAGTCCACTGAACGCGACGTCAGCCACAGCGAGCGATCCGCCGACATGTTCCGCCATCTTCTCTATCCCTTTCTTCCATACCGCTCGCTCGTCGTTCCGATTCTCGTCCTGAGCGCGATCGTCGTTCCCTCCTGGCTGCTCTTTCGACTGTACCGCGTTCGCACTTCCGGGCACCGCCCGTCGGTCGGACGCGAACTCGTGCTCCTGATCTTCGTCGTCTATCTCTCCAGCCTCGCCGCGGTCACGCTCGAACCCAACCATCCCTCGCGGATGGTTGCCGAGGCTTCGGTGGCGATCGACCTCCGCCCCAGTCTGGGATCGCTGACCTGTTCGTCCGCCTTTCTTCCCAGCGGTTCGACCGCCCAAGGGTTCTGCGTGCGGAATGCGCGGGGCAATCTCCTGCTCTTCATCCCGCTCGGCTTCCTGCTCACGCTGGTCTGGAAGCGACTTCGGTTCTGGAAGGGAATGCAGATCGCGATCGTGCTTTCATGCTGCATCGAGCTGCTTCAGTACATCTCGCGAGCGTGGGGGAGCTATCGAACGGCGGACATCAACGACGTCATCCTGAACGTCGTGGGGGCGGCAATTGGCCTGGGACTCGCGTCTCTGCTGCGGTTGCGGCAGGGTAGGCGACCCACGATTTCCCACGCGTGATCCGCCTCGCCACTCGTCCTCATGGTGCGTTTCGACCTCTCAACGGCCGAATCGGCCGATCACCCACCCGATCACGGCGCCTCCGACGGCGCCCAACACGAGGATCGGTGCGTACGCCTTGGTGATCACCGCGTCGGCCGCGCTGAGCAGCACTCCAATGGCGAGGCCAATCATCCAGGACGGGAAGCCGAGCGCGTCGACTTGCGGCGCCCCGACGACGGCGCCGATGACGACCCCGATGGCGAGTCGATTCAGGAACGCGCCGAGCAACGCCGCCCGCTTGTCGGGGAACTGGAGCGGGAGCATCGACGCCGCGGAGAGCGCACCGTAGACGAGACCAGCCAGCAGGCCGAGCGAGAGGCGGGACATGAACAGGGTAGTGGCGGGAGACCCCAATCGTTCACCGGCCGGCGGAAGGACACAAGGTCGCCGTACGAATCCGTGTCCCGCGGTGATTGCGCCACGTCCTGGCGGACATGGAAACGGGAAGCCGGACCGCGCGTGCAGACTCCGTCGGTCGCCAGCCTTGACCTCGTCGCGCACACGTGAGACTCTCGGGCACGTGACCTCTACTCGCTTTCCATGACCCGCGCCCTGCTCACGTCACTTCGCATCGCCCTCGTCGTCTCGTCGCTCACGTTCGCTCCGCTGCCGAGCGCGGCGCAGCAGCCTGCGACCGATCCCTCCCGCCTCACCGTCGACCGCATCGTCTCCGGCGAGTTCCGCCACGAGGATGCAGGGCAGCTCCGCTGGCTCGACGACTCGACGTTCACCGCGCTCGTTCCCGTCGCGGGGGGCCAGGGGACCGACCTCGTGAAGGTCGACGCGTCGGGGCGGCAGACGGTGCTGATTCCGGCGTCGCGCTTCGTCCCCGCCGGTGCGTCGGCGCCGCTCGAGGTGGAGGACTACACGTGGAGCGACGACCACGCGCATCTCCTCGTCTTCACCAACTCGGCGCGCGTGTGGCGCGAGAACACGCGCGGCGACTTCTGGGTGCTGAGCGTGGCCGGCGGCGCGCCACGCAAGCTCGGCGGGGCGGCGGCGAAACCGAGCACGTTGCAGTTCGCCAAGTTCGCCCCCGATGGCCGGCGCGTCGCCTACGTGCGCGAGCACGACCTCTGGGTCGAGCCGGTGGCGGGGGGGCCGATCGTGCGGCTCACCCGCGACGGCTCGCGCACGACGATCAACGGCACCTTCGACTGGGTGTACGAGGAGGAGCTGTTCCTCCGCGACGGCTTCCGCTGGAGCCCCGACGGACGGTCCATCGCGTACTGGCAGCTCGACGCGACCGGCGTCCGCGACTTCCTCCTCATCAACGACACCGACTCGCTGTACTCGTTCACGATCCCCGTGCAGTACCCGAAGGCGGGGACGACGAACTCCGCGGCGCGCATCGGCGTCGTGAGTGCCGCCGGCGGACCGACGGCGTGGATGAAGATCCCCGGCGACCCGCGGAACAACTACCTCGCGCGCATGGACTGGGCGGCGAGCTCGACGCAGCTCACCGTGCAGCAGCTCAACCGCCGGCAGAACCAGCGCACGATGTGGATCGCCGACGCACGAGGCGGCGCGGCGCATTCGCTGCTCGTGGAGCGGGACAGCGCGTGGATCGAGATCCACGACGACGTCGAGGACTTCGGCCCGGGGCCATCGCTGCACTGGCTCTCCGACGGCTCGGCGTTCGTGTTCCTCAGCGAGCGTGACGGCTGGCGACACGCCTGGCTCGTCGACCGCGCGGGCACGACGAAGCTCATCACGCCGGGCGACTACGACGTGATGCAGGTGGCGAAGATCGACCTGCGCGGAGGCTGGCTCTACTTCGAGGCGTCGCCCGAGCGCGCGACGCAGTCGTACCTCTGGCGCACGCGGCTCGACGGGAGCGGGCGGCCCGAGCGCCTCACCCCCGCCTCGCAGCCGGGCACGCACGACTACGACGTCGGACCGAACGCGCGCTACGCCGTGCACCGCCGTTCGGCGTGGGGGACACCGCCGACGGAGGAGATCGTGCGGCTGCCGACGCACGAGACGGCGCGCACCCTCGTCACCAACGATCGCCTGCGCGAGCGGCTCGCGCCCCTCGCCAAGGGTGCGGTCGAGTGGTTCCAGGTGCCGACGGTCGACGGCCGCACGATGGACGGCTGGCTGATGAAGCCGGCGAACTTCGACTCGACGAAGAAGTACCCCGTGCTCTTCTTCGTCTACGGCGAGCCAGCCGACATGACGACGCGGGACGAGTTCGGCGGCGGAACGTGGCTCTGGCACCTGATGCTGACGCAGCAGGGGTACGTCGTGGCGAGCGTCGACAATCGCGGCACGCCGGCGCCCAAGGGACGCGCGTGGCGTCGGGCGATGCTGAACCGGTTCGGGGTGGTGCGCGTGGAGGACCAGTCGGCAGCGGCGCGCTACCTCATGCGCCGGCCCTGGGTCGACTCGACGCGCATCGGCGTGTGGGGGTGGAGCGGCGGGGGCTCGTCGACGCTGCTGCTCATGTTCCGCGCGCCGGCGATCTTCGCGACGGGGATGTCGGTCGCGCCTGTCGCGGACACGCGCAACTACGACACGATCTACCAGGAGCGCTACCTCGGCCTTCCCAGCACCGATTCGCTCGCCTACCACGACGCGTCGGCCATCCACTTCGTGAACGGGCTGCGCGGCAATCTCCTCGTCGTTCACGGCACGGGTGACGACAACGTGCACTACCAGGGCACGGAGCAGCTGATCAACGCGCTCGTCGCCGCCGGCAAGCAGTTCCAGATGATGGCGTACCCGAACCGGACGCATGGCATCTCCGAGGGGCCGGGGACGACGAAGCACCTCTACACGCTATTGACCCGATACCTGAACGAGCACCTGCCGGCGGGCGGACGCTGAACCACCCGCTTTCGAAGTCATCACGGCGAGAAGAGCGTCACGCTGTAGACGCCGACCGCGGGCATGACCGTCTTCTCCTGCACTCGCCCGCTCGGTGTGGTGGCCCGGATGGTCATCTCGACGCCCGGCGTCAGATTCTGGAACAGGACGCCGCCGTCATAGCTCCAGGCGTCGCAATTCGCATCCTGCACGACGCTGGGACCGACGCTTTGCCCGCCCACCACTTGCACCGTCGCATCGTCGATGCAGACGCCAGTCCCGTCGATCACCATGACCCAGACTATCCCCGATTGACCGCCCCCGGCTTTCGGAGCGACCGGCGCGGGCGATGCCGGCGCCGCGGCGGCTGGCGCCACTGGAAGCGTCGGTGGCCGCAGAGTGTCGTCCGCCGCACATCCCGCGAGAGCTAACGCGGCCAGCACCAAGTATGACGTTCTCATGTCCTCCTCCTCATTGCTCCGCACTCGAGACGGGAGCAGATGCACTGGTGAGCCGGGATGTGCGCTCGCGGGCCTCGGCGCGCCGCAAGTAAGGTCGAGGTCAGGGACGCCAGGCCGGTGCGCTGTGCGAGCCGCTCGTCAGGCGCGTGCGATTCGTGCCGTCGGCGTTGATGATGAAGATCCCATCGCTCCCGGCGAATGCGAGCTTGCTCCCGTCCGGCGACCAGGCGGGATCGGTGCCCTTCGTGAGTATCGTGATGACGCCGGTCGCGAGATCGAACAGCGCAACGTCGCTCGACGTACGATCGGACGGGTCCGCGCCGCGTCGAGCGAACGCGATCGTCTTCCCGTCGGGACTCCATGCAGGATCGCGGTCCTCGATGGCGTCATCGGTGAGGCGCACGATTCCCGAGCCGTCACGATTGACGAGGCACAGATCCGAATGGAGCCAGGTGCACGTCGCCGCGAGCCGCGCGCCGTCGGGCGACCATGTGGGCCGCTCCAGCGGGTATGGTATGGGTCCCTTGACCGACAGCTGCACCACCGACGAATCGCTCGTGCGCATCAGCACGACCTGAGCTGGACCGTCGGCGTAACCCCGGAGCTCGTATGCGATCGCGTCGCCGGTCGGAGCCCACGCAGGCCGGAATCCCGTCTTCGCCGCGTTCAGGTCGGTGCGGTTCCCGACCTCCGGATCCACGAGCGCGAGTCCGCCGACACAGACGTCGTAGTCCCAAGGGGTGCAGCTGCCGATCGAGAAGATCAGCTTCGTTCCGTCTGGCGACCATGCGGGAGCGTCTCCGGCTGTGAGCTGCATGCGCGCCGAGCCGTCGAGCCTGATCGATTCGATGTACCCTCGCCCGTTTCCGTTCTCGGTGTCCGTGCTGACGTACGCGATGCGTGGATACCGCACGGCCGGCGTGCAGGCGACATGGAAGGCCGGCACGACGGCCACCGTGCCGGCAACCACGTCGACGGCCGCCGGAGGTCCGCCGCTCACGGTGCAGTTCTCCGGCATGACTAGCTCCACCGCGTAGCTGCCGGGTGCGAGCCGGCCGACGTCCAGCCTGTCGATCTTGGCGATCGAGTACGTCTGGCCACCCACGAGCACGCTGAAGCTGTCGGGTGTATCGGGCCCCTCGGTGGACATCGTGACGGTGAGGCCTGTCGCGACGCACACGACATCGAACGTGACGTCGACGATCGTGCCCTCTTCAGCCGTCACCGATCTCACCGCCGCGCCGCCCACGGTGCAGTTCTTTGCGACGCCGTTCAGCGCGACAGAGTGGACGCCGGGTTGCACGAGCACCGAAGCGGGCGATGTGCCCCCAAGGAGGTCCCGCTCTTCACCGTCCACGACGGCCCTGTAGCCGTCCAGGTCCAGGTCACCACCGCTCGTGCGCGCCCTGACGCTCAGGAAGGTGTACCTCGGCGCCGTCGGAGCTTCCTTGCCGCTGCACGCCACGCCGAGGAGGAGAAGAAGTTTCAACCTCGATCTCCGCCACCACGATGTGGTGCTCGGCCTCACGCCTCTTCGCTCCGCCATGTGTCCTCCCGTCGTCGTGAAGCGAGAATCTCGGCGGCGACGCACATGAGCCGATCAGACTTCGGTCAGACAACGGTCAGAGAGGCGCGATCTGCTTGCCCGGCTTCCGTTGCCGGGCTACGTTCGGCGCGTGACCGATAGCCGAGCGACGCCGGTGGCCGCCCCACGCTATCTCCTGGGGACGTTCGGCACGCTGACCCTCATCGGTCCCGGCAATGTCACGGTGCTCGGCCAGCACGGACATCATCGGCGGCGCCTCGCACTGCTCGCGGTGCTCGCGGCGGCTGGAGAGCGGGGACGGACCCGCGACCAACTGCTCGTGCTGTTCTGGCCCGAGGCGGCCCAGGCGCGTGCGCGCCGCTCGCTCGATCAGCTGCTCTACGAATTGCGCAGCACGATCGCCAGCGCATTGTTCGCCAGCGCCGATCCGGTGCGGCTCAACCCGGAGGTGCTGGAGAGCGACGTGGACGCGTTCAACACCGCGCTCGCGCGCGGCGAGCTCGAGGCGGCGGTCACCGCGTACCGCGGACCCTTTCTCGACGGCGTCCACATCGGCGGCGCGCCGGAGCTGGATCGCTGGCTGGAGACCGAGCGCGCCCGGCTAGAGCGGAGCTATACCGGGGCATTGGAGAAGCTCGCCCAGCGCGCGGACGCGGACGGCGATCATGCCAGGGCGATCGAGTGGTGGCGCCGACTCACCGAGTCCGATGCGCTGAGCAGCAAAAACGCCACAGGACTGATCCGTACGCTGATGAACGCCGGGGAGCATGCTGCGGCGTTGCGCCATGCCGAGCGCTTCGAGGCATTGGTCTCGCAGGAGCTTGGAACGAGCGCAGGTCCGAATGTCGCCGCGCTCGTCGCAGAGGCCCGTGCCGGAGCAGGGCCCGACCGCGTCGTTGCGCGAATCTCGTCGTCGGAGGCCGCGGCGGCGTCACCGCCGCCGGAGATGGAACCCGGCGGCGCATCTGACGAGCCGTCATCAGTCGCAACGCTTTCGCCATTCCGACCCGCACACGTCGCGAACGCGCCGCGCAGGCATCACAGGACGGTGGTCGTGGCGGGACTCGCGCTCGTCGCGGCCGTCACTGCGGCGAGCGTCGCAATGGCACGTGTCCGACAGTCGACGCGGTCGCAGATCGATGCGGAATCGTCGATCGCCGTGCTTCCATTCGAGAACGTCAGTCGAGATCGGGAAGACTCCGTGCTCGTGGATGGCCTGAGCGAAGAGCTGACCTCCGCGCTCTCGAAGTTGCAGAACGTGCGAGTCATCGCGCGCGCGTCCACCGTCGCGTTCAGGAATCGCGGCCTCGGCGCGCGCCATATCGCCGACAGCCTCGGCGTTGCCCACCTCGTGGAGGGCAGCGTCCAGAAGAGTGGATCGCACTTCCGGGTGCGCGTGCGGCTGGTGAATGCATCGGATGGTGCGACACGCTGGTCGGACACGTACGACCGCGAGCGCGGGGACATTCTCGTGGTCGAGAGCGAGATCGCCGCCGCCGTGGCGCGCGAGCTGGGTCTCCGCATGCTCGGCGGCGGCACGGCACCGAGGCCGCATCGCGGCACACACGACATCGCTGCCTACGAGCTGTACGTTCGCGGCCGCGACCCGATCCATTTCAGGTCGGCCACGGACAGCGGACCTCTCGAAGGGCTCGCGCTGCTTCAGCAGGCCGTGGCGCTCGACTCCGGGTACGCGGCCGCGTACGCGCATATGCCGGCGATGTACTATGCGCTGACCACGTACGCCGACCTCGATCGGGCCCGCCGGCTCAAGCGACTCGCCGACTCCACCGCGCAGCTTGCGGTGCGCCTCGATTCGTCGCTGCCGGAGGCGTACATGGCGCTCGGGAAGGCGGATCAGATCGGGCTGAGCGATCTTCCCGGGGCGGAAACAGCGTTCCGCCGCTCGATCGCGCTCGGTGGCTCGCCGCGGGTACACGAGCTTCTCGCCGACAATCTCAGCTGGACCGGCCTCCCAGAAGAGGCGCTCGAGGAGGCGACGCGTTCGGCGAAGGAGGATCCGCTCTCGGCATCGGCGGCGGCGGAGGTGGGCAAGCATCTCTGCCTCAATCACCGCTACGCAGAGGGGATCGCCGAGCTCGCACGCGTCGCGGCCGTGCGTCCTCCGCTCCAGCGCGCGTCGTTGTACACGGCGATCTGCTACGTCATGCAGGACAGGTGGCCGGACGCGATCGCCAAGCTTCGCGGGACGTCCGATCCGCGCGGATCGAAGGATCCGCGCGTGCGATCGGTGCTCGGCTATGCACTCGCCCGGTCGGGCCGCACCGCCGAGGCGCGACAGATTCAGTCCGAGCTGCTCGCGGAGTGGCGATCCAAACGAAGAGGTGCGTACGAGCTCGCCGTGGTGACCGCGGGGCTCGGCGATGACGATCAGGCGTTCGCGTGGCTCGATCGTGCCGTCGGGGATCTCTCGCTGTACGGCTACATCATGTATCCGCTGTTCAAGGAGCTCCAGGCGGATCCGCGGTTCGAGCAGTTTCGTGCGCGACTCGGCGCCAGTAGTCGGGAGCGGCGCGCCGTACCAGCTCGATAGTGCGCTGACGCGACAGACACCGGTCGCATCCCGTTGTTCCGTTGCGAAAGTCCAATGTGCTGGTCTCCGGGTGGCGGATACTCTCCCCTCCATACTTCCACCGGGAGGCGCTTCGTGCGTCCAGGAATCCGTATAGTCGTGCTGGCTTTCGGCGTGGCGGTGGCATTGCCCGCCGGCGCGCAGAAGACGACGAACGATTCGTATGTATCCGACATGGTCACCACCCTGACCGATGCGTCTCGCTGGAGTCTGTCCGGCAACGTTGCCGCAAACACCTACGAGACGTTTTTGATGCAGAACGTGCCGGGAGGCCAGCGCGCCCTGCGCGGCAACAGCAACCTTGGTTGGGGTCTTGCGGCCGGCTTCGACATCGACGACAAGCTCGGCGTGCGTCTCGGCTGGACGTACACGAACGCGAAGCTGCAGTTCAAGGATTTCAGCGGTACGGGCGCCGAATTGCTGGAGTCCGGCGATCTCGGAAAGCTGAAGAGCAACATCGCCGCGCTCGACGTCGTGCACTACTTCGTGGGCTCGCGCTCGCTGATCGC
>Ga0066652_100000305_pt1 | contig 24886 bp, 17 predicted proteins | sample GraSoiAngelo_101_FD_71413 | JGI IMG/M metagenome (GOLD analysis project Ga0066652, IMG submission 71413) | Grasslands soil microbial communities from the Angelo Coastal Reserve, California, USA - 14_0903_02_30cm | ecosystem: Environmental > Terrestrial > Soil > Grasslands | place: USA... | reverse complement strand
GCATCCTCCACCGCGATGGCCGCGGCGGGGATTCGCGTCGCCACGGTGCTGTCGTAGCGCATGCCCCCCGTGTGCGGCGAGTTGATCGAGAACGACGCCACCGATCGCAGCAGCATCGCCACCGCGCCCTGCTTCGCCGCCGCGCTCGCACCACCGGTCCGGTAGAGCCTCGTCGCCTCGTACTCCGTGAACGGGACGTCGAACAGGACGATCTTCCCCTTCACCGCCGCACCGCGCTTCGCGAGGTCGTCGTAGCTCGTCACGACGACGACCGGCGCGGTGATCCCGCCGGCCGGCGTCGATACGCTGCCGCCGAGGGCGAGCATCGCCAGCGGCTTCCGGCGCGGCGTGATCAGCTCGGCCGACTCGGTGCCGCGCACCCAGTGGCGCACCATCGCGCGCTCGCCGCGCACGTTCTCCAGGCCGTCGGCGCGCATGCGCTCGAGCGTCCAGTCGATCGCGCGCTCCAGCGCGACCGAGCCGCTCAGTCGATGGCCGAACGTGTCGGTGAGCTCGGCGATGCGGTTCCACGCCGCACTGTCGCGCGTCGCGGCGTCGATCAGGCGATCGGCCACCGCCTGGTACGTGGCAGTGGACTGGGCGCCGCCGGGTGCCGGCATGGCAATGAGCGCCGCGGTGGCGATGGCCGCGGCGAGACGAAGTGGACGGTGCATGAGGAGGGAGTAACGGGTGCGGAGGGACGCGAAGCGCGTCCCGGAAGCTAGCACCATGTCACTTCGTCCACGCGATCAGGCTCACCGCCCGCGTGAATCCCTTCGCCGCCTCCTGCACCGCCGGATCGCGGCGCGCGATCACCTCGTACTCTCCCGCGCTGCCCCATCTGGCATACGCGATGCTCGCCGCGAGCATATCGCGCAGCAATGCGTCCCCGTCGGCCGGAACGACGACTCCCTGTTTCTCCGCGAAGGCGCGGAAGTCGGCCAGCGCCGGTGCGGGCAGCTCGTGCGTGGAGAAGGCGCCGAGGTCGCCCAGCGCCGCGGCGTGCGAATCCACGTAGCTCCCGCTCCACGCGAGCAGCATCTGCTGCTCGGCGATGCCGCTCGCCCATCGCGGCGTCGGTGGGCGATCGTCGAGGACGAGATCGGGATAGATCCCACCGCCGCCGTACACCGTGCGTCCGCCCACCGTGCGACACGATGGACGTCCGACGGTGTCGCGCTCCGCGCGCGCGAGCCGGTAGTACTCGCGCCGCGTGACCGAGCGGTACTGCCGCTGCACCACGCGGCCGCACGGCGTGCGCACGTGGCCCACGACCAGCATCAGCACGGAGCCGTCGCGCATCGGGAAGGCACGCATGAGCAGCGACTTGCCAAACGTCGGATGCCCGGCGATCAGCGCGCGGTCGTCGTCCTGCAGCGCGCCGGCCACGAGCTCCGACGCGCTCGCCGTGCCCGCGTTCACGAGCACCACGATCGGATACCGCCGCTCCGATCGCCAGAACGAGCGCTTCACGCGCCCCGTGTCGGTGATCTCTGGCTTCCGTCCATCCGCCGTGTACACGATGCTGCCGCGCGGCAGGAACTCCCCCGCCACCGCCGCCGCTTCCGCCACGCTTCCGCCGCCGTTGTCGCGCAGGTCGAGCAGCAGGCGCCGCATGCCACGCTTCTCCAACCGGTCGAGCGCGGCGTGCAGATCGTCCGCCACGCGCTTGCCCATGAACGTCGTGACGCGCACGTAGCCGGTGAGCGAATCCAGCAGCGTCGCCACCGGCACTGCCGTCTCGCCTTCGACGCGCTCGCGCTTGACCGCACGTTCGAGTCGCACCGTCGTGCCGTCATCGCGCAACCGCTCGAACGTCAGCCGCGCGGTGGATTTCTTCTCGCCACTCAGCTCGACGTCCAGCTCGAACACGCTGTGTCCGACCATTGGCCGGCCTTCCACCGCCACCAGCTCGTCTCCCGGCAGGATGCCGAGCTGGTTGGCCTCGGTGCCTGGCGACACGCTCACGACCACTGGCGCGCCTCCCACGAAGGTGAACGAGATCGGCACCGGGTAGAGCTTTCCCTTGTCCAGGGCCTCCGCCTTCGCGCCGTTCAACCGCACTGCCGGCACGACGTACGAGTGCGGATCCGCCGCGTGCACCATCCCCTCGACTGCGGCGAGGAAGAGGTCGTGCGAGTCGATCGAGTCGGGATGGTTGACGCGGATCTGGTTGAGCACCTGCCCGAACAGCTGCAGATCATCGTACGTCGTGCGCTTCCTGATCGGGCTCGCGCTCTCCGCCGCCTCCTGCGCGCGGAGCGGCGCGAGCGCGCAGACGCTCGCCGCCGCCAGCGCCAACGCCGCGGCACGGATCGTCATTTCGTCCTCGGCGCGTCGAGGTAGGCCTTGATGTCCTCGATGCGGTCCGTCGCGAACTGGCGCTGCGGATCGCGCGCGCTCGCCATCGTGAGGAAGCGATGGTACGCCGCGATCGCTTCGGGCGGGTTGTCGAGCGCCTCGTACTGCGCGCCGAGCATGAGGTTCGGCAACGCGTAGTACGGCTCCAGCTCGGTCGCCCTGGTGAACTCGGCGATCGCCTCCGTCGCATGCCGCGTCCTGCCGAGCACCCAGCCGTTCATGAAGCGCACGAACGCGTCGTTCGGCGCGAGCTCCGACGCCATCGCCAACTCGCTGATCGCCGCGGAGCTGTCACCCTGGGTGAGCGCGAGAAACCCGAGTCGCATGTGCGCCGGGTAGTACGCGAGATCCTCCTGCAGCGCGCGTCCGTATGCCTCCCTGGCTCTGTCCAGTTGGCCCGCTCCTTCGAGCAGCGTCGCCATGCTGAACTCGGTCAACGCCTTGGAGTCGTAGAACACCACCAGCTTTCTGTCGTCCCTGGAGCGGAGCTCGGCGAGCGCGAGCTCGAACTCGGCTACCGCCGACTCCACCTCCTTGCGCATCCCGAGAATGCGGGCGCGCTCGAGATGCAGCCAGGCGGTCTCGCGCTCCTGTCCGATCGCCCGGGCATATTCGCTCAGCGCGCGCTCGAAGTTGCCCTGCGCGTATTCGTACCACGCCTGGAACGAGGCCGGCGCATCGTGCAGCCAGACGGTGATCCTGTGGGCGTACTCCGCCTGCATCACGCGGTCGCCGCCGGCGATGTAGTCGAGGAAGAGCAGCGCATCGAGCCGGCGGTACAGGAACGGGTCGAGCATGTACGCGCGCGCCTGCAGTGAATCGAGGCCGAGCAGCTCGGGCTTGAACCGACGCCGGCTGTCCATGGCGACGTTCAGCAGATCGCGCTTCTGTGCCAGCACCGCTGCGCGACGTCCGTACAGCGGATCCGCCCAGCCCGGGTTCAATCGCGTCGCCCAGTAGAAAGCGTCCGCGGCGTAAGCGGGATCGGAACGGATGCTCTCGACGCCGGCGTCGAAATACGCCTGCGCGTCGTTGGTATCGGTGACGTCGCGTAGCCTCGGCCGCGGGATCGGCTCGGCGACCTGCTGCGCCACGAGCGGCGCCGCTAGCAGCGGAGCGCCTGTCGCGGTGAGCGCGAGGGCGAGAGTCGCGAAGGGGCGGCGCATGGCGGGGCCGGTGGGGACGGCCCACCCCGTCGCCCGCGGGAGCGAGCGCTTGCCGGACCTCGGAGACGAGATCGCGGCAGGCTGAGCCTTGGCGATGCTACCTCCAAAGGCTCAGCCCGTCAATTGACGCGTCGATTATCTGGGGCGCGGCTCCAGCCGACCATCACGTCGATGCCGCCACTCGCTCGGGGTGGCTGGAGTCGGAGCGACCGACCTGGCGCCGCAGCTCACTCTGCAGTCGTGGCGCGTCGCGATAGCGCCGGAAGCTCTCGTCGCTCCACAGCTCGGCCGGTCGCGCGCCGAGCCGCAACGCCTGCTCGAGCCACCGCACCGCCTGTCGGTCGTCGCCCATCTGCGCGTACGCCCGGGCCACGCTGCGCGTGCCGCGCTCCGTCAGTCGAGCGTCGACCTGGATCGCCCGCTGATAGGCCGCGGCGGCCTCGCGGTGACGATCAGCGTGCACCAGCACGTCGCCCAGCGCGAGCCAGTCTGCGCCGCGGCGGCCGTCGACGAGCAGCGCGTCGCGCCACAACTCGGCGGCTTCATTCCATGCGCCGTCGCGCGTCGCAGTCCGCGCCCGCCGCACCGTCGTCGCCCGAGTGGAGTCCATCGCGCACCACTCGGCACAGTCGGGTCGCCGCTGCGCGCTCGGTGCGGCGAATGCCACGGCGGGCTCGCACGTCACGAGCCCGCACGCCAGCATCAGCACCTGCGCGAACATCGGCGCGCTCACGGGAACGGCCGGGGACGCGGCCACGGCCACGGCCACGGATTGAACGCGTTCTGGCCCGCCAGTCCGCGCACCGCCGCCTCCCGGACCTTGGGATCGCTCGACGACAACAGCTCGGTGAACACCGCCTCCGAGCGTCCACCGGATTTCGTCAGCGCGCGCACCAGCGCCTTCCGCACATCGGAGCTCTGCTCGACTCGCATCGCATCGCGGATCGCCGGCACGGCCGAGACGTCGGCGACGTTCCCCAGCGCCCACGCCGCCTTCCGACGCACGTCCTCGCTGTCGTCCTTGAGCAGGCGCGTCAACGCCGCCGGCGCCTTGCCGCGTGAGTCGTCGTCCGCGAGCTGACCGATCGCCCATGCCGCCGTACCTCTCACGCGACTGCTGCGGTCACCCAGCGCCGCGGTGAGCGCGTCGAGTGCCGTGCGGTCCTCCATCTGCGCGAGCGCCCACGCCGCCGTCTCGCGCACGCCGTCGTCGGCGTCCTCACGCAGCGCGTGCTGCAGCGCCGCCGATCCCGATCGCTGCTCGATCTGGCCGAGCGCCCACGCGGTCATCTCGCGCACGCGCGGATCGCTCTCCTTGGCGAGCACCGACGCGAGCGCCTGTGCGGACTCGCGCGACTCGAGATGTCCGAGCGCCCACGCCGCCACGCGGCGCACCGACGCCACCTGATCCTCCTGGAGCACGCGCAGCAGCGAGGCGACCGCGCTCGTCGACTCGAACCGTCCGACGGCCGACACCGCCGCCTCGCGTACGAGCGGCGAGGCGTCGCGAAACATTCCGGTGAGGGGCGCGAGCGCGCGCCCGTTCTCGATCCGGCCGAGTGCCCACGCGGAGTTGGCGCGCACCTCGGCGGTGGCGTCGCGCAGCGTCCCGATCAGCGGATCGACGGCACGCTGCGGCTCGACGAGGCCCAGGCCGAGCGCGGCGACCATACGCAGCGAGGCATCGGGCGCGGTGAGCTTCGAGATGAGCGGCGCGGCGACGCGCGACTCGTCCTGATGCCCGACGAGGCGGACGCTCATCTCGCGCACGCACGCGTCGTCCGACGACAGTGCGTCGAGCAATCGCGTCACGTCGGCGTCGGGGAGATTCTGTATCGCGCGGCGGTCGCCATCCAGCGGACGCGCCGAGGCGCCGAGGGGCGAGGCCGGCATGTCGGACCAGCCCCAGTTCCCGTTGCCGATCGATTGTGCGGCGAGGCCGCAGATGAGCGGCGGCGCGCCGCGCGCCGCGGCGAGCAGCGCCGTCACGTCGATCGCCGCCACGGTCTCCGACGACGCCGACCGCGCGGCCGCGGCCGAGGGGTCGCGCCCCGCGTTGGCCATCAGCGCTGCCGTCGTCAACACTCCGAGTACACGCAACATGTTCACTCCGTTCATCGCGCCCATGGGATGAGCCCTCGGGCTTTCAAGGGTGAAAAATCAGCACTACGTGCGGTGAGCACCGGCGCGCATGGACTACTTCGACTCATGCGCGCCCGGTGCGGTGTGGTGTCAGTTCGGGAACGGCCGCGGCTGCGGCCAGGGACGCGGCCACGGGCCGGTGGCGTGACCACCGGCGAGGGCGTGCACTGCCATCGACTTCACTCTCGGATCGCTCGACTCGAGGAGCGGCCGGAGCGCGTCGACGGACTTCTCGCCCATCGCCGCGAGCGCGCGGATGTAACCGAGCTGGATATCCGTGTCCTTCTCCGCGCGCAGCGCGGCCTGGAGCGCCGGCGCCGCTGACGGATCTTCGATGTTGTACAGCGCCCACGCGGTGAGCTCGCGAACGTGTGGGTCCTTGTCGCTCAGCATTGCGACGAGCTGCCGCGGCGCGTCCTTCGGCTCCACGTTGCCGAGCGCCCACACGGCGCGCGCGCGCACGTCGGCGTTCGCGTCGGCGAGTGCAGCGACGAGCGGCTCCACCGCGCGGCGATCCCCGATGTTGCCGAGCGACCATGCCGCGGTCTTCCGCACCGACACGCTCGCGTCGCGGAGCGCGGCGGCCAGCGCATCGATCGCCGTCGTCGAGCGCTCGCTCTCGGACAACGACCACGCCGCCATCTCGCGCACCGGCTCGCTCGCGTCGCGGCGCACCGCATTGACGAGCGCGTCGACGGCCACCGGATCTTCGCCGTACTCGCTCAACCCCCACGCCGCCACCTTCCGCAGCTGCGCGCTGCTGTCCGAGCGCAGCACGCGCGCGAGCAGTGCGGGCCGCTCGTCGGCCGCCTGCTTGCCCTGCGGAGCCTGCCTGATCAGCTCCTGCAGCTTTGCGCTGGCCGCGTCCGTGCCCTTCTGAATCGCGTTCGGCACGACGCGCTCCATCACGACGCCGACCGCCGACGTGACGACGTGCTCCAGTGCGCGCTCCGCCTGCTGTTCGAGCGGCGATGAATCCGTGCTCGTGCGCGTCTGCTGCGTCGTCGACTGGCTCGTGCGCGTCTGCGTCCAGGTGCGCGTGCGCTCCCGCTCGTGCACGAGCGGCTTCTCCCGCACGCGGTCGTTGGCGACGTTGGAGTCGTTCATGACCTCGGGTGCGTGCATCATCACGACCGAGTGCTCTTCACGTGCGTCGTGCGTCGCCACGTTCTGCGACGCGGCGGGCTTCGCGCTCGCCGGCGCTGGCACCACCGCGCCGACGACGATCGACAGCAGCGCGAGCGTGCCGATCAGGGTGGCGCTCTGCGTGCGGCTCGGCGTCGAGTGCCGCAGCTCGGGGTCGAGGATGGCGAGCATGCGCCCCTCGAACTCCTTCCGCCGCGCCATCGCCAGCGCCACCATCGGCGTGGCCTCGCGGCGCACGGAGGTCACGATGTCGAGCAGATGCTCGGCGTAGTCGGTCGCCCGCGTGCCGCACGACAGCGCGAGGTCGTCGCACGCGCGCTCGCTCTCGGCGCGCAGCTGCCGCGCCGCCGTCCACGCGAGTGGATGGAACCAGTAGATCGCGCAGACGAGCCGGCCGAGGGTGTGGCCCATCAGGTCGCGGCGGCGCACGTGCGCCAGCTCGTGCAGCAGCACGGCGAGCCGGCGCTCGTGGCTCCAGCTCTCGCACTCGGCGGGGAGCACGATCGTCGGCGTCGCGAGACCGCAGGCGAACGGCATCTTGGCGTCGCGGCTCATGAGGAGGCGCGGCGGCTCGTCGAGGCCGAGGCGATCGGACACTTCGTAGAGCGGCGTGAGCCACGCCTGATCGTCGAGCGGCTCACTGCGGCGCACCAGCCGGCGCACGACGAGCGACGACCAGGTGAGAGAGGCGACGATCGCGAGTGCGACGACGGCCCACAGCGTCAACGCCACCACCCAGACGCTGGCATCACGCACGGAGGCGACGAGACCGGTGGATGACGAACGCGAGACGCTCGTCGGCGCGGCAGGCGCCGCGATCTGCGCTCCGGTCGCGACGACGGCCGACGAACCATCGATGACGACCGCCGGCGCCGGCGTGACCGACGCCGCGGGACTCGCAGGCACCGCCGGAACGGCGAAGGCCGCGTCCGAAGCAGGAGCGGGCAGGATCTCGAGACGCAGCGGCCCCCAAGCGGTGAGCGCGGGGATGAGCAGCAGCGCACCCAGCGTCACGAGCCACACGAGATGGCGTGCACCCGCGGAGGCGCGCTGCATGGCGAGCGTGATGCCGAGCGCGGCGAGCAGGATCGTCGTCGCCTTGATCAGCAGCAGCACGAGCGGAACGTTCAGGCTCTGGCCGCCGGAGGTGAGGAGGGAGGCGAGGTTCATTGGCGGATCATCTCCCGTTCTGGCGGGCCTGGCGGATGGCGCTGCGGAGCCGCTCGATCTCGCCGTCCGCGACGTCGACGTCGGACATGCGGAGGAGCGCCGTGACCGCCTGCTCGGGGGAGCCGGCGAAGTACGTCTGGACGACGTGCGCGAGCACGTCCTCGCGCGCGACCTCGGTGGACTGCGCGGGATAGTAGACGTAGCGCGGCCCGTCCTCCTTGAACCGGATGAGCTGCTTCTCGCCAAGGATGCGCAGCACGGAGCGCACGGCGGAGTACGTCGGCGGATCGGGAAGGTCCGCCATGATCTCGGCCACCGTGGCCTCGCCATGCTTGTGGAGGATATCCATGACCTGCCGCTCACGGCGCGACAGGGCTGGCGTCTCGGGCTGCTTCTTCATCGAGGAGACCATCAGAAAGAGGAGGTGCTGAAAAATCAGCTATGCTGATATTTCAACTGTGCGGAGAGATTGTCAAGGGGGCGCGAGGCGCCTATTCGTGCCTCAACGCCTCGATCGGGTCCAGCCGGGCCGCCCGCCGGGCCGGGACGACGCCGAATACCAGGCCGATCCCCACCGACACCGCGACCGCGATCCCCGTCTGCAGCAGCGGAGCGTCGGCGGAAACGTTCAGGAGCATCGTCACGCCGCGGCCCGCGGCAAGGCCGAAGGCGATGCCGAGCAGCCCGCCGATGCCGGTGAGCGTCGAGGCCTCGATGAGGAACTGGACGAGGATGTCGCGCCGCGTCGCGCCCAGCGCCTTCCTGATGCCGATCTCGCGCGTACGGGCCGTGACCGACACCATCATGATGGCCATCACACCGATGCCGCCCACCATGAGCGCCACCGACGCGAGCACGAGCATCACGAGGAAGAAGACGTCCGTGATCGAGGTGAACACGTCGAGCACCTGGTCCTGGCTGAACAGGTCGAAGTTGTTCTTGTCGGCCGGCCGGAGCCCGCGCATCTCCCGCAGCGCGATCGTCACCGCGTCTTCGGCCTGGCCGACGCTCACTCCCGGACGCGGCTTGACGACGATGAACAGCGCGTTCGTCTTGTCGATGTTGTACGCGTGCCAGGTGAACTGGAACGGCAACACGGCGCCCATCTCCTGCCCCGGCGGCGCGAAGATGTTCTCCGGCTCCTGATACAGGCCGATCACCTGCACCGGCCGGCCGCCGATCAGCACGAGCTTCTCGAGCGGGGCCACGCGCCCGAACACCTGCCGCGCATGGCGCTCCTGCAGGACGACGACCGGCGCGCCACTCCGCAGCTCGGCCTTGGTGAACCACCGCCCCGCCACGAGCTCACCGCCGAACGTCTCCTGATACCGGTCGTCGGCGCCGTACACCAGCACGTCGCGCGTGCGCACGCCGGCATAGCTGATCCGCGCCTGGACCTGTGACCAGATCCCGGCGTACCCCACCTCGGGAAGCGAGGCGATCCGCGTCGCTTCCTCGGCGCGGAGATCGGGGCGCACCCGCACGTACTTCGGCAGCTGGTCGGGGTTGAGCGGCGTGGACGAGAAGATCTTCATTACATAGAACGTCGTCGGACCGGCGATGGCGATCGTCGTCAGGATCTGGTCGCGGATCCCCTTCACGATCGTCGCCATCGTCATCACGGTCGACACGCCGATCACGACGCCGAGGATCGTGAGGCTCGAGCGCAGCTTGTTCGTGCGCAGCGCGTCGACGGCAATGCCGACGTTCTCGCGGAGCTGGTCGGCGGAGACGAAGCGCATCATTCGGCGCGCAGCGCGGTGATCGGGTCGAGTCGCGCCGCGCGCCGCGCCGGGTACACGCCGAACAGCACGCCGACCCCCGCGCCGAGCGACACCGCGAGCGCCACCGACCACCAGGTGATCCGCGCCGGCAGCGGGGATACGACGCTGACGAGAGTCGCGAACGCCCAGCCGGAGAGGACGCCGACGATCCCGCCCGCCATCGACAGCGAGATCGCCTCGGCGAGGAACTGCCGCTCGATGTCGCGCGCCCGCGCGCCGACCGCCTTCCGGATGCCGATCTCCCGAGTGCGCTCGGTGACGGCCATGAGCATGATGTTCATGATCACGATGCCGCCGACGACGACGCCGATCGCGACGACGGCGGGGATCACGGAGAAGAGCACCGCGGTGAGGCTCTTCCAGAAGGCGACGAGCGCCTCCGCCGTCTCGACCGAGAAATCGTTCTCCTGTCCCGGCCGCAGCTGACGCACGAGCCGCATCGCTTCCTCGGCGCGCGACATCCCGCTGGCCACGTCCGCGGCGTCGGACATCTTCACCGAGATCGAGGTCGTGGAGCGGTGGCCGTAGATCATCTCGTAGCGCGAGAGCGGAACGAGCGCGATCGCGTCGAACGACTGGCCGAGCACGCGGCCCTTGCTCGCGATCACCCCGATGACCTCGAAGCGCTCACCGCTCAGGCGGACTTCTTCGCCGATCGGGTCGGTGGCCTCGAACAGCTTGTCCGCCACTTCGTGCCCGAGCACTACGACGGCGCGGCGCTGGGCCTCGTCGAGGTCCGTGAGTGGACGGCCGCGCTCGACGCGGTAGTCCTGCACCTCCTGATACGGCGCAGTGATGCCGCGGATGGTGACGTCCCCCACCTCGCGGGCGCGCCACTGGACGTTCGAGAGCGGGGTCGGGAATCCGGAGGAGAGGGCGACGGCCGCGGCGTCGTGCAGGTCGGCTCGAACTGCCTCGAACTCGGCGCGCGTGATGACGGGCCGGCGTGCGAGCCGCCTGTACGCTTCGTCGTCGAACAGGCCGATCTGGATCGGCATCCGCCGCACCTGGAAGGCGTTGGTGCCGATCAGCGAGTTGGCGACGTTCTCCTTCACGTACGCGTTCATCCCCTGAATCACGGCCACGACCGCGACGAGGAAGGCGACCGAGACGATGATGCCGAGCAGCGTGAAGAAGCTCCTCAGCTTGTTGGCGCGGATCTCGGCCAGCGCGGTGCGGATGACGTCGAGCGGGTGCATGGCTATAGCTTGAGGCGATGACTCGCGCGCGCCCCTCCGCCATGAAGATGCTGCTCCGCGCGTTGCTGCGCCGCTGCCCGAACTGCGGCTCGCGCGGAATCTTTGCCGGCTACGTCGCGCTCCGCGAGCGGTGCCCGCAGTGCGGTCTTCGACTGCATCGCGGTGAGAGCGACTACTTCATCGGCGCCTACCTGCTCAATCTCGTCGCCGTCGAGCTGCTGTTCGCGGCGGTGCTCGGCGTGATCTTCGTGGCGACGTACCCCGACACACCGTGGGCGCTGCTGCAATGGGGTGGGCTCGTGCTGATGCTCGCGGGTGCGGTGCTCTGCTATCCCTTCTCGAAGGCGATCTGGCTGGCGGCGGATCTCATCTTCCGTCCCATCTCGCCGGAGGAGCTGGCCTGGCACCGGCGGGGCGGGACGATGGACGAGCGCGACGAGCTGCCTCACCTCTGAGCCACGCGGTGGCGACTCGCCGGCGACGCTTGCGTGTGGAAATAAACATATGTATAGTGGCCCCGTGGGGGCTCGACGGCGGACTCCCGCACCGCGCGCCCAAAGCGCAGTAGCGCTTTGTGATGCAGCGCACAGATTCGTCCTCCAGCAAGCTCTACCGTAACGGATTGCCGCACTCCGTCCGCGTGTTGGCGCGACCGGGTTGGGTGCGAGCGCCGAGCGTTTTTCGTCCACTCGTCCGAGTGGACGCTTTCGTTCCTCAGGAGGATTCCGTCGATGTCCCGTACCTCGTTCACCGGGCGGCTCGCCACTGCTCTCGCGGCGGCGTCAGCGCTCGCCGTCGCCGCCTGCTCCGATATTCCCGTTCAACCGGACGCCGCGGGTCCGGCCCCGACCTCGCCGGATGTCTCGAAGGCGCCCGCCGAGGACGACGTCGTAGCGGGTGAGGTGATCGTCAAGCTCAAGGACAACGCGTCGCTCGACGACGTCAGCGCGCGCCATGGCCTGGCAAAAGGTCGCACGGGTTACGGCAAGGCATTCGAGATCCTCCTGACTGGGCGCGGCAACGAGCGTGCGATGGCTGCCCGCCTCGCCGCCGATCCCGACGTCGAGTACGCGGAGCCGAACTACATCCGACGGATCGACGAGATCGACGGGCGGCTGTGGGCGTTCTACAACCCGGGCGGGTTGAACATGTCGTTCTACCACGACGCGAGCGGTCGCACCGGCACGATCGGGTCGAGCTACGCGTCGAAGTCGGATGCCGACGAGGATGCGATCGAGGGCATCGCGAGTGGCGGCGGCGACGTCATCGTCGGCTCGATCGATACGGGGGTGGACTTCAGCCATCCGGAGTTCACCGACCGTCTCATCGCTGGGCAGGACTGGGTCTCGAACGACACGGATCCGAGCGACACGCCGGACGAAGGACACGGCACCCACACGACGGGCACGATGGCGGGAACCAATGTTGGCGTGGCCGGCGTCACGGGTGCATCGTCGCACGTAAAGGTGTACGTGCAGCGCGTGTGTGGACCCAGCGGCTGCCCGACTTCGGCCATCATCAACGCGATCAACGCCGCCGTCGACTACAAGATCGCTGGCAACCCTGTTGTGGCAGTCAACATGAGCCTTGGCGGCAACTCGGAGTCTACGGGTGAGAAGAACGCCATCCTCCGCGCCACAAAGAACGATGTGCTCGTGATCGCCTCAGCCGGCAACTCCGGCTCGGGTAAGGTCGCATGCCCGGCGTGCGACCCGAACGCGATCTCCGTCGCCGCAACGAACTGGCAGGACCAGGTGGCCGCCTACTCGCAGACCGGCTCGGGGCTCGATATCTCGGCCCCGGGTGGCTACTGCTACTCCAACACGACCGAGGAAGGATGCATCTTCAGTTCGGTCGTGAGCGGGTACAAGGGTGGCAGAACGTATAGCGGTCCAACGAGTGGCACGTATGCGTACATGATGGGCACGTCGATGGCGGCACCGCAGGTAACCGGGGCAGCCGCTGCCGTAGCATCGAAGACGGGCCTTCGCGGGTCGGCGCTGCGGACTCGCATTCTCAGCACCGCGGACGATCTCGGCTCGCCCGGCACCGACACGAAGTTCGGCAGCGGTCGCCTGAACGTGTACAGGGCGGTGACGCAGACAACGCTGGGGCAGGGACAGTAATGCGGTGAAGTAGTGAGCGAGTGAAGGACGACGGCCTCGGGAGGCGATTGCTTCCCGAGGCCGTTCGCTTTCACCCACCACCCACTACCGCCCTATCCAATACGCCGCCTTGATCAACACCACGTTCTCCGGCCGCGCCGCGAACAGGTTCCGGTAGTCGCGCGAGGCGTCGAAGCTGCCGACGTCGCGGTCGCTCTGGTCGCGGCCTTGGGTCCAGACGACGAACAGCGTGGAGCCGGGACGATACTCCCACCGCGCGACGACGCTCGAGTGGAAGCTCTTCTCGTTGAAGTCGGCGTCGGGAGCCTGGCCGGCGTAGGGGCGGAACCGCGCGTCGTACGACTTCGCGCGCGGCGCGGCGAGCTCGCGGACGTCGGTGAAGTGTCCCGCCGTCACGAACGGCTCGGCGTAGAGCTGCAGCGACAGCGCCGGGTGGATCGTGAGATCCATGCGGCCCGTGAAGCTCAGCAGATCCTGGTGCAGCCGCCCGAACAGGTAGTGCGTGCTGTCCGCACCGATCTGGCCGACGTTGGCGACCCACTGGGTGTTGTCGCGGTTGTACTGGTAGCGCGTGCCGAGCTCGATCCCGAGCCGCGTCGATGGCCGCACGATCACGTAGGGCCGGACGCGCCAGAGCAGCGAGCGTCCGTCGTCGCCAAGCGTGTAGATCGCCGCGAACTGCGGCGACACGCGGCGCTTCGGATCGGCCGCGATGTTCACGAGCGTGTTGAAGGTCGGTGAGAGCCGCAGCGCGGGACCACCGCGCGCGCAGCGGTCGCAGTACACCGCGCCGGCGTTGTCCACCCACGAGTCCACGCTCATGTAGGCGCCGCTCTTCAGGCTGCCGTTGGCGTAGGCTTCGTACAGCGCGCCCGTGGGAAGGCCCGCCGTCGTGAAGTGGTGCTGCTGGTAGAACTCGAGCGAGGCATTGCGCCACGGACCGACCGGCTTCGTCGGGATGAAGCGCAGATTGGTGTTCAGGATCTGCTCGTCGGCGCGCGCGAGGAATCCGAAGTCGTTCGTCTCGTAGCCCGGCGTGACGCGCTGATACGAGACGGTGCCGCGCACCAGCCCGGCGACCTTCTTCGCCATGAGCCGCAGCGAAGTGCCCGTGAGCGACGTGCGCAGCGTGTCGACGGCGAGATCGTCGTCGGGGCGCTGATACTGATGCACCGACGACCGCTGCGTCCGCGCGATCGCGTCGGCCGAGCCGCGAACGGAGCTCGCGGCGAGCGAGCCGGTGATCTCGAACCGCCCCTGGCCGAAGCGATGCCGTCCGTCGACGCCGGCCGCGTAGGCGCCACTCCTCAAGTAGGGTGACTCGCCGACGCCGAGTGCGCGATCGACGATCGTGGCGATGGCGCCGAATGCGCTCTCACCCTGCCGGAGCTCGCGCGTCGCGCGCACGAGCCCGTACGTCGTTCGCGGCTCGATCGTCGTGCTGCCCGCCTCGGTGCGGTCGGTCATCGCGGCGAGCACGCCGAGCGACGTGCCGCCGGCCACGCGGCCGGTGAGCTTCCCCGCGCCAAGGATGCGCGACGCGCCCGGAACGTCGACGCCGTCGGGGGCGAGGCCGGCGAGCTGCGGTGCGCGGCCGATGCGCCGCGAGTAGAAGAGCTGCTCCGGATCGGCGCCGAACTGGAAGATCGACATCCCTTCGAGGAAGAACGGCCGACGCTCCTCGAAGAACGTCTCGAACGCCGTGAGATTGAGCTGCGCGGGATCGGCCTCGACCTGGCCGAAGTCGGGATTGATCGTCGCGTCGATCGTGAGATTCGACGTGAGACCGTACTTGAGGTCCGCGCCCAGCGTCCCCTGCTGCGAGCGGCGGATGTCGTCGGCGCGCACGGCGCCGACGTTGCGCACGAGCGCATACGGCGCGATCTCGAGGCGCCTCGGCGAGCCGAGTCCGGCGAAGCCGCCGAGGTCGCCGAACTGCGAGGCGATGGCGTTGCGCGACCGGCGCAGCAGGGGCCAGCTCACGCGCTCGTTCCGGCGTGCGAGCTCGCGGATGATCATCACGCCGAAGGTGTGCGACGCGGCGGGTGGATAGCGGAGCTGACTGAGCGGAATGCGGAACTCCGCCGTCCAACCGAGCGAGTCGATGTGCGTGGCGACGTCCCACACCGCGTTCCACGAACCGTCCTCCTGGCTGTCGTCGTACGTGTAGTAGTCGCGCTTCACGCCGGCGGGGTTCACGGCGAACTCGAAGCCGGTGCGGCGATCGTGATAGGAGTCGATCATCACCTTGATCTGGTCCGACGCGGTGCGCACGTCGCGCCGGCTGAGCAGGGCGATGATGCTGTCGGGCCGCGGATCGAACGCGCGGACGAACACGTAGAGGTGTGCGTCGTCGTAGGTGACGCGCGCCTCGGTGCGCATCGAGGGCTCGGCGTCTTCCACCGGATCGAACTGCCGGAATCCCGCGATCGGCGCGGCGGCACGCCACGCGGCGTCGTCATCGCGGCCGTCGATCGACGGTGCCTGCTCGGCTCGCGCGGCGCTCGCCGCCGCACGTGCGCTCGCAGCCACCACGACCGGCTGCGCGGCGCTGGACTTGGCCGTCTGCGCAGCAATGCACGGCATGGGCGCCACGAGCAGCGCGGCGGCGGCGAGAGAACGGCGAGATAATGCTATTTTTTTAGCACTCATGGGTACGGCTGTCCGGCTCGTGGGCGTGTTATTCGGGGTTCGCCGCGCTCCGTCGGCGTCGAGCGGAGCGCGGGTGAAGTGGGTCAGCGCGGCGTGGGGTCGGTTCCCATGAGCGCTTCGAGCGCGTGGCGCATGTCGCTCGAGGACGGGATCTGCGAGGCGACCTTGAGATACGCGTCGCGGAGCGCCGTCCCGCGCACCGCGCCGGAGCCGGCGAGCGTGACGAGCACGCGCGCGCGATCGGCCGACGCAGGGATGGTACCCGCCGTCGTGAGCACGGCGCGCGCGATCTCGGGTGACTTGGCCGCATAGGGCACAGCGCCCTCGAGCACGCGCGAGCGGTCACCGCTCGACGGGATGTCCGCGGCGACCTTGAAGTACGCGTCGCGCAGCGCGGCATCGTTGCGTCCGAGGTAGCGCGGCGCGACCTCGACGAGGAAGCGCGAGCGATCGGCGCTGCTCGGAATCTTGAGCGCGGTGCGCGCGACGGCGAGCAGCTGCTCGCGATCGTCGGTCTGGCCGAACGCGAGGAGCACGGTGGTGAGATCGGCGCTGCTCGGCACCGCGCCGAGCGCCTCTTCGAGCGTCGACGCGGCCACCTTCCCCCTGTTCGATTGCGAGGCTGCCTTCGACAGCACCGCGCGGAGATCGCCGGAGCTCGGGATGTTCTTGCCCGCCTGCTGGACGAGGCGATCGAGCTCGGACGCGGAGAGCTGGCTGTCGAGCAGGACGCTGTAATGCGCGCGCTTGGCGCCCGAGCTCCGCAGGTCGGCGATGTGCTGCAGCGCCGCATCAGTGCCGCCCTGTGAGCGCCAGTGCTTCACGCGCTGCTCGACGTTGATCGACGCTTCGGCCAGCACGCGGGGAAGCAGCTCGGCGAACCAGCGGCGAGCCTCGTCGTCGTAGGGCCGCTCGACGCCGTCGACGCGATAGACCATCGCGCCGCCGCTCGAGACGGTGAGCTCCCGATCGATGCGCCCCGTGCGCTCGCGGAACGACGCGCGACCCGACCCCGCCGGCAGCACCTCGAGAATGCGATCCTCATTCTCGGTCGTGACGACCTTGCCGGTGATGTTGGCTGCGCGGCAGTGATTCTGATCGAAGTCGAGATAGCGGATCGTCGAGCGGCCGGCGCCGTCGTCGTTCGCGTGCATGTGGAAGGACGTCTGCGACGAGTTGCCGTACTGGAACCGCTCGCAGCTGTCGTCGTCCTGCGATGACGAGGAGGATGACGAGGAGGACGACGAGGACGACGCCGAGCGCGACGCAGCCGCCGATGCGGATGCGGACGAGCTGGTGGCGGACGACGTGATCCGTGCGCGCGCCGTGTCCAGCGTGCCGAGGGCGGCATTCGTCCTGCCGAGCTTCGCGCCGAGCGTCGAACGCGCGCTGTCGAGCGACTCGAGCCGCGGCGAGAGCGGCCGGTCGATCGCGGCCGAGCTGGAATCCGCCGTCGACGCGCTGGCGCGCGCCGTCGCCGAAGGTGTTGCGGGGGCGGTGGACTGCGGCGCGGCGGCGGGACGATACGGCTGCAACGCCGCGAGCGGGACGATGATGAATAGAGTGGCGAGGGCACTCATGAGCGTGCGTCCTCTGGAGAGGGGATGACGGTCGAGCACGGGGTCGAGGATGGAGAGCATGCGCCCCTCGAACTCGCTGCGCCGCGCCATGGCGAGCGCGGCGAACGCGGGCTGCGCCGCGCGGTGCGCCGGCGTGCCGAGCGACTGGACCATCTCGAGCAGATCGGCGGCGTAGCGCGAGGGCTGGGTGCCGTGGAGCAGCACGTAGTCGTCGCACGCGTGCTCGCGCTCGAGCTGCATGCGGCGCACGGCGATCCACATCAACGGATCGAACCAGAACAGGGCGAGGGCGACCTGACCCACGAGCTGGGTGAGCGCGTCGAGCCGCTTCACGTGCGCCATCTCGTGCACGAGCACGTAGCGGCGCCGCTCCTCCGGCCACTCGTCGGAATCCTCGGGGAGCAGCACCACGGGGTAGACGATCCCCCAGGTGACCGGCACGCCGAGCCGGTCGCCGCGCATCAGCGTGAGCGGGCGAGCGATGCGCAGCGAGTTGGCGAGGCGCTGCGCGAGCGACAGCCAGCCGCCGTCGTCGACACGCTCGCCCCGGCGCGCGAGCCGAGCCACGATGACGGTGCCGACGCCGAGCCGGAGCAGTACCGCCGCCGCGCCGAGCACCCACAGCACGAACAGGATCGCGATTGGCGAGAGCGTGCGATGCGCCGGCGGTGTGATGGTGGTGGCCGATGACGCGTCGGCAACGCGCGGCACGGCGAGCGAATCCGCGCGGGTCACGACGTATCGCGTTCCGCCCGGTCCCCGTACGCTCGCCGCTCGAGACTCGCGCGAATCGCTCGGACGCGGTTCGCTTGGCGCGATCGCCACGGGTTGGTCCGTGCTTGCAGGCACGAGCGAGCTCACGGCTTCCGGCGCGGCGATGCGCCAGCGCGGCCCCCACACGGCGAGACCGAGCAGCACGAGCTGCGCGGCGATGGCGCCGGCCCAGATCGCGTGGCGCAGCGCCGCCGAGCGACGGTGCAGCAGCGTGGTGATCACGAGGGCGGCGAGGAGCACGACGGCGCCGCGGAGCGCCGCGTCCAGCAGCGGAGTGACGAGCGCGTCGCGCATGGTCAGCGCCCCTCCTTCTTGGCGGCGTCGATCAGCCTCGACATCCGATCCAGCTCGGCCTCGCTCATCTTCTCACCCTTGATCGCGAGCAGCGCCGCGACCGCCTGCTCGGCCGAGTTGTCGAAGAAAGTCTTCAGTAGATGCGAGAGTGCGTGCTGGCGCGCCGCATCGCGGCGCACGGCGGGGAGGTAGACGTAGGCGCGCCCCTCCTCCTCGTGCCGGACATGCCCCTTCTGCTCGAGGATGCGGAGCAGGGCGCGCACGGCCGAATAGCTCGGCGCATCGGGCAGCCCTTCCATGACTTCCGCCGCGGTGGCTCGCCCGACGCGGAAGAGCAGGTCCATGATCTGCCGCTCGCGTCGGCTCAGGTCGCGCGTCTCGTTGTTCACGTGGGGGCTCCGGGTGTGGGTGCTAGGAAATTAGCAAATGCTAGAAAATTAGCAATAGAGCCCGCCCATTGGGGTCAGACTCCTTTCAAGTGAAAAGGGTCAGACTCCTTGAAAGGGGTCAGACTCCTTTCAAGGGGTCAGACTCCTTGAAAAACGCCCCTCGAGTGAAGCGTTTTTCGACGCGTTGATTTGAACCGGGCGACCGCCGACCCTGGCGGTGCCCGTCGACTGCATCGTCGACGCCAGAATCCGGTTAACCTCATGCTGCCGTTGCGGTTCTCCGCAGCCTCCGCGGCCTCCGCGTGAGATCGGCGGCGCCCCCGACTCGCCAGCGGAGAGGCACTCGGCGCGCTCAAAAGCACCGGCGCCGCTAGAAACGGCTCACGAAGACGCGATCACGCATATGCGTTTTTCAAGGAGTCTGACCCCCTTTGGCCTTTGGGGTCTGACCCCCTTTGGCCTCGCTGCCGGGGTCTGGAGTCCGTGGTGCGCGCCGAGGCGGACGTATCTTGTATTTTGTACCTCGTACCCTGTACCGGGTACGGCTGGAAATCCCTGGGTATTCCCAGCAACCCTGGTGCGCCACGCATCAGTTGTCGCGGACCCTCGGCCCCCGGACCCCCCGACCCCTGACCTTGCCCACGACTTCCGCCGGGAGCTCGTCGATCGATCGCTCGACCGCATCCGGCAGTGATGCGCTCGCGGGCTTCCTGGTGCGCGCCGCGGCCGACGCGATCGTCGCGCTGGACGTCGACAGCCGCATCCGCGCGCTCAACCCCGCCGCCGAGCGTCTGTTCGGGGGCTCGGCCGCCGACCTGATGGGGCGGTCGCTCGCGGAGTTGATGCCGGACGAGATGGGCCAGCGGCATCGCACCGCGATGCAGAGCTACCTGGCGTCCGGAACGCGGCGAGTGAGCTGGGAGGCAACCGACGGAGTCGTCCGGCGGCTCGACACGGGAGCGCACGTCCCCGTGTCGATCTCGTTCGGCGATCACGAGGAGAACGGGGAACGGCTGTTCGTCGCCGTGCTGCGCGAGCGCACGGAGCAGCAGCGGCAGGCGACGGCGCTCCAGGCGGCGCTGGCGGCGCTCGGCGAGGGCGAGCGGCGGACGGCGACGATCCTCGAGTCGTTGCCCGTGGGCGTCGTGGTGACCGACCGCGACGGGATCATGACCTACACGAACCCGGCAGCGGTCGCGCTCGGGATCGAGACGCCGCGCGACGACAACGGCGACCCGCTGCCGCACTTCACCGCGTATACCTGCACGGGTACGCCATACCCCGGATCGTGGCGGCCGCTCGCGCTGGCGCTGAGCGGTCGGACCGCGTACGTGGACGACATGTTCGTGCGCGGGAGCGGCGGAGCGGAGACCCCGATCGAGTGCCGCGCCACGCCGATGCGCAACGACGACGGCGAGATCGTCGGCGCGGTCGCGGTCGTCCGCGACCTGGGGCCCGAGCGCGCGGCGCAGTCCGCGCTGCGCGAGAGCGAGGCTCGCTACCGCGACCTCGTCGAGCACAGCGGCGAGATCCTCACGTCGCACGCGCTCGACGGACGGCTCCTCTCGGTCAATCCGGCGATGCTCCGTTCCCTGCGCATGCGCGCCGACGAGGTACCGCCGAACCTCGGCGACCTCGTGCCGCCGCACCACCGCGCCGGGTTTCACGAGTATCTCGCGCGCGTGAAGCGCGAGGGGCGCGCCGAAGGCCTGGGCACGGTGCTCGCCTCCGATGGCACGCGGCGGGTCTGGCACTTTCACTCGTCGATCCGGCGCGAAGGGGTGGCCGAACCCGTCGTGCGATCGATCGTCACGGACGTCACGGACGCGCGCGCGCGGGAGCGGCTGCTGGCCGATCGCGAGACGCGACTCCGGCACGCGCAGAAGATCGAAGCGGTCGGCAAGCTGGCGGGCGGCATCGCGCACGACTTCAACAACATCCTCACGGTGATCGCCGGCCATCTCGCGCTCGCGACCGACGAGAGCCAGCTGATGCCGGCCCAGGCGCGCGCCGACCTCGAGGAGGTGACGCGCGCCGTGGGCCAGGCGACGAGGCTCACGCGCCGGCTGCTCGGCTTCAGCCGCAAGCAGCTGCTGGCCCCTCGCGTCGTCGACGTCAACGCGCTGATCACCGAGCTCGAGCCGATGCTGGCGCGCGTGCTCGACGAGCGGATCGCGTTCGCGGCGCATCCGTCGCCCACGCCGGCGCGCATCAACATCGATCCGAGCGTGCTCGAAAGCGCGCTCGTCAACCTCGCCGTCAACGCGCGGGACGCGATGCCGGACGGCGGCACGCTCACGGTGGACACCGTCGTGCGCGGCCGGATGGTGACGATCGTCGTCCGTGACAGCGGCACGGGGATGGACCCGGAGACGCTGGCTCGCGCGGGCGAGCCGTTCTTCACCACGAAGGGCGCCGGCGTCGGCACGGGGCTCGGCCTGGCGATGATCTACGGCAGCGTCGAGCAGTCGGGGGGCTCCATCCGGATGGAGAGCACCCCCGGTGCGGGCACGGTGGTGCACCTCCTCTTCCCGGTCGCCACGGGCGACTCGGACGCGGAGACGCCGACCGAGGAGCATCGCGCGGCTCGTCGGTCGACACCGCCGCCGCCGAGCGTGCGTCCAGTCTCGGTGCTCGTCGTCGAGGACGAGGATCCGCTGCGCCGCCTCGTGGAGCGCATCCTCGTGCGCGAGGGATATCACGTCACGCCGGCGCGGCACGGCGCCGACGCGCTCCACATCGTCTCGGCGCTCGATGATCCGATCGAGCTGTTGATCACGGACCTGGTGATGCCGGAGCTCGGCGGCCGAGAGGTGACCGAGGCGCTGCGTGCCACGAACCCGTCGCTGCCCGTGCTGTACATCTCGGGCTACGACCCCGATCCCGTCGGGCTCGACGTGGGCGATCAGGCGAACACCGCGTTCCTCGCGAAGCCGTTCACCGGGAGCGCATTGCTCGAGCACGTACGCCGGCTCGCGCCGCCGCGCCGGGACGCGGCCCGCTAGCGCGACTCCCGTCGGGCGTCGCGCTGGGTCATCTTCCGTCGATGACACGGCAGCCCGTTCACATCGACTATCCCGACTGGGTCCGCGAGACGATCGCGTGGGACACGGTCTATCGCACGGACGAGGAGCGCATGCGGCTCGCCATCGCCCTGTCCAGCGAGAACGTCGAGCGCGAGACGGGCGGACCGTTCGGCGCGGCGATCTTCGAGAGCGACACGGGGCGGCTCGTCGCCGTCGGGACGAACAGCGTGGTGCGACTGAACAACTGCACGCTGCACGGCGAGATGGTGGCGTTCATGATGGCGCAGGCACGCCTCCAGTCGTTCACGCTGAAGGGGTCACAGCTGCCGGCGCACGAGCTGGTGACGTCGTGCGAGCCGTGCGCGATGTGCCTCGGCGCGACGCTGTGGAGCGGCGTGCGGCGCGTGTCGTACGCCGCCACCCGCGAGGACGCGGCACGCCTGCACTTCGACGAGGGGCCGGTGTTCCCGGCGTCGTACCACTACCTCGAAGAGCGAGGGATCACGATCGTCCGCGACTTCCTGCGCGACGAAGCGGTCGCCGTGCTGGAGCGGTATCGGGCGAAGAGCGGGACGATTTACAACGGCTAGGGTGGGCGGTGGGGGGTGGGGAGTTCAGAGTGACGACGTCCCGAGCGGAGCTTGCCGTCACCCCCCACCCCCCACCGTTATCGAATCACCCTCGCTCCCTTCCCCTTCATCGCCGCTTCGACCTCTTCGACACGAACCATCGATGTGTCGCCCGGAGTCGTCATCGCCAGGGCGCCGTGTGCGGCGCCGTACTCCACCGCGGCTTGCGGGCCCTTCCCCTCGAGGAACCCGTAGGCGAGGCCCGACGCGAAGCCGTCGCCGCCGCCGACGCGATCGTAGATCTCGAGGTTCGGGCGCTGCATCGACTGGTAGAGCTGCCCCTCGTAGTACAGCAGCGCCGACCAGTCGTTGACACTCGCCGTCGTCGCCTTGCGCAGCGTCGTCGCGGCCACCTTGAAGTTCGGGAAGGTGGCGACCGCCGTCTGAATCATCTTCTTGAAGCTCTCGGTCTCGATGTTCGTGAGGTGCTCGTCGGCACCTTCGACCTCGAAGCCGAGGCAGGCGGTGAAGTCCTCCTCGTTGCCGATCATCACGTCGACGTACTTCGCGATGTTGCGGTTGACCTTCTGCGCGCCCGCCTTGCCGCCCTGGCTCTTCCAGAGCGACGCGCGGTAGTTGAGGTCGTACGCCACGACGGTGCCGTACTTCTTCGCCACCTCCACCGCCTCGAGCACCGCCTCCGAGGTGTTCGGCGCGAGCGCGGCAAAGATCCCCCCGGTGTGGAACCAGCGTACGCCTTCCTCGCCGAACAGCTTCTCCCAATTCACCTCGCCCGGCTTGATCTGCGACGCGGCGGAGTGACCGCGGTCGGAGCAGCCGAGCGCGGGGCGGATGCCGAATCCCTTCTCGGTGAAGTTCAGGCCGACGCGCGTATTGCGTCCGAGTCCGTCGAAGTCGCGCCAGATGACGTGCGACATGTCGACGCCGCCCTGGAGGATGAAGTCCTCGACGAGCCACCCGAGGTCGTTCTTCGGCAGCGCGGTGACGACGGCGGCGCGCTTCTGCCAGCACTTTCGCATCGCGCGGGCGACGTTGTACTCGCCACCGCCCTCCCACACCTGGAACGAGCGCGCATTGCGCACGCGGCCGAAGCCGGGATCGAAGCGAAGCATCACTTCGCCGAACGACACGCAGTCCCACTTGGTCTCGGCGGCGGGTCTGATCTCGAGGGTCGCCATGGGTCGGTCTCCGTTATCGCTTCGCGGCCAGGTCGGCCTTGATGGTCTTCACGAGCTGCACGGTGGTGCGCACCTTCTCCTCGATTCCCTTGTAGTCGCGCGCGTCGAGCAGCTGCTTCGTGAGCAGGTTGCTGCCGATGCCGCACGCCACGATCCCCGCGCCGAACCACGCACGAAGCGACTGCTCGCTCGCTTCCACGCCGCCGGTCGGCATGATGCGCGTCCACGGCATCGGTGCCATGACGCCCTTCACGAATTCCGGCCCGCCGACCGATCCGCCGGGGAACACCTTCACGATCTCGCACCCCAGCTCCTGCGCGTAGCCGATCTCGCTCGCCGAGCCGCAGCCGGGACTGTACGGGATGCCGCGGCGATTGCAGACCTTGGCGACGTCGGGATTGAGGAGCGGGCCGACGACGAACTTCGCGCCATTGGCGATGTAGATCCCCGCCGTCGGGGCGTCGACGACGGAGCCGACGCCCATGATGACGGAGGGATCGGCCTTGGCGAAGTGGCGCGTGACGTCGAGGAACACGTGCGCGGCGAAGTCGCCGCGGTTGGTGAACTCGATGCACTTCGCGCCGGCGTTGGCGCACGCCTGGATGACGTTCTTGCAGACGTCGACGTCGGGGTCGTAGAAGACCGGGATGACGCCCTGGTCCATCATCGCCAGCAGGACGGACAGCCTGTCCTTCGCGGCCATTGCAACTCTCCTCGAGATTTAGTTCTTCCGACGAACTATTGCATCGCGCGCGTAGTCTAGAAGCGCGATGGGTGGGGCGCAATCGCTCACCGCCCATCGCGATCGTTCATCGTTCATCGTCCCGCCAGGTGCGTGCGTGGTGCCGCGGACGGCTCGAGTCGCGCCGAGAGCCCCCAGCCACCGAACACTTCGGCCACGGCGAGCAGCAGTTCGTTGTCGCCAGCTCGCAGTGGCAAGTACACCGCATCGTCCGACGTCATGAGACCGAGGTTGGACGGGTACCGAGCCTGATAGCCATTGCGGCCGGTATAGAGTGGGCGTCCGTTCAAAAAGATCGTCAGGTCATCGCTGTAGCCGAAGTTCAGTCGGCGTATCTCCGCGCGATCGGCGTGGATCACGGTGCGCGCGACGACGAGAGTGCGCGGGCCCGCCATCGCCCGATACCTCGCAAAGTTGAGCACCCCATTCGGCTCGGCCTCCACCGCCAACCATCCTGGACGATCCGATCGCGCGGCGGTCGGCAGCGAATCGATCGTGGACTTGTCGACCGGCACCGCGGCGGAGAGCGACCAATGTCGGATCACGCCGGCACTCGTGCTCGGCGCT
>Ga0066652_100000304_pt1 | contig 24917 bp, 23 predicted proteins | sample GraSoiAngelo_101_FD_71413 | JGI IMG/M metagenome (GOLD analysis project Ga0066652, IMG submission 71413) | Grasslands soil microbial communities from the Angelo Coastal Reserve, California, USA - 14_0903_02_30cm | ecosystem: Environmental > Terrestrial > Soil > Grasslands | place: USA... | reverse complement strand
TGCTGCTGTTCACCGATGGTGTAAGCGACGCGCGTGACCGGCAGGGAGAGCGTCTGGGCGAGGACCGCATCGTCGAAGCCGCGCGCAAGCATCGCGATGAGACGCCGTCGAAGCTGCTCGATCGCATCTTCGCGCTGCTGGATCAGCACACGGGAGACACGCCTCGCCGCGACGACCTCACGATCGTCGCGCTTCGGAGCTGACGTGCGCGACCGCGGCGGCCGCAGGCTGCCGCCGGTCCGCAAGAGTCTCGGTCAGCATTTTCTCTCGGATCGCGGGATTCTCACCCGCATCGTCGACGCGCTGGGCGTGGAACGGAATGACACCGTCGTCGAGATCGGGTCCGGCCGCGGCAATCTCACCGACATCCTCCGCGAGCGGATGCCCGGCGGCCGGCTCATCGCGATCGAATACGACCGCGCCCTCGCCGCCGTGCTGCGCGAGCGGTACGCTGGCGATGTACACGTGCAGGTCGTCGAGGCGGACGTCCTCGCGACGGATCTCGGCGCGCTCGCGGGCGACGATTTCCTGCTGGTGGGCAATGTGCCGTACTACATCACCACACCGATCCTCTTCCAGGCGCTACAGCGGCCACGCCCGCGGCGCGCCGTATACCTCGTCCAGCGCGAGGTCGCGGACCGCCTGACGGCGGCGGCGGGATCGAAGGAGTATGGCGCGCTGTCCGTGAACGTGCAGGCGGTGGCGAAGGCGGAACGGGTTTTCCGAGTCGCGCCTGGCTCATTCAATCCGCCACCAAAGGTGGAGAGCGCGGTCGTGCGCGTGACGCCGCGTCCGGACGCCGTGGTGCAGGCGATGGAAGAGGCCGGATTTCGCGGGATGGTGCAGGCGGCGTTCGGATTCCGGCGCAAGCAGATGCGCCGGGTGGTTCGCGAGCTGCAGCCGATGAGCGCGGCGTCGTCCGAGGAGCTCGTGCGGTCCGCCGGCATCGACCCCGACGTGCGTCCCGAGACGCTGACGCCGGAACAATTCGCCGCGCTATATCGTCAGCTGGGTGCCGCGGCTAGTCACGATTCGTGAGCGCGAAGGACAGTCCCTCGAGCTCCATCGCCATGTTCACCGTCTTGACGGTCACGTCCGGCGGAACCTGCAGCTGCGTCGGCGCAAAGTTCAGGATTGCCTTGATCCCGGAACGCACCACGCGATCGACCACGGACTGCGCGTTCTCGCTGGGCACCGTGAGGACGGCAATGTCGGGCGAGTCCTTGTGGACGTCCTTTTCGAGGTGAACGATGTCCCGGACCGGGATTCCCTCGAGCGACTTGCCGACTTTGTCCGGATTGGCATCGTACGCGGCAAGAATGTGGAACCCGCGCTGACGAAACCCGCGGTATGCAACCAGCGCTGCGCCGATCTTACCGGCGCCGATGATGATGACCTTCCAATGCTTGCCCAGTCCGAGGATCTCGCGCAGGCGACCCGCAAGCTCGGGCACCGAGTAGCCAAGACCCCGCTTCCCGAATGACCCGAAGAAGGACAGGTCCTTCCGGACCTGCGCGGAGGTTGTCCCGCCGCGGCGGGCCAGCTCGTCGCTGGAGATGGTCGACAGCCCCCGCGACTCGAAGTCCTCCAGGAACCTCAGATACGCCGACAGGCGGCGAACTGTAGAATCGGCAATGCGTTTCACGTCCGGCGTGGCCTTGTGAATTCATTCACAAATTAAAGCCGCCCCCGGACACCCACCAGTCAGCGTCCCCTGGAGGTTCACATTATCTTCGGGTCATGAAGGTCCAGGTGACGTCGGAAATCGGCCAACTGCGGGCGGTCCTGGTCCATACGCCCGGGAACGAGATGTATGCCGTCACGCCACGCACCCGGGAGGACTTCCTCTACGACGACATCATCGAGGCCGAGATCGCCAGGCGCGAGCACCAGCGCTTCATCGCGATCCTCGAGCGCTTCACGACGGTCTATCAGGTCCGGGACCTCCTCGAGGAAGTACTGAACCAGCCGGCCGTTCGGGAGCTCCTGGTCCGCGAAACGATGGATATCGTGCCTTCGGAGCCGCTGGCGAGGGACATCAGCCAGATGGAGCGGGGACAGCTGGCGACCATGCTGATCGAGGGCAAGGAGGAGATGCCGGGGCTGCTCTCGCAAGCGCTCAACGAGGCGGGGTACGAGCTGCCGCCGCTCCCCAACCTCTTTTTCACCCGCGACAGCTGCATCCCCGTGGGCGAACATGTGCTCATCGGGTCGATGCGCTACGGGATCCGATGGCCGGAAGAGCTGATCATGAAGTCTATCTTCATGCATCATCCCGATTTCGAGAGCCGGGGGCTGCTGTACGACGGTTCAATCGAGCGCCGGCACCAGTACACCATCGAGGGCGGGGACGTGCATCCCCTGCGTGAGGATCTCGTGGTGATCGGTTTCTCGGAGCGGTCGAGCCCCGCGGCGATCGACGGTCTCGCGTCGCTGCTGTTCGAGAAGACGAAAGTCAGCGACATCGTCATCGTCGTGATGCCCGAGCACCACACGGCGATCCATCTCGACATGATCTTCACGCACATCGATCGCGAGCTGTGCGCGGTGTACCCGCCGCATTTCATCGGACCGGAGCGGCTCCGCGTGCTGCATTGGCATCGCGGCGAGAAGTCCCTGCACGAGCCGGCGACGTTTTTCGCCGCGATGGACGCCGTTGGCTTGAAAATCGAACCCGTCCGCTGCGGCGGCGATCGTCGCGTCGTCCAGGATCGCGAGCAATGGTCGTCCGGCTGCAACTTCGCCGCGATGCGCCCCGGCGTGATCCTCTCCTACGCTCGAAACGAGGCCACGCTGCGCGAGCTCGAGCGGGTCGGGTTCCGCATCGTGCCGGCGGTCAGCTTCCTGACCGGTGAGTCGCGGCTGAAGAACGACGATCGCGCCGTCATCACGTTCGAGGGCTCGGAGCTGGTGCGCGGCGGAGGCGGACCGCGGTGCATGACGTGCCCGATCCAGCGGGACGATCCGTGGACCTGAGGTCACTCACCTACGCCGTCGTGGACGTGGAGACGACGGGGACGCGCGTCAACGGCGGCGACCGGATCATGGAAGTCGCGGTCGTGCATCTGCGGGACGGCGAGGTGACCACCGCCGCCGAGTTCCTCGTGAATCCGCAATGCGGCGTCCATCCCTGGGTCTCGCGGCTCACGGGACTCCGATGGGAGATGCTGCACGAGGCACCGACGTTCGGAGACATCGCCGAGCGCGTGCAGGAAGCGCTCGACGTGGACGTCTTCGTCGCCCACAACGTGCGATTCGACTGGCGATTCGTCTCCGCGGAGCTGCGGCGTGTCACCGGCCGCGGGCTTCGCGGGCCGCGCCTCTGCACCGTGAAATTCGCGAGGAAGGTGCTGCCGCACCTCCGGCGCCGGAACCTCGACTCGCTGGTGTTTCATTACGAGGTGCCGTTCATCGGACGCCGGCATCGGGCCGGCCCCGACGCGCGCGCGACAGCGCACGTGCTCGACCATCTTCTGCGCGACGCGCGGCGCCAGGACGTGGACACCTGGGACCAGCTGCAGCAGCTGCTCAAGCGCCCGCGCCCGTCACCGGCGCGCTCGTATCTGCCGCAGCCTGTGCGCGACGAGTGGGTGGCGTGAGCGCGCCGGCCGGCGCGCCACTCGTCGAGACGCGACACATCGGCTCGTGGCGCGTGCACGCCATCCAGGCCGGCGGCCAGAAGCTCGACGGCGGCGCGATGTTCGGTGTCGTGCCGAAGCCCCTCTGGGAACGGCGCATCCCGCCGGACGCACGCAATCGCATTCAGCTCGGCATGCGGTGTCTTCTCGTCGAGCACGAGTCGGGGCTCGTGCTGATCGACAACGGGGCGGGGAACAAGGAGAACGAGAAGTTCCACGACATCTACGGCGTCGAGAACGCCGGCGCGGACGGAGCAACGCAGCTGGAGGACGGGCTGCGACAGCTCGGGGTCTCGCCGAACGACATCTCGCTCGTGATCGACACGCATCTGCATTTCGACCACGCCGGCGGCAACACGCGTCGAAACGAGGCAGGGCAAGTGGTGCCCTCGTTCCCGAACGCACGATACGTGGTGCAGCGCGGCGAGTACGAGTACGCGACGCATACCAACGAGCGAACCGCCGGGAGCTACTTCAACCACAACTTCGTGCCGATTCTGGACGCACAGCGATTCGATTTCGTCGACGGTGAGCGGGAGATCGTCAACGGCATCTTCGGCATGCCCACGCCGGGGCACACGCCCCATCATCAGAGCGTCCGACTCGAGAACGGCGGGGACGTGGCATTGTTCGCCGCCGATCTCGTCCCCACCGCGTCGCATCTGCCGCTTCCATGGATCATGGGTTATGACGTGGAGCCGCTGGTATCGCTCGAGACGCGGCGGCGCGTATTCAAGCAGGCAAAAGAGGAGGGTTGGCTTATTATCTTCGAGCACGACGCCAGCACGCTGTGGGGTCGAATCGAGCACGACGGCAAGCAGTATCTGCTCGCGTCTTGACCTAAAACCGCTTCAGCTCTAGCTTTAGCGCACAAATTGGAAGTGAATCAGCTTCGCTGATTCCACCCTTCGGCCCTCACGCAGACGTGAGGCGAGCTGCTGCGGTTCTCGTTCGAAGTGCGACGCACGCCGTGCATCGTACATCATCGCGGATCCCCAGCACACGGGGGTCCATTTTTTTTCTCTCTCGCGAGGACGACAGCATCCAGGACACCACAAAGCGCGTTCGGGTGAACCGCCAGATCCGCATCTCCCCGGTACGTGTCATTGGCGCCGATAGTTCACAGCTCGGGATCATGGAGGTGGACACGGCGCTGCGCATGGCGGACGAAGCAGGGCTCGATCTCGTCGAAGTCGCGCCGACCGCGCGTCCCCCGGTGGTCCGCATCATGGACTACGGGAAGTACAAGTTCGAGATGGCCAAGCAGGCGCGTCAGGCGAAGAAAAAGCAGCACGTCATCGAGCTCAAGGAAGTGAAATACCGCCCGGGCATCGGTGAGCACGACTTCGCGACGAAGACCGGCCATGCGAGGCGGTTCCTCGAGGAGAAGAACAAGGTGAAGGTGACCATGATGTTTCGTGGTCGGCAGGTGGCGCATCCGGAGCTCGGCCAGGCGGTGCTGGACCGCGTCGCCGTGGCGCTCTCCGACGTCGGGAAAGTCGAGAGCTCCGGCAGGCTGGAAGGGAAGATGATGACGATGATCGTCGCGCCGAAGTAGGGCGCGTCACGGAGACGACAGATGCCGAAAATGAAAACGCACAAGGGCGCGAAGAAGCGCTTCAAGGTCACCGGGACCGGTGAAGTGAAGCGGCGCCGCGCCTTCAAGAGCCACATCCTCACGAAGAAAACATCCAAGCGGAAGCGCCGCCTGCGTCGCAGCGAGATGATCACCGTGCGCGGTGAAGCGAAGCGCATCAAGCGCCTGCTCCAGGCATAGGGGGGAATCGACTAATGCCACGCGCCAGATCGAACGTTCCGCGCCTGAAGCGGAAGAAGCAGATCATGAAGGCCGCCCGCGGTGCGTATGGCGGCCGCAGCAAGCTGTGGAAGGCGGCGAAGGAGACCGTCGAACGCGGCTGGAAGTACGCCTATCGCGACCGCAAGAATAAGAAGCGCGACTTCCGGCGTCTCTGGATCACGCGCATCAACGCGGGCGCCCACCAGAACGATCTCTCGTACAGCACGTTGATGAATGGCCTGCGCAAGGCGGGCATCGAGATCGACCGCAAGATCCTCGCGGACCTGGCCATCCACGATCCAGCCGCGTTTACCGCGCTCGCCGACAAGGCACGCTCGGCGCTCAACGCCGCCTAGGAGGCAGCACAGCGGGACGCGGTTCAGTGATTCAGCACTCTCCACGGCGGCAGCGCGAGCGATCGTAGCTGCCGCCGTTTGCGTTTATCTTCGTCGATTCATGGCAACACACGGCACATCGCTGCAGGCATTCCTGCAACGCATCGAAGCATTCGAGCAGGATGCCACCCCGGCGTTGCGTGACGCAGCGTCGCCGGAGCAGCTCGAGGTCGCGCGTATCCGGTTTCTCGGCGATCGCGCCGGGCTGCTCAAGGAGATCCAGAAGGAGCTGGGCGCGCTCGCCAAGGAGGACAAACCCGCGGGCGGACGCGCCTTCAACGAGGTGAAAACCCGCGTCGCCGCGTTGCTCGAGGAGCGTGCACGCGCCATCACCGTGACGGCGCGTGGCGCGGCCTCGACGGGCGGCGACCTGACCATGCCGTCGCGGCAGCAGTGGGTCGGTGCGAAGCACCCCGTCACCCTCGTGATCGAGGAGATCGCCGACATCTTCCGCGCGCTCGGGTTCACCATCGCCCTCGGCCCGCAGGTGGAGACCGAGTGGTACAACTTCGGCGCGCTGAACTTCCCACCGGATCATCCCGCGATGGACGCGCACGACACCCTGTACGTGCGCGACGACATCCTGCTGCGGACGCACACGTCGCCGGTGCAGATCCGTACGCTGCAGCAGTACCCGCCGCCGATCCGGATCCTCGCGCCCGGCGACGTGTTCCGCCGCGACTTCTTCGACGCCTCGCACGCGCCGATGTTCGCGCAGATCGAAGGGTTGTGCATCGACGAGGGGATCAGCTTCGTGGATCTCAAGGCGATGCTCACGAACTTCGCTCGACGCTTCTTCGGATCGACGAAGACGCGTTTCCGGCCGAGCTACTTCCCGTTCACGGAACCGTCGGCCGAGATGGACGTGGAGTGCCAGCTCTGCAAGGGCGCCGGCTGTCCGGTGTGCAAGCAGACCGGCTGGACGGAGATCCTCGGCTCCGGGATGGTGCATCCGAGCGTGCTCGAGTCGGCCGGCGTCGACCCCGAGCGGTACACCGGCTGGGCGTTCGGCATGGGACCGGCGCGCATCGCGCTGCAGCGGTATGACATCCCGGACATCCGGATTCTCTACGATTCCGACGCGCGCTTCCTCGAGCAGATCGCGACGCCCGCGCGGGGAGGGAAGACATGAACGCCTCGTACGAGTGGCTGCGCGCGTTCGTGCCGGTGGACGCCACGCCGGCGCAGATGCGCGACCTCTTCACCGAGCACACCGCGACGGTGGAGGAGCTCGTGGCGCTGCGCACCGACCTCGCGCCCATCGTCGTCGCTCGAGTCGTCGAGGCGGAGCGTCATCCCGACTCCGATCACCTGTGGGTCACGAAGGTGGACGCGGGAGGCAAGGAGCTGCTGGAGGTCGTTTGCGGCGCGCCCAACGTGACGGCGGGAAAGCTCTATCCGTTCGCGCCCGCCGGCACGACGATGCCAAACGGCGTGAAGCTCGACCGCCGGAAGATCCGCGGCATCGTGTCGAACGGCATGCTGTGCTCGGCGCGCGAGCTCGGACTCGGCGACGACCAACAGGGAATCCTCGAGCTGAACGTGGATGCGGCACCAGGCACGCGGTTCCTGTCGGCAATGCCGGTCGGCGACACGAGGCTCGTCATCGACGTAGGCGCGAATCGTCCCGACCTGCTCTCGCACCTCGGTCTCGCCCGCGAGCTGTCCGCGATCACCGGCAGGCGCTGGCAGCTGCCGGAGATCCCCGGACTGGTCGGCGAGACACCGAAGCCGACGCGCGTCCAGGCACAGCCGGGTGCCACGACGATCGAGGGACGCTGGGACGACCCGCAGGTACGCGTCGTCGTCGAGATCGACACGCAGTGCCGACGGTACATGGCCGCCGTAGTCGGCGGCGTCACGATCTCGCCAAGTCCCGAGTGGCTCGTGCGTCGCCTCGAGGCAGTTGGCGTGCGCGCGATCAACAATGTCGTGGATGCGACCAACTACGTGCTCCACGAGCTGGGTCAGCCGATCCACGCCTTCGACGCAACGCCGCTGCACGGTGGAACGATGTCGGTGCGGCGCGCGAAGCCGGGTGAGACGCTCGTGACACTCGACGGCGTCACGCGCACGCTGCCGCGGGACGCCGTGGTGATCGCCGACCAGCGGGCGCAGGCCATCGCCGGGGTCATGGGCGGTCGTGACAGCGAGGTGCGCGACGCGACCCGCGACCTCTTCATCGAGGTGGCGAGCTTCGACCCGAAGTCCACGCGCGCAACGCGACGCGCACTCGGCATGTCCACTGACGCGAGCTACCGTTTCGAGCGTGGCGTGGATCCCGAGCTCGCGCCCATCGCGATGGATCGGGTGCTGCGACTCATCCTCACGCTGGCAGGTGGCCGGACGAACACTCCGCTCGACCTCGTGGCAGCGCTACCGGCTCATCGCGCGGTGGCACTGCGCTCGAGTCGCGTGACGCAGGTGCTGGGCGCGGAGGTGCCGATGGACCGTGCGCGCGCGTACCTCGAGCACGCGGGCTTCGAGATCGTGAGCGCCGGCAGGACGGAGTTGAGCCTGACGGTGCCCAGCTGGCGCGCGGACGTCTCGACGGAGATCGATCTCGTCGAGGAGGTCGCCCGCTTCCACGGCTACGACACCTTCCCGACCGAGATCCGGCCGTTCCGGCCGACGTCCACGGTCGACGATCCCATGTGGACCGCGGCGGATCGCGTGCGCCAGGCGATGGTCGCGCTGGGATTCTACGAGACGCGACCGATGCCGTTCGTCGCCGGTAGCGACGCCACGCATGTGCGCGTAGCCAACCCGCTTGCCGAGAACGAGGCGTATCTCCGCCGCTCCGTGCTCGAGACGCTCGCGCGGCGCGCGGAGTACAACCTCGCCCAGCGCGTTGGCGACGTGCGTCTCTTCGAGCTCGGTTCGACGTTCGAGCCCGTGCGCGGTACCGTGCCGCGGGAAGCATTGCGCCTCGGCGTGGTGCTGATGGGGCGTCGCCGGCCGCCGCACTTCACCGAGCCGAACCCGCCCGCGTACGACGAGTGGGACGCGAAGGGAATCGCGGAGCGTGCGGCGCAAGTGGCGCATCCGTCATCGGTGGTGCAGCTCACCGCTTCGGACGGGGACTCGCTCTGGAGCATCGAAGTGGATGGACGGGCCATCGGCATTGTGACGCGTCTTGCTCTCGATGCGCCGGTGTGGGCGTCACCAGCCTGGGCCATCGAGCTCGAGGTAGGCGACATCGCGGGTATGCCGCCGGCCGGGCGCGGCCGACACACATATATAGAAGGCCCGAAGGGAGTCCGACCCCATGTATCCCGCTATCGGGCGCTGCCGACGATGCCAGCTGCGGAATTCGACCTCGCGCTGGTCGTGCCACGCGGAACTTCGGTGGCGGACGTCGAGCGCGTGATACGCGCAGCCGCGGGCGAGCTGCTCGAGAATCTCACGCTCTTCGACCAGTACACCGGGGAGGGCGTGGAAGCGAATCATCGCAGCCTCGCCTGGCGATTGACCTTCCGGCACCCGGAACGCACTCTACGCGACAGGGAAATCGACGGGAGACGCGCGAAGATCGTCAGCGCGCTCGAAGAGGAGCTCCATGTCCGACAACGAACCGGCTGACCTCCACGCCTTTCACGAGCTCGAGCTCCTCGTACGCAACCTGGGCGAGGAGCTGAGCACGTTTCGACGGCGCGCTCTCGCGGCCGAATCGCAGCTGAAGGATGCCGGGCACGACGTGCCCGCGTCGGGCGTCGCCGAGGGGGGCGGCCGTGGCGATCTCGCGGTGGAGAATCGCGAACTGCGGCGCCGAGTGGAGCACGCCGAGGAACGCGTGCGTCAGCTCATGGATCGCGTGCGCTTCCTGCGCCAACAGATCCAGCTTACCACGGGCGTGCCCGCGGGACGGTCATGATGAAGAAAAACCTCGTGCGCGTCACGATCCTGGACGAGGAATATGCGATTCGCAGCGACGCGTCCCCGGAGCACACGCGCGCGGTGGCCGCGTACCTGGAGGACGCGATCCGCCGCGTCCTGGACACCGGCTCCGTAGTCGAGTCGACGCGTGCAACGATACTCGCCGCGCTCCAGATCACCGGAGAGTTGTTCGAGACCCGGGAAGACCGCGACCCCTCCGATATCACCGACCGAATCAAGGGGCTGAGCGCGGAAGTGCGGCGAATGCTTCCGCCCGCCAAACGGGGTGAACCGGCCGCCTAATACGGCCTGACGGCGCAATTCGTTGCCTTTTCCGTCATCGCGCCGTAACCTTTCAAAGACAAGCCAGGCGGGTCCGTTGCGGATGGCGCTGTAGGCACCCTCCCGTCCCGCACCCTTCGACGGTGCGAGCCCGGATGTGGAAGCCGCGCAATCGCTGCGGATTTCGTGCAGTCTTACGCGTCTCTGCGGCCGCTGGTCGCAGTGGAGTATAGATCCATATGAATTCGACCGCGCTGCTGGCCGCGCTAGGCATTTTCATAATCGCCTCGCCGGCTTTTTTCTTTATAGGGCGGCGGCTGGGCGTGTCCGCGGAGCGGCAGCGACAGGCAGCCGCGAGAACGGGCGCCGAGGAGACGGCGAAGCGCATCGTCGGCGAGGCCGAGCGGGAAGCCGAAACGCTGCGAAAGAGCGCGGTGGTCACCGGCAAGGAAGAGTTGATCAAGCTGCGCGAGCAGTTCGAGGTCGAAGTGCGCGGCCGGCGGACGGAAGTGGAACGCGAGGAGAAGCGAATCGTCGACCGGGAGGGTACGCTCGATCGCAAATTCGACGTCCTCGATCAGCGCGACAAGGAGTTGAGCCGCCGCACCAGTGAGTTCGGGCGGCGCGAGAAGCAACTCAATGAACGCGAGGACGAGCTCAAGAAGCTCATCGCGGACGAGCGCCAGCGATTGGAACAGCTGGCTGGCATGTCGGCGCAGGACGCCAAGGCGGAGCTGATCCGTCGGCTGGAGGAGGAAGCGCACGCCGACGCCGCGAACAAGCTCCGCGAGATTCGCGAGCGGGCACGCCGTGACGCCGAGCGCGAGGCGAAGAAGATCGTGGCCCTCGCCATCCAGCGTATCGCGGCGGAACACACGGCCGAGTCGACGGTGTCGGCGGTGTCGCTGCCCAGCGACGAGATGAAGGGCCGCATCATCGGGCGCGAGGGACGCAACATCCGCGCGTTCGAGCTGGCGACCGGCGTGGACGTCATCATCGACGACACTCCGGACACGGTGGTCGTGTCGTGCTTCGATCCGATTCGGCGCGAGGTGGCCCGGCTCGCGCTCGAGAAGCTGGTCTCCGACGGGCGCATCCATCCGGGACGCATCGAGGAACTCGTCAACAAGTCGAAGCGCGAGATCGACCAGCACATCGTGGAGCTCGGGGAGCAGTCCGCGTACGAAGTCGGCGTGCACGGCTTGCATCCCGAAATCATCAAGCTGATCGGCCGGATGCATTGGCGGACGAGCTACGGCCAGAACATTCTCCAGCACTCCAAGGAAGTGGCGTGGCTTGCCGGCATCATGGCCACCGAGCTCGGGCTCGACTTCGCCATGGCCAAACGCGGCGCGCTGCTGCACGACATCGGCAAGGTCCTCACGCACGAGCACGAAGGCACACACGTGCAGCTCGGCGTCGAGGTCGCGACGAAGTACGGGGAGAATCCGATGGTGGTGAACTGCATCGCGGCGCACCATGACGATGTGGCGCACGAGAGCGAGGTCTCGGTGCTCGTGCAGGCGGCCGACGCCATCAGCGGCTCGCGGCCGGGCGCGCGGCGCGAAGCATTCGAGACGTACGTGAAACGTCTCGAGGGGCTGGAGAAGATCGCGTCCAGCTATAAGGGCGTGGAGAAGGTCTTTGCCATCCAGGCAGGCCGCGAGGTGCGCGTCATCGTCACGCCGGACGACGTCGACGACGTGCGCATGGGCACGCTCACCGAAGAGATCGCGCGGCGCATCGAGGCCGAGCTGCAGTACCCCGGCCAGATCAAGGTCGTGGCGATCCGCGAGACGCGGGCGGTGGATTTTGCGCGCTGAGACGACCGCCGTCGTGATGGACGGCCGCGAGATCGCGCGCCGCGTGCGTGAGCGAGTGGCCGAGGAAGTGAAGGTGCTGAAGGCGCGCGGTGTGACGCCCGGGCTCACCGTCGTGCTGGTCGGTGACGATCCCGCGAGCGCGGTATACGTCGCGTCGAAGGGGAAGGCGTGTGCGGAAGCCGGCATGACCGGCGACACGATCAGGATGCCCGCGACGGCGACGCAAGCGGAGCTGGTCTCCGTGGTGCAGCGGCTCAACCGCGATCAATCGATCCACGGAATCCTCGTGCAGATGCCGCTGCCGAAGCAGATCGACGCCGACGTCGTGCTGCGCTGCATCGATCCTGCCAAGGATGTCGACGGATTTCATCCCATCAACGTCGGCCGTCTCTTCATCGGCGATCAGGAGGCGTTCGCGCCGTGCACGCCTGCCGGCGTCATGGTGATGCTCCGGGAATACCGGATCCCCGTCGCTGGACAGCACGTCGTGATCGTCGGCCGCAGCATGATCGTCGGGAAGCCGATGGCCGCGCTGCTCGTCCAGCCGGGGGTGGACGCGACGGTCACGATCTGCCACAGTCGCACGCGTGATCTCGCCGACCATACGCGCCGCGCGGACATTCTCGTCGCCGCCGTAGGCCGCGCGGAGATGATCACGGGCGATATGGTGAAGCCGGGAGCCACGATCATCGATGTGGGCATCAATCGTGTGAGCGACACATCGTCGGCAAAAGGGTATCGGCTGGTGGGCGACGTGCACTTCGAGTCCGCGCGCCACGTGGCGTCGCATATCACGCCGGTACCCGGTGGTGTCGGCGCGATGACGATCGCGATGTTGATGGACAACACGCTCAAGGCGGCGTCGCGCATCGCCGGGATTCACGCGGCGTGAGCCCGGCCTCGCACCAGCGCGGTTTCGACTTCGAGCCCGCTCCGGACGCGATCCCGGGAGGGGATCCGTCGTCGGCCATCGCGGTCTCCGCGCTGACCAACATCGCGCGCGACATCCTCGAGGGCGCCTTCCGTCCGATCTGGGTGCGCGGCGAAGTGACGGGATTCAAGGCACACCGCAACGGTCACTGGTATTTCACGCTGCGCGATCGCATGGCGCAGATCCGCAGCGTCGTGTGGGCCAAGGACACGCGAGGTATTCCCGCTCCACCCGACGAAGGCATGCAGATCGCCGCCTTCGGCAACCTGAGCGTCTATCCCCAGAAGGGGGAGATGCAGTTCCTGGTGCGCCGGATGGAGGCGGAGGGCGACGGCCTGTGGCGCAAGCGCATCGAGATGACGCGTCTCAAGCTGGAGCAGGAAGGACTGCTGGACCCCGCGCGAAAGCGGCGGCTTCCAAGGTATCCGCGTCGCGTCGCCGTCGTGACGAGTCCCGACGGTGCGGCGTTGCGTGACATCGTGGCCGTGATGCGGCGTCGCGCGCGCGGCGTCGAGATCGTGATCGTGGCCGCGGCGGTGCAGGGGGACAGCGCCGTGAAGGAGCTGTGTGCAGCGATCGAGCGCGTCGGCCGCTGGGGAAAGGCGGATGTCGTCATCGTCGGCCGCGGCGGCGGATCACGCGAGGATCTGCAGGCGTTCAACGACGAGCGGGTCGCCCGCGCCGTGGCATCGTGTCCGGTGCCGGTGATCTCGGCTGTCGGGCACGAGGTGGACGTCACCATCTGCGACATGGTAGCGGACGTACGCGCCGCCACGCCATCCGCGGCGGCGGAGACCGTCGTGCGGGACGAGGTGGAGCTCGCGGGAGAGCTGCGCAACATCGAGCGACGCCTGAGTCGAGGCCTCACGCGGCGCGTGGACGGCGCCAAGGCGGAGCTGCAATGGGCCGCGTCGGCGCTCCGGAACAGGGTGGTGCGATTGAGCGAGCGTCGCCGCGCCCGGGTCGGCCAGCTCGGCGCCCGCCTGAACGCGCTCAGCCCTCTTGCGACGCTCAGCCGGGGCTATGCGGTCGCGCGAGCGGAGGACGGACGCGCGTTGACGCACGCAGCGGCGTTCGCGGCGGACATGCCGTTCAACCTCGTGCTGCGCGATGGCACTGTGGGAGCCCAGGTCACGCGAACCGCTGATTCCTCGCCGTCCGCTCCGCGGGCATCGGAGTCGGAATGACCGGGTCATTCGAACAGCGCCTCAAGCGCCTCGAGGAGATCGTCGGCGAGCTGGAGTCCGAGCAGATCGAGCTCGAACGCGCGCTCGCCCTGTTCGAGGAAGGCGTCGCGTGCCTGCGCACGGCCGCCGAGGAGCTCGGAAAGGTGGAAGCCCGCGTGCAACGACTCGTGGAGCGCGCCGACGGGACATTCGAGGTGACGGACGTCCGTGAATGACGCTCTGGAATCCAGGCTGCGTGACTGGCGCGCGGCGATCGACGATGAGCTGAGTGGCGTCGCACAACGCGAGCCCGATCTTCCGTCGCGTCTCGCCGACGCGATTCATTACGGGCTCACCGGCGGAGGCAAGCGTCTGCGCGGCCTGCTGCTGTTCGCGGCGTACGACGCGGTCGGCGCGCACGGTGATGCCAGCGCCCTGGCGGCGGCGATCGAAGTGGTGCATGCCTACTCGCTCGTGCACGACGACCTGCCCTGCATGGACAACGACAACATCCGGCGTGGCCGGCCCACGACGCATCGCGCGTTCGACGTTGCGACTGCGACGGTCGCCGGCGTGACGATGGTCCCGATTGCCGTGCAGCAGACCCTGCGCGGTGCCCGCGCGCTCGACCTCGACGAGTCCGCGACGAGACAGCTCGTGTCGACCCTCATGCGCGCGTCGGGTGCCGCGGGGATGGTGGGGGGACAGCTCATGGACCTGGACGGAGAGGGTCGCTCACTGGCGGTCGGCGATCTCGAGGTCGTGCACGGCGCCAAGACTGGTGCCCTGATCGCGGCAGCGCTGGTGATGGGAGGCGTGGCGGGCCGCGGCTCGTCCCGTCAGGTCGAGGCGTTGAACCAGGCCGGAACGGCGCTTGGCCTGGCGTTTCAGATCGCCGACGACGTGCTCGATGCCACCGCATCGTCGGAAGCGCTCGGAAAGACCGCCGGGCACGACGCCGCCATGTCCAAAAGCACGTACGCCTCCGTGCTGGGCATCGCACCCGCCCGCACCCGCGGCGATGCACTCGTGGAGGACGCCATGCAGGCATTGCGCGGCGCCGGACTGCTCACCGCGCCGCTGGACCGACTCGCACATTTCGTCGCCGCGCGACGATCATAGTTTACAGCCATGTCTCTGCTCGATCAGATCCATTCGTCCGCCGATCTCCGGAAGCTCTCCAGGGCACAGCTCACCGCACTCGCGGAGGAGATGCGCGCGCGGCTGGTCGACGTGTGCTCGCGCACTGGCGGCCACATCGGCGCTGGACTGGGCGTCGTGGAGCTCACGATCGCACTGCACTACGCCTTCGAGACGCCGCGGGATCAGCTCGTATGGGATGTCGGCCACCAGGGCTATCCCCACAAGCTGCTGACCGGCCGCAACGCCCGGATGGAGACGTTGCGCAAGGAGGGCGGACTCTCTGGCTTCCTCAAGCGCAGCGAGAGCGAGTACGACGCGTTCGGCGCCGGCCACGCGGCGACGGCGATCTCGGCGGCACTCGGCATCGCGGTCGGACGCGACCTCAGGGGCGACGACTACAAGGTGGTCGCCGTGCTCGGCGACGGCGCGCTGACGTCCGGGCTTTCGTACGAGGCGTTGAACAACGCGGGGCACTCCGAGCGTGATCTGGTCGTCGTGCTCAACGACAACGAGATGTCCATCGCGCCGAACGTTGGCGCCATGTCCAAGTACCTGACGTCGATCCAGCGGAATCCCCTGTACAACCGCCTGCGGAACAAGATCGGGGAGCTGGCCGATCATGCGCCGGGGCCGTTCGCCGGTGTGGGATCCATCGTGCGGAGGTGGGAGGAAAGCGTCAAAGCCTTCCTTACGCCTGGCGTGTTGTTCGAGGAGCTCGGGCTGCGATACTTCGGGCCGATCGACGGTCACGACATCGAGTCGATGCTCGACACCTTCGAGGCGGTGCGCGAGATGTCGGGTCCACGCATCGTTCACGTGATCACGCAGAAGGGGAAGGGCTTTCCCGCAGGCGAGCATGCCGCGGGCGAGAAGTGGCACGCGCTGCCGCCGGGATATGAGCCGTCCACCGGCAAACCGGTCACCGCGTCCACCGCGAGGCCGGCGTACACGAAGGTGTTCGGCAAGGGGCTCGCGGAACTTGCGTCTGAAGATGAGCGCGTCGTCACCATCACCGCGGCGATGCCGAGCGGCACGGGAACGGACGCCGTCGCGAGAGCGCATCCGGCTCGCTTCTTCGACGTCGGCATCGCCGAAGCGCACGCGGTGACCTTCGCCGCGGGTCTGGCGACGCGCGGACTGCGGCCAGTGGTCGCCATCTACTCCACGTTCCTCCAACGCGCGTACGACAGCCTCGTGCACGACGTCGCCCTGCAGGCGCTCCCCGTCATCCTGTGCATGGATCGCGCGGGCCTCGTGGGGGAGGATGGCGAGACGCACATGGGCCTGTACGACATCGCGTACCTGCTGGCGATCCCGAACTTCACCGTCACGGCGCCGAAGGACGCGCGTGAGATGCTCGCGCTGCTGCGGTCGGCCGTGCAGCACGAGGGCGGTCCATGGTCCATCCGCTATCCACGCGACGCCGCGCCCGACGAGCCACCGCACATCCGCGAGATCGAGCGCGTCGCGTACGGCACCTGGGACGTCGTCCGCAAGGGCCAGGACGTCGCGATCCTCGCGGTCGGCACGATGGTGAATCAATCGCTGGCAGCCGCCGACCTCCTGGCGCAGGACGGGATGCATGTCACCGTGGTGAACTGCCGCTTCCTCAAGCCGTACGACGAAGTGACGCTGGCCGCGATCCTCGCCCAGCACCAGCGTGTGCTCGTGGTAGAAGAGGGCACGGTCGTGAACGGGTTCGGCGCGTTCATGTCCGCGGTGATCGAGCGGCACGACGACTCCGTCCGCGTGCATACGCACGGCGTACCGGACCGCGTCATCGTGGCGGCGTCGCGTGGCAAACAGCTCGAGCAGTGCGGCCTGACTCCCCAGGGCATCGCGAACCGCGTACGCGCGATGCTGGAGTCCGAGGCGTTGGCCGGATGAGGGAGCCCGGCCGGCCCATCCGCCTGGGTGTCGTCGGTCACACCGGCTACGCCGGATTCGAGACTGCGCTCCGGACCCTGCGTCGTCTCGCGCCGGGCCTGAATCTGCGTCTCGAGCTCGAGAAGGACCTGCCGCGCCAGGACGGGGATCATGTGCTCGGAGATCCGGACGACCTGGATGCGCTGCTCACGCTCGGAGGCGACGGGACCTTGTTGCGCGGCGCGCGGCTGCTCGACGGACATGAGGTGCCCATCCTCGGCGTCAACATGGGACGCCTGGGATTTCTGACCTGCTGTCCCGCCGAACAGCTCGAACATTCATTGATGCGCTTCGCGCGCAACGATTACACCGTGGAGTCGCGCATGACACTGCGCGCGACGGTGCTGGGCGCCGATCGTCGCGAGCGCGGAACGTGGCTCGCGCTCAACGACGTCGTGGTCCACAAGGGCGGATTTGCGCGCGTCGTTCCGCTGCGCGTCGCCGTGGAGGACGAGCTCATCGCATCGTACGCGGCGGACGGCGTCGTGATCTGCACGCCTACGGGCTCGACGGCCTACAGCCTGTCCGCCGGGGGACCGGTCGTCGTGCCCACGCTGGACACGCTGCTCATCACGCCGGTCTCCGCGCATACGCTGGCGATCCGGCCGGTCGTCGTGGCGGCGACGTCGCGGGTCACGGTGCATGCGGAAGGTGCGCCCGAAGACCTTATGATCACGGTCGACGGCCAGGTCGGCACGAACTTCCACGAAGGCGACACGCTGAGCGTGAGCCGCGCGCCGCGCGCCACCAAGATCGTCCGATTCCCCGGCTCCAGCTTCTTCGCCACGCTGCGCGAGAAGCTCGGTTGGGGCGGGATTCCGGAGCGAGACCAGACGAGGAATGCTGACCGAGCTGCGAATTAAGAATTTCGCGATCATCGAGACGCTCACCCTGCCGCTCGGTCAGGGATTCAACGTGCTCACGGGTGAGACCGGCGCGGGCAAATCCATCATCGTCGGCGCCCTTGGGCTGCTGCTGGGCGAGCGTGGTACGGCGGACGTCGTTCGCACTGGCACCGACAAGGCAACTGTGGAAGGCGTGTTCGACGTCAAGACACGGGCAGCCGTGCAGACGATGCTCGACGAGCGCGGCATCGACGTCGAGGACTCCGTCGTGGTGCTGCGACGCGAGGTCACGTCCGCCGGGCGCACGCGCGCCTGGGTGAACGGAACCACCGTCACCGCCGGTGTGCTCGCCGACATCGGGCGGTCGCTGATCGATCTGCACGGGCAGCACGAGGCGCAGTCGCTGCTCGATCCGGAGTCACAGCGTGACGTGCTTGATGCTTTCGCCGGCTCAGACCCGGAGGCGCACGCCGTGCGTGACGCACACTCGGCGCTGCAGGCGGTACGTCGTGAGATCGCCGACCTGTCGACGCGGAAAGCGGAGGCGGAGAAGCGCGCGGATTATCTCCGGCACGTGTCACATGAGATCACGGACGCCAAAGTCGTGGATGGGGAAGGCGTGCGCCTCGAGGATGAGGCGCGCCGTCTCGAGAACGCGTCCGAGATTCGCGAGTCCACGGGCGCCCTGATCGCGCTTTTCGACGACGAGGAGACCGGGCTCCTCGAGCGGCTCGCCAGCGCGCAGCGTGCGCTGCAGCAGCTGCAGCGACTCGACCCCACGCTCTCGCGTCTCCAGGACGGCTTCGACACCGGCTACTACGCGCTCGAATCGCTGGCGCGCGAGCTTGCGGACTATGCCGCCGGCGTCGACCTCGATCCGGCGCGACTCACCTCGGTTCGCGCGAGACGCGACCTGCTGTTCCGGCTCACAAAGAAGTACGGACCCACGCTCGCCGACGTGGTCCGAACCGGACGCGAAGCGAAGGCCGAGCTGGATCTGCTCGACACCGCCGGCCTGGACCTGCGAAGCCTGGTCGCGCGCGAGGCCGAGGCGTCCACCACGCTTCGCGCCGCCGCCGGCGCGCTCACCGCGAAGCGTTCCAGCGCCGCGACGAAGCTGGCGAAGGCCGTGGACGAGATCTTCCCCGAGCTCGGCATGCCGGACGGCAGGTTCGTCGTTCAGCTTCAGGGACTCGAGGAGATCGCCGCGCGCGGCGCGGAGGACGTGGAGTTCATGGTCGCGCTCAACGTCGGCCATGACATGCGGCCGCTGGCCCGCGTGGCATCAGGAGGCGAGCTCGCGCGCGTCATGCTCGCGCTCAAGGCGATTCTCGCCCAGCTCGACGAGGTGCCGACGCTGGTATTCGACGAAGTGGATTCCGGAATCGGCGGCCGGGTCGGTCAGCAGGTTGGCGACATGTTGCGTCGCGTCGCCGGGTCGCATCAGGTGTTCGCGATCACGCATCTCGCGCAGATCGCCGCGCGCGCGCACCGGCATATCGTCGTGAGCAAGGGAGCGCGGGAGGGAGTCACGACCGCCGACGTCATGCAGCTCTCGGACGCGCAGCGGATCCCGGAAGTCGCTCGCATGCTGGGCGGCGACCCGGAGAGCGAGACGAGCCGCGCACACGCGGCGGAGCTGCTCAGCGCAGCCGCGGCGGGCGCAGGTAGAGGCGAAGCTCGATCTGATCGCGGAAGAACTTCGGCCGACCCGCATCGCCCGCAACAGCCTCGAGGTGCGTAAAGCGCATCTCGATCGGCAGTGTGCGGTTATTGGGTCCGTATTGCGCCAGCGTCGAGTAACTGATTCCGCCACCGACCAGCTGGTCGCTGCCCAGCGCGTCGGTCGAACGCAGCGAGTACGCTGCGAAGAACGACAGCGGCTCGGAAAGGTGCCAGCGCGGGGCCAGCTGGAGCTCGGTCCAGCGCTTGTTGCGCACGAATACGGTGGACGTGTCCATATCACGCACGCTGGCGGCGAATTGGGCGGCTGCGAACAGCCCGAACCGCGCCCTGCGCGCATCGAGGAACGCGCGCGTATCCACGACGACGCTTCCACCGCCGCTGCTGAGGTCCACGATCTGGCTCGCCCGCTTGCGTGAACCCGTCGGCAGCCGGACCGACGACGCCACGGACAGCATCAGGGCGTCGCGACGCGTCGAGGTTCGCGGCCGGTCGAGGACGAGCGCCTTGATGCCCACTTCGATGTCACCGATGCGGAGGCGCTCCTGCGTCACCAGCGAGTCGCGTCCCAGCTCGCCGACGGTGTAATCGCGAAACTCCGCGACACCAGCGGGACCGCCGGCGCCGCGCGGGGTCGCCGACAGCAGCGCCGAGCCGGTCCCGAGCAGGTCCTGGTACTGCGCGTTGAACGCGGCGATGCGCTGGTCGATGGCCTGCTGTGCGGCGCTCTGCAGGATGGGAACGAATGCGGCGCCGTCGGATGCGATGCTGCCGTAGAGCGAAGCCATCGTGCCGGCGAAACTCTGCGAGCTCTGGATGAGCGCCTGCGCCTCGGCTTGCCGTGCGAGCAGCGCCGCGCAGCCCGAACCGGCGGGGTTCGCACCGCACGACTGCAGCTTGTTCTGCAGCGCCTGCGCGGCGCTTTCGAATTGCGTCTGGACGAGTTGATTCGCCTGCGCGGAGCCGATATCCGTCCGCTGCGGATTCGGTCCGACGTTGGCGCCGACGCCGGTCGTGTCGAGCCGGAACAGCGAGGCGACGCGACGTCGCACGATCGGAGTCATGAAGCTCACCGCGAGGCGGCGCGAGATGCCGTACTCGAAGGCGATGGGAATGATCTCCTCGCGCGCCGTGGCATCCAGGCGGGAGTGGCCGAGCGTCAGCGAGAACGGCTGCGCGCTGGCATCGGCAACGAGCGTCTGGATGCTGCCGAGCGCGGGCACCTGCTGGGGTCCCAGGGAATCGGCGGTGAGATAGGCGCCCAGCGGGCGGGGACCGGTGGCGGAGAACAGCTCGTCCCACCGCGTCCACGCGATGACGCTGCGGATCCGGAGCAGTCCGGCGGGCGGGAGCGTTGCGTCCTCGGAGTGACTGAGCCCCGCCTGCGCAAGCGTCGCAACCGGCCACATCGCCGCCATCGCCGACACGACGAGCGCCGCCGCGAACGAAGTGCTTCGACGGCGGCGCTCAGGCATCGTTGACGTTATCACGGGCCTTGGTCATTGTTCGCGCCACGCCTCTAACATAATTGCGCTGATCGTGTCGTTGCGTCCGCCGCCGCGCGTGCCGTGGCAGCTCACCGGGAATCACTGGTTGTCGCTGCCCTGTATTCACCCCGCTGACGGCGCCGTGTTCGCCGTTGGTTTTCTGCATCGCGGCATGCGATCGGCGGTCGAGTTCGCGGGATCGGCGGGGTTCGTGGACGGCGATGGACCGCCGCTGATGCGCCTCCGCCTCCTGGTCGGTGGCCGGGAGCACGCCTTCACCGACGCGCCGATGGCGTGGGAGCGCGCGCTAGGGTGGCTGCCGACGTTCACGTGGACGTCCGGCGATCTCGTCGTCCGGGGCACGGTGTTCGCGCCGTATGGGCGGGACTCCGACGTCGCGGGCGCCGTCTACGCCCTCTCGCTGGAGAATCGCGGCGCCACAGCGGTGGAGGCGACATTCATCCTGGAGGGCACCCTCGGCCATCGCCAGGCACGCGTGTGCACCGAACGCGCGTTCGAGGACGCGCATCGCGTGCGTCGCGTGGAGAGCGACGTCGTACTCTCGGGGAGCGCCGCGACCGGCGTGATCGCGCTCGCGATCGGCGCCGACGAGGCGTCCGAGGTGCACGTCGACGACGACTCGCCACGCTATCGGATCGAGCGCGCCATTCGTGCGGATGCAGGATCGCGAGCGCAGGCAGCGTTCTACCTCGCGGCCGGGCCGGAGCTGGATGGCGCCCGCGCCTCGATGGCCGTGCTCCGCCGCCGGGGATGGAAGGATCTCCTGCGCGACACGCGGGACGCACTGCAGGCGCTCGAACAGACGACGGGGCACGACGCCCTGGACCCCCTCATCAATCGCAACCTGCTGTTTGCCTACTTCTATTCCGTGGGTCGAGCCCTCGATGACGCGCACTACTATCTCGTGCGCAGTCGCGCGCCGTGGAACGGGCGCGGCGTCACGGTGCGCGACTGGGAGGCGCTCATGTGGACGCTGCCGGCGGTGCAGCTGTGTGACGCCGGGCTCGCACGCGAGCTGCTGCTGCGGATCTGCGAGCTGCACGGCTACGCGCCCGGGCGCGGCGTGCACTACTTCGACGGCACGATGTTCGCGCCGGGCTTCTCGCTCGAGGGAGCGGCGGGTTATCCCGTTGCTGTCGACCGCTACATCCGCGACACGAACGACGACCAGATCGTGGAGGAGCCGGTCATCGCGGACACGCTGTACCTCGCGGCCGACGATCTGGCCGCCCGGCGCGACCGCAACGTGCCGCTGTACTCCACCGAGATGCTGCCCGGCGGTGAGCCGGCGAGGTTCCCGTTCACGCTGCACGGGAACGCGGTCGCCGCGAACGCGCTCGACGTGCTGCGCCGCACGCTGGACGAGGAGACCGCGCGCGGCGTGGAGGATCCGGACGCGGTGCGTGCGGCGGTGAAGCGCCACTTCACCACCGACCACGAGGGCAGGCAGGTGTTCGCATCGGCTACCGACCTCGCGGGCAAGTTCGCGTTTGGCGACGACGCCGTCGGATCCGCGATGTGGCTGCCGCTGTACGACGCGGTCGAGCGTCACGACTCGACGTATCGTCGCACCGTGAAGGACATGACGCGCGAGCCGGAGCAGCTGGCGCGCGAATGTGCGCGTCTTCTGGGCCCGGAATCGTCCACGGTGTTGCAATGGTTCCGGCGCGCGGCGCTCGACGGAGGCCACGCGGCGGAGCTCGTCACATCCGACGGCCAGGCAAAGGCGAATGGCGGTGACGCGGCGCTCTCGGGGTTGCTCGCGTGGACGGCGTGGTACGCGGTGCACGCGCTCGGCGAACGTCCTTGACGCTCCGTACGAGGCGTCGACTGAGAGGGGACATCGCTTGTTCGCCCAACACGTTACGGATATATTACGGCCCGCGCGGGAATAGCTCAGTTGGTAGAGCACAACCTTGCCAAGGTTGGGGTCGCGGGTTCGAGTCCCGTTTCCCGCTCTGAACAAATAACCATCGGCGGGGGAGCGGCGAGGCCGTTCCCCCGCCGTTCGTTTTCCGTGACTGATCACGGTGGCTCAGGTCGTGCTGGCGCCCCTCGGTTCCCGCGCACGCTCGCGAGGAACGTTATCGCGTGAAAAGAATTCCGCCCCCCATGCCAAGCAGCTCCCGGATGAGCTGAACCATCCGGTCTCCGTGCGCGCTGATGGCGGGTACCACGACGACGTTTCGCTTTCGGACATCGAGCGCCGAGTGATCGTAGAATACGCCGATCTCCGGGCTGAGCCCGAAGTCCGTGCTTCCGAAGCGCAGGCCGAGAAAGCCGCCGATAGTCGGCTGATCCTTTACTGCACCTTCGGCGAGCGGCGCTACCTGCATCACACGCAGACCTCCATAGGGCACGAACATTGGCCGCATCACTGAATCTCTCGCGCTGCCGCTGGCGCGCGATCCGTCGTGCCGGGACGCGAGCAGTGTCAGCTCGAAGTGCGCGTGCTGTCCCATGTTGATGAAACCGGCGCCCGACATGATCGCGATGTCGGCGCGCACATCCGGTCTCGTGAGCAGGCGCTTGTAGTTGACCACCATACCGGATCCGCTGGTGATGCGAACTCCCACATCCGAGCGCGAGTCGACGCCCCAGCGGCGCTCGAAATCCACGGCGATGTTGGAGAGCGACCTCGTCGAGTCGAGTCGACCGAACGAAGGCATGACGAAAGTGGACATCGTCGTCGAGTGGTCGCCTACGCGAACGGGTCGCGCGGTAGAACCGACGGTGTATGGAATGCATGCCGTCACCCAGGCGAGGAGTGCGATCGCGGCGGTGTAGCGGTAGCGCATGTTGGACTCCGGTTGTCGTTGACGCCGCGCATGATGCGTCGCACCGTAGTCCCACCCCATCCGTTCAACTTCGTACGCGACGGTCGCAGGCGGCGTAGACACGCTGTCTCGAGTACGTAGTCATGATGCGGCGGTCCGCCTAGCTTTCTTCGCGTGAGACTCTCGCCGAAGTGCAGTTGCAGCGGGCGGGATGGGAGCTCGATTCAGGGTTGACCGACTCAGCATGGCCGGGATGGCGAAAGTGGTAGACGCAAGGGACTTAAAATCCCTTGGGGGCAACCCCATCCGGGTTCGAGTCCCGGTCCCGGCATCTTCACGGCTTCGCGCCGCGACGCTCGTCATCTTCGCGAATGTGGTCGGCCTCCTCGTCTTCCTGCAGGCCCGATCGGACCGATTGCTCGCGGCGGTGATCGACCCGCTGCATCCGGACTGGTTCGGCATGGAACGCGCGTACGCCGGCTTCACGCTGTACGCGTTGTCGCTCTTTGGGGTCGCCGCCATTGCGTTGCTCCTGCTCGTGCGCGTCGCCGCCAGGCAGTTCCGGTCGAATCCCGTCCACCAACCGCGCACGATGGTTCCCTTCGCGGCGCTCGCCGCGACGCTGACCGGCATCGTGGTGCTCGTGTTCATCGAGGACCTGCTGTTCCAGGACTACGGTGTCCATCTGTACGAGTTCGACGTTTTTGGCATTCTCGCCAATGCGGCGTTGCGCAGAGATCTCGGCATTCAGCCGGCAGAAGTTCTGCGCGTCACGATCGCGGCGATCACCCTCCTCGGCGCCGAGCTGTTGCTGTGTTTCGCCGCTCTCCGCCTCGCGCCGTGGCGGAACGGCGCGCTCGCGCGCGCTTGCGGCGCCGCGATGCTGGTGACCATTCCCGGCGGCTTCGCCCTGTTTCGCTCCGGTGAGGCCAGCATCGCGGCCGACCGTGCCGAGTTCGAAGGGGCGCTGCCGCTCGGCAAGGCATTGCTGCTGCGCCACAACACGCGCCCGTTCATTCGCGTGGCGCCCCGTCTCGGGGAGGGCGGGTATCCCGTCATCACGTCGCCGGCCGCTCCCGCGCCGTTGATCAGAGACAGGAAGAACATCGTGTTCTGGATCGCGGAT
>Ga0066652_100000303_pt1 | contig 25017 bp, 16 predicted proteins | sample GraSoiAngelo_101_FD_71413 | JGI IMG/M metagenome (GOLD analysis project Ga0066652, IMG submission 71413) | Grasslands soil microbial communities from the Angelo Coastal Reserve, California, USA - 14_0903_02_30cm | ecosystem: Environmental > Terrestrial > Soil > Grasslands | place: USA... | reverse complement strand
TGTAGCCCGTACGAGATTCGAACTCGTATCACCACCGTGAAAGGGTGGTGTCCTAACCCTTAGACGAACGGGCCGTCTTTACTGAAGCTTCGACGGCCAAAGACCGCTTTTGCTCTGTTTTAAGGGACGGCAAAGATAGGTTTGCCACGGTTTTTAGCCAAATGTTTTTGACCGCGAATATCAATAGGTCTAAACTTCAGTTTTTGACCGCTAAACGTCCGAATTCCGCAGGATACTCATTAAAATTCCAGGTTTTTTAAGGGCCGATCAAGCCTCATCATCACCAAAGTAAGAACGCCGATTGTTATGATAATAGGATAAATTATGATCTGCGGAAATCTTAACCATCATATTAATCCGCGTTCTATTGATCAGGGTAGAAGAGTCCCCTATGCCCCGCTCAATCGCCAGTCACCTCATCCAATAACTTTAAAATCGACTCATAATTCTTCCCCACTGCCTGTGATAAAGCTATCTCGCAGGTGGTCGAAGTCGAATAGTAACCTTCATACTCCGATTGCCTGACCTCGTTTGATTCGGGCCGGGTAGCCGAAGCAGTCAGTTCCGGAAAATAAAAGCCACGATCGCCCGCCATACCACAGCATTTGGAGAAAAATGGAATATCAGCCTTTTTCGCGCATGCCTTGCCGATCAACTGAAGATTTCCCATCGAACCCATCTTATACACGGAACAAACCGGATGAAAAACAACCGAGCCCTTTGGCCTGGAGATCTTCAAACGCGGTAATAACTTCTCCGCCGCAAAATCGATCAGGTCCATAATATTCATCTTATCATATAATTCCCTGTTCTCATCCGTTATATAATTCCGGTATGTCCGTAGCGTTTGCGTGCAACTGGTCACATCGGTTACAATAGCGATCTTTCCCCCATCGGAATATTTCCATAACTTCTTTACCGTTTCATTAGCAGTCAGCCGGAAAGCTTTGTCAAAACCCTTGGAAGAAAATACCTGGCCGCAACAGGTGCCTTTAATATTCCGGGGAACAATTACGTCAACTCCCGCTTTCCGGCAAACTGATAAAAACTGCTGGCCGATATCTCCCCCCATCATCCGGGAAATACAGGTCGAAAAATAGATCACCTGCTGATCACTGTCCTTCATTGGCCCGCCGATTAATTTTTTGCCAGGTCTTCGCAGCTGGTTTGACCATAACGGCATACCAGGAACAATTTTTTTGATACCCCTTGTAAGATTTCGCATGAAGTTCTTACCAAAGATCTTGTTGAAAAAGAAACCAGTCTTTAATAATGATCTTGCACTGCTCTCGAATATTCTGAAATGCCTGGCGATAGATACCGCTACCTTATTTTGGAAAGCCGAATGATTTTCCCTCCTTAATCTTTTTACCAGATCACCGGTGTTGATGTTCACGGGACATTGCGTGGCACACATACCATCAACAGCGCAGGTTTCGAGACCATCATAATCATAATCTTTTAATATGGCTTTTTTTTCTGCAATATTCCCCGAGTCTTCGAGACGTTTAATAGCCCGGCGAATAACAATCCTTCTTCGCGGAGTAGTCGTTATATCTCTACTGGGGCAATGCTGCTCGCAAAAACCGCATTCTATACATTTATCAACCTCTTCTTCCACTACCGGCATTGTCTTCAGGTTATGTACATGTGTGCGCTTATCTTCTGTTATGATGATCCCTGGATTTAAAAGATTGGCCGGATCAATCACATTTTTTAGCCGCTTCATCACGCTATAGGCTTCAGGCCCCCACTCCTTTTCGATAAATGCGGAAACAGCCCGTCCCGAACTATGCTCGGCTTTCAGGGCGCCATCATATTTATTTAAGATGAGATCAAACAGATCATCATTAAAACTTTCATAGAGCGCAATATCTTCTTTTGTAAAAAAACTCTGCGATATCACGAAATGAAGATTACCGTCCTTGGCATGTCCAAAGATGATCCCATTTTTATAATTATATTTCTCGAACAAGCTTTGTACATCCACGATCGCTTCGCCCAACCGCTCAACAGGGAATGTAAAATCTTCCATCAATGCAGATGTACCGCTGGCCCGCATGCCTGCTACCGAAGGGTACATGCCCTTCCGGATCTTCCAGAGGATCGCCTGTTCGTATGCATCCTGTGTAAAATTAGGTTCATATAATAATGGTAGCCTGGAAAACACCGGTTTTGCATTATTATACTTCTCAAGCAAGCCCGTCCCGGTAGTTTCCTGGAATTCGCACAATATAGCTGATGCACGTCCCGGCAAATGTTTTAGTAATGGCGGCACTCCAGCCATATCTTCTACTGAGCGCAGTGAGGCCCTGTCCATAAACTCCAGCGCAGCAGCTCCCGTATTTTTCAGATCATAGATCGCATTGCAGGCGGATTCGGGACTATCGAAATACAAATTGGCTGTCATCTTAAAGGGCAGATCGGGAACGGTATCCAGTACTGCCTCGGCGATGAATGCAAGCGTGCCCTCTCCTCCAACGACAAGATGAGTAAGGACATCGAGCGGATGTTCATAATCAATGAACGCATTCATGCAATAACCCACTGTATTCTTTTGCCTGTATTTTTTCCGGATACGCTCAACCAATGGGGTGTTACTCATTATTTCTTTCCGCAAAACCGTTAGCTCATCCGCGATAGCTGACGCTTCTGTTTCGAACCGCTTGTAATCAGCAAGCTGGCCGGAATTAAATACCTGGCCATTGGGCAATACCAGCGTCATTGACCTTAACGTATGATAGGAGTTCTGTATAACGCCACAACACATCCCGCTGGCATTGTTAGATAAAATGCCACCCATCATAGCAGCATTGATAGATGCTGGGTCAGGTCCGATCTTCCTGCCATATTTTTTCAATGCATGATTGACATTGGCGCCGATAACGCCGGGTTCAACTCTTACAGTTGTACCATTGTTCTCCGGTGAAACCTTTCTCCAGTAATTGCTAAGATCAACGAGAATACCATCTGTTACTCCCTGGCCCGAGAGACTGGTCCCCCCTGCCCTGAATGTGAGACTTATTTTTTCGCGATGAGAGAACTCAAATATTTGTTTTACTTCATCGATAGTAATAGGTTGTACCACCGCTTTAGGCACAAGATAAAAATGACTTGCATCGCTTGCATACGCATAGCGGTCGATCAATCTCGTCTTTACTCTATCCGGCGGTAATATTTCCGATAGCTTTTTATTCAGCAGGTCCATTCTAATAGCTTTAACCGGTCATCAATATTTTTTTGCTTTTACCTGGACTGTATCCGTTGGCAATGTCTCCACAAGATAACCCCCCGAATCGATTTGTGTTTTGGGAAAAGCAGCTTTCAAAGCCGCCCATTCTTCTTTCTTAACAGGCGTTTGATAAAGGAACATGGACTGAAGCTTCTCCAGGCCCTTTAACTGAAGGATTCCCTGTGCAGTGATTTTTGTAGCCACCAGGTTAAGGTATTGCAGGTTGGATAACGTCTTTAGTGAGTTTATTCCCGCATCGGTAATATTTGTATGATCCAGGCTGAGCCGTGTAAGATTTTTTAATTCCCCGATAGCTGTTGCGTGGCTATCGTCCAGGTTTGTATAGCTCATTTTTAACCAGATCAATTGCTTTTTTAAAGATAGCAATAACGGCAATTCTTCATTCCCGATGCTTGTGTGCGTAACAAAGTTCGCCGAAAGATAGTTGCTGTTTTGTGCAACAGGTAACACCACAATACCTTTTGCTTTGAGTTTTTCGATGATAGCGGTATCGGCTTTTTCAACTGGGGTCGCAGGTACAGCTGTAAAATCTTTTTTGGTCTCGGGTGCTTGCTGCAAGGCCAACAAGACCGGCTTTATCTGCGCAGGCTGTTGAAGTTCCTTTACTTTCTTTGAAAAATCAGCGCCGTTGTTTATCCACCAGTGTAACAATGCTATTTGGCCTTCTGTTGGTTGCGGTTTTTCCCTGGGTGGCATATGATCTTCGTTGTCCACCGGCAACATTAACCGCCTGATCATTTCACTTTTATCAGCATTACCCGGCTCGATGACTTTCCCATCTTTTCCTCCTTTCATCAATGCCTGTTCATCATCCATTCGCAAACGACCCTTCTGTTTGTTTGGACCGTGACAGGAATAACACCTGGTTTCGAATATAGGCTTAACTATGTCATTATAGGCAACAGCTTCTTGCACATCAGGGACAGGTTTGATACCAGCATTTGAAGAACTATCGCTCCCGGAAGAACGCAAGGGTCTGGTCAGATAATCGGATCCATGTGTGAGGGAGCCTCCAAGATGACCCGTGATAATGATCAACGCTAATAAAATAACCGCAATAACGTTTTTATTAATATACCGGCGTGGCTTCTTCTGCCATGCGTACAGCATCCAGGCTACAACGGTCGTCGAGATACCCATCCATTGATGCCAACCCACTAATTTTTTATCATAATCATCGCTGATAGATAATAAATACCCGGTAATGGCTGACAAAGTAGCCGTGATGGCGCCTCCTAACAAAACAATGGTTGCGGCTTGTTGCAAGCTCTTATATTTTTCCTTGCGCGATAGCCATTGTAATAATAAACCGGCTAACAGGAAGCCGATCGGTAGATGCACAAGCGAAGGATGGAAATGGGCGACAAACTCGGTGATGGAGGCTAGCACTAACAAATGATTTAGGAGTAGCGTTTTCTTAATTGTTGCATCATATAAACATTAATACCCCATTGATCGGCCAATGGCTGGCGCGTATATGGCATTGTAGGCATATAGTCTGCCGGGCCAAACTCGGTGAGAACGGTCAGCACTTCGCCTTTTTGTTTTTTTATCTCGGCAATCTTATCCCACCAGGCAAAATGTGCTTTCACGGCATTTTCCCATTCCGGTGCACGTGGATCATTTACCTGCGGTCCTTCAGGATGACCGATACGGGCATGAACATGATCCACCCGTTGAAGCGTCATCTCTACCGTTTCTTTTTGATCATCCAGCAGGCTCTCGTGCACATTGCACCAATGCGATACATCGAAAGTAATGCGCAAGCCGGGAATATTTTCCATGTACTGCCTGGCAACAGGCGCTGCATATAACAATCTCGAGCGATGCGTCTCATGACAGATCTTTATACCTGTCGATTTCGATAGAGCCATTGTATGATCAATAAATGCTTTCCCCTGCTCGAAACTAAAATAATCCCTTCCCGAATGACAGTTGATATATAAAGGCCGCTGGACTTTATTGTTAGCCGGCTCATCTATTGCTTTGGTAAATGTGTCGAGATGTTCTTTGAAAACGCTTTGATAAGCTCCAGTGAGAAACCCAACTTCCAGCCCGTATTTCTTTAAGGCATTGAATAGCCCATCCTGGTCTTTTTTTTCAGTGGGCCACCATATTTCTATACCGTCATACCCGTCTTTTTTGACTTTAGCGCAGTATTCGTCGATAGTACCATTGAAGCCCCAATTGGTAGCCAGGACTTTTAATTTAAAATTGTTATCCATGGTGGATGCTGGTTTAGATGAAGCAAATAATTCAGGGGAAAGCAGCAATGCAGCCGTTGCCGTCCCGGAGGCCTGTATGAAATTTCTGCGGTTCAATTTATTTATTTGTTTTGCCATAGAAACATCTGCCTTAATAGGGCTTTTACCACGCTACGACGCAACGTTAGAAAGGTAATTCCAGTTACGCTAAAATATCCTCGATCACCTTTCCCCTTGTGTCTGTCAGCCTGAATGGTCGTCCCTGGAAATGATACGTAAATTTTTCGTGATCAAATCCCAGTTGATTCAGGATCGTTGCCTGGATATCGAAAGGTTCTACTTTGCCGCTGATCGTACTATATCCTATTTCATCTGTTTCTCCATAACTATACCCCTTCTTTATTCCGGCGCCAGCCATCCACATTGTAAACGCTTCGGTATGATGATCTCTTCCTTTGAAAGGCATCTTTTTTCCTTCGCGGTTTTCCTGCATCGGCGTACGGCCAAACTCCCCGCCCCATACCACCAGCGTTTCATCTAATAAGCCTCGTTGTTTAAGATCGAGAATAAGAGCTGTAATACATTTATCGGATTGCCTGCATTTGTTAATAAATCCAACATCGATAGCCAGGTTCTCGTCTGAACCATGACTATCCCACCCCCAGTCAAACAGCTGAACAAACCGTACTCCTTTTTCTACCAGCCTTCTTGCCAGCAGCACATTATTGGCAAAACAGGCCTGGCCCGGTTTGGTACCATACATCTGGTGAATATACTCCGGTTCATCATTAATATTCATTACCTCTGGTGCAGATATCTGCATCTTGTACGCCATTTCATACTGCGAGATGCGGGATAATATTTCGGGATCGTTATATGTAGTGTATTCCTGGCTATTCACTTCATTGATCGCGTCGATCGAAGCCTTGCGCAGGTCCCTGCTCATTCCGTCAGGGTCTTTCATAAATAATACAGGATCTCCTTCACTGCGACATTGAACACCCTGGTATACGCTTGGCAGAAATCCACTTCCCCAAACACTTTTTCCTGCATCGGGAGTTCGTCCGCCACTTGTCAATACAACAAAACCAGGAAGGTTCTGATTCTCGGTTCCCAGTCCATAAGTGACCCATGATCCCAGGCTCGGTCTTCCCAACCGGGGCGAACCGGTATGTACCATCAACTGCGCAGGCGCATGATTAAACTGGTCGGTCGTCACTGCTTTCAAAAAACATAACTCATCAGCGATCGTTGCGAGGTGTGGCATATTATCACTGATCCAGGCGCCACTTTGACCACGCTGCGAAAATTTTGCCTGCGGACCCAGCATTTTCGGAACGCCGCGAATAAAAGCGAATCGTTTCCCTTCGAGCAATGAGGGCGGGCAATCCTGTCCGTCCATCTTCATCAATTCAGGTTTGTAGTCGAACAGTTCCAATTGCGAAGGCGCTCCAGCCATATGCAGGTAAATCACGCTTTTTGCTTTGCCCGGGAATGGTGGCAATTTGGGTAATAAAGGATGCGCGGGATCAAAAGTAATGTTTGTCATTGATGAAGAATCCCTACGCCCGCAACTCCCCAAAAAAGAACCCAAAGCCAGGGCACCCAAACCCATGGCACTTTCTTTAATGAAATGCCTCCGTGAATGCATGCGTAGCACAGCCTGCTGCGCTTCCCGCACCAACCGTTGATCATTCAGTTCTTTTTGTGTCATACCTATAAATTCAAATTTCAAATCTCAAGAACCAATCCCGCCCGCTGGCGGGACAAATAAAGTCCAAATCACAATATTTAAATTAAAAATTCGTATCCCAACAAGCACGTTTTTGAATTTGGTCCTTATGATTTATAATTTATTTGGTTCTTGTTATTTGGTTTCTTGGTTCTTTTTTGGCTCTTGTCTTTTGGTTCTTGGTTCTTAGTTCTTCGTAACAACTTCGTCTAAATTCAGTATCGCATTTGCCACAACCGCCAAAGCAGCCGTTTCCACGCTTACTTCTTTTCCTGGTTCACCCAACATTTTCTTCGCTTTATCCTTATCTGCTTTAAACTGGTCCAGCGCTGTTTCATACAATTTCACCAGGGCCTGTAAACTCCTGTTATCAATAGTATGATTGGTCGCCCATGCAAAGCCCTCGCTGATCTGTTGCTTAGTGTCAACACCGGCTTCTTTTTGCATTCGCTTCGCAAATTGCCGGGCAAGGTCGATATACACCGAATCATTTAGTGTTGTTAAGGCCTGCAAAGGAGTATTGGTTCGTATCCGCCTGGCCGTACATACTTCACGTGATACACCGTCAAATGTCATCATTGATGGATAAGCAGCTGAACGTTTCCAATACGTGTATAAGCCACGGCGGTATTGCTGGCAACCTTTGCTTTGCCGCCATACAGCTCCGTTCCACGGTGATAACCAGATGCCCGGTGGCTGCCAGGGATACACACTGGGACCATACATCGAATCACAGAGTACACCACTTATGCATAGAGCCTGGTCGCGGATCTGTTCCGCCGACAATCTAACTCTTGCACCACGAGCGTAATATTTGTTGTAGGGATCTTTTTGCAGCAACTCAGGTGTTACTTTAGAATCCTGCCTGTAAGTGGCGCTTAATACAATGGTGCGTATTAGTTTTTTCAGGCTCCAGTTGTAATCGTTCATGAATTGATAACTCAACCAGTCCAGCAGCTCGGGATGCGTGGGTGGAACGCCCTGTGAACCCAGGTCTTCCAGTGTTTCTGCCAGGCCATTGCCGAAAACCTGTTCCCATACGCGATTCACCATCGTCCTTGCTGTCAGTGGATTTTGTTTAGAAGTAAGCCAGATTGCAAGTCCCAGCCTGTTGCGTGGCGCATTGGTCGGAAAAGGATTCAACGCCTTCGGTACATCTGCCGTGACTTTATCTCCTTTTACTAACCAGTTGCCTCTTTCAAAAACAAATGTCCCGCGATGCATGGAAGAAGGATTATCCATCATTACCGGCGTGGTAGGAAGATCAGCAGTCATTAATTTCCAAAAGTTCTTCTTCATGACGGCATAGCCGGGTTTACCGCTGCCGGGAAATATTTCTGTAAAATAAAACCAGTCAAAGATCACCGCATTCAATAAAGAATCAGTGACCAGTGGATTGTCGTATGTAAAAACAAGATCGTGTACTCCATCAGCAGGCTTCAATGCAGTTTCGGCATATTGCCATCCTGCGTTTTCCTTTGACCGGGCAAATGAAGTAGATGCTATGACAGGACCGTTGATATTATCGAGGTGTATCTTCCAGGTACCGCCACCCTTTGGCCAGCCAAGAAACCGGTAGATGAGTAAATTTTTTTGACTGAGATCTACGTTTCTTAAGCGGCTGATTGCGTGATTCCGAAAAGCAAGCCATTTTGTATCGGTCAGCTCGCTATTGGTAAAGCTGTCGCAGGTAAGAGAATTGTAAGCCGGTTGCCAGGTTTTTAAAAACGTGTAAGTCTCTTTTGCCTTTTGTTCCGATACATTTTGTTTGACCCAGCTTGTAAGAGCTGATAGCTGCTGTTGCACACTATCGTTGCAGGTACGAAACAACGGATAGTCCGCTTCTGTATCTTCATCACGCGAATCATTGAAAAAAGCCATGAACTTGTAATAGTCTTCATGGTGGAAAGGATCATACGGATGGCTATGACATTGCACACATCCGAATGTTGTTCCCATCAGCGCCTGCCAGGTCGTATTGACCCTGTCAAGCACAGCGGCTGTTCGGAACTCCTCATTATCTGTGCCGCCCTCATCGTTGGTCATTGTATTACGATGAAAGGCGGTTGCGATATAGTCATCGTCCGTTGCGTTGGGCATGAGGTCGCCGGCTAACTGTTCAATCAAAAACTTATCATACGGTTTATCATGGTTGAAAGAATTGATCAGCCAGTCGCGGTAGCGCCAGATCACTCGGCTGTCGTCTCGTTCATATCCTTTGGTATCTGCATAACGAGCAAGATCAAGCCACATGGTTGTCCACTTTTCACCGTAGTGCGGTGAAGCCAGTAACGAGTCAACGAGGATGGCATAAGCCTGTTCGCTGTTATCATGCAAAAATTTATCAGCAATATGCCGGGGAGCGGGCATCCCGATAATATCCAAAGACACTCTACGCAGTAACGTTTCTTTATTTGCCGGCGAAGATGGAAGCAGTTGCTGCTCTTCCAATTTTTGCCCGATAAAATTATCTACCGGGTTTTTTATCCAGTTTTTTAACAGCCCGGTTGCTGGCCCGGGAACTGCAACATCTTTTACAGGAACGTATGCCCAATGTTCACCCCAATGGGCTCCTTCTTTTATCCAGCGACGGAGAATATCAATATCCTGCCGGCTAAGCGGATCATGTTTATAGGGCATCCGGTCTTCGGGATCATTGAGTGTGATCCTTCTTATCATTTCGCTATGATCAGGATCACCGGGTACGACAGCAAATTTCCCTGATTTTGTTTTGCCCAATGCCTCTTCACGAAATAATAAACTGAACCCGCCTTTTTGCCTGACACCTCCGTGGCAGGTTATACAATTTTTATTAAGGATGGGTTTTACCTGGGTTGTAAAGTCAACAGGTTGTCGGCGGGTACTACACCTGAATAGGGATACCGCGATAATCAAAACAGAGATTACAAGCAACCATTTTTTCCTGGTCAGGACCCGCATTTGTTTAATTACCTGTTTAAACTGGATGAAGATTCCACCTTGAGCGCCGAAGCCCTGGACGCCATGACATGAGCGTCGGCGGGCGAAGGCGCGCCCCGTCCGAACGAAAATAAAGTAAAATCTTGATTGAGATAAAGAACAACTGACATAACCAGGCAATACAGGCTTTTTTAATGTGTAATAGGCGACTTTTGTGTAGCTTTTCGAGTGAATACCGAATTGCTCTTCCGTGCCACATACTATAACTGTTGAAGAGCCCCCTATATGATGCGAATACAGGAAAAAATAGTCGGGATTGGTATAGGTTTGGTAATTGCTTTACTCATAGCCATCGCCATTTTATCGTTCAATCAATCGAACCAAACTAACACCGTCACCTCCCGCATAGATCACACCCGCAGTGTATTGATACAATTGAGCGATCTCTATAATACTACGATCCAGCATGCAAGTGCTGCCCGCGACTATGCTTTAGATGGAAAGGAAGATGCCATCACCAGGATGCGAAATACATCTGGAGAGCTGCTATTAAGAGTGAATGACCTGAAAACAGCTGCCAAAAAAGCTTCCCTTCAGCCGGTACAATTGGATTCGCTGGAAAAATATATTAACCGGCGAATTGATTTTTCCAACCAGATTATTGAGGCCGGAAGGAAAAAGGGACAGGCAGGCGCACTTGATCTGTACCAGACAGGTATAGGTAGGGAATATAACAATATGGTCCATTCATCCATTCAGAAACTCCAGGCGGACGAGTTGAGCAGGCTTCAGCAGGATGAACAAAAAAGCGCTTACGGGGTCACCCGCATCAGCCATTACCTTTTCGGGCTCCTGGCTGTGATCTTTATTCTCATCTTAGTCCTGGTGCAGAAGATACAGTTGGACAATGCCAAGCGGAAAGAAGCGGAATACAATCTTACCAACTTCAATCGGCAACTCCAGGAACAGGTAGAAGAAAAAACGGCCGAACTGACGGGGCTGTTCGAGCGCATAACGGATGGATTCATTTCTCTCGATAAGAATTTTAATTTCACTTATGTAAACAAAAAAGCCGGTGAATTGTCCAATCGCGACCCGGCCAGTTTTATCGGCAAAAACATGTGGGATGAATTTGGCGATACCATTCCCCCTACATTCCGGGATGCGATGCTTCGTTCAATGGCGGAGCAGAAATACATCCACTTTGAAGAATATGCCCCTGGCTATGATCGCTGGTTTGAAGATCATCTTTATCCTTCGCCCGCCGGGCTCTCTATTTTTTTCCGCGATATATCTGAAAGAAAAAGGGCCGATGAAGCGATCCGCAAAAGTGAAGAAAGGTATCGTGCCCTCATTGAGCAGGCTTCTGACGCGATCATGATCACCGATAACAAAGGCAATTTCATTGATGTCAACACAAGCTTCTGTACAAAATTTGGTTATACTAAAGAAGATATGAAAGGACTGAGTATAGCTTCAGTCATCGATTCCGATCAATTGATAAACGACCCGGTACGCTTCGATCTCCTGATGGAGGGAGAAAATATCCTGCGGGAAAGAAAGATGGTGCATAAAAACGGTCTCGTCATAGAAGTCGAAGCCAATGTAAAAATGTTGCCTGATGGAAGAATGCTGGCGATTGCCCGCGATATCACCGAACGAAAAAGGATTAGTGCTGAAAAAGACAGAATGCACTATCTCCTGAATGAAAGGGTAAAGGAATTAACAACGTTGTATCGTACCGGCCAGATCCTCCAGGCCGAGGACAAAGCGGTTCACGAAATTTTGGAAGAAATAGTTTCGATATTACCAGGCGGATGGCAGTACCCGGCGATTACAGCTGCTAAAATCACCCTTGGGAACACCCAATTCTCCACACATGGATTTACCGAAAGCCCTTACAAGCAAACAGCATCTTTCAAAACCTTCGAAGATGTAACCGGCACAATTGAAATCGTTTACCTGGAAGAACGGCCGACTGAAACCGAGGGACCTTTTTCATCAGAAGAAAGACACTTGCTGAACATGGTGGCGGAGATGCTTCGCATTTATTTCATTCGAAAAGGCGCTGCTGCAATTATCCTGAAAGAAAAGAACCTTTCCGATACTATCATCAACATCCTGCCCGGCATTTTTTATCTGCGTAGCCTGGTGAATGGAAAATGTTTACGATGGAATAAGAACTTTGAAGAGGTGACGGGAGCGACACCCCGCGAAATTGCCGAAAGCGATCTCTACGATTACATAGCGGAAGAAGACCGGCTAAAAGCTATGGAAGCAGTGGATAGAGCGGTCAGGGAAGGCAGTTCTGCAATAGAAGCGGGCGTAAAAACCAAAAAAGGTAATATATATTATTACATCACCGGCATTCCAATCAATTATGAGAACCAACCCTGCATAATGGGTACCGGCATCGATATTTCATCCCTGAAAAATGCAGAAGAAGAGTTGCGTTTATCTGAACAAAAATATAAACTGTTATTCGAGAACAACCCTCTTCCAACTATCGTATTTTCCAAAACAGATTTCACAATACTGGAAGTAAACGCGGCTGCAATATCTCATTATGGTTACACCCGGGAAGAATTTTTACGAATGAATGCAAAGGAACTGAGACCTACGGAAGATGTTTCCAGGTTCGAGGAGCAGATCAGGGAGCCGATCCGGACTTATAAAAATCTTGGAATATGGCGACACAAAAAGAAAGATGAATCTGTCATCAATGTAGAAATTACCGGCCACGAAATTGTTTACAGGAATATTCCCGCCCGGTTGGTATTATGCAACGATGTGACGGAGAAGTTGAAAACGGAAGAGAACCTCAAACGCTCCTACCAGGAAATTCGCCAGCTGGCTTCCAATATTGAAAAAATACGCGAAGAAGAAAAGATCAAGATCGCCCGCGAGATACATGACGAGTTAGGTCAACAATTGACCGGTCTTAAAATGGATGTAGCCTGGCTTTCCAAGAAACTGGATGCCAAAGACACGATCCTGCTGGATAAGACCAGGGAAATAATGCAGTTGCTCGACCAGGCAGTGAAATCAGTCAGGAGGATAGCCAGTGAATTGCGGCCCGGCCTGTTGGATGACCTGGGCCTGGTAGCTGCTATAGAATGGCAGGGAGAAGAGTTTGAAAAAAGATCCGGGATAAAAGTACAGTTTGATCATGAGATAAAGAATGAAACAATACCTCCTGCTTTGGCTACCGGGTTATTTCGGATCTACCAGGAGTCGCTGACTAATGTAGCCCGCCATGCTCATGCAAGCAGGGTTATGGTATCACTCCACCAGACGGATGATGAAGTAGTGTTAGAAATCACCGACGATGGAAAAGGCTTTGATTCAAAAGACATAAAGAATAAAAAAACATTGGGACTGCTGGGCATGAAAGAAAGGACAATGATGATGGGCGGGAAATACGAGGTTGTCAGTAATCCCGGAAAAGGAACAACGGTTGTTGTTTCCGTCCCCTTAACCGATGATAAGTTTGAAAAGATCAAACCAGGAGAAAAAAGCGGCGTGTGATTATCCTAAAGATCAAATTGCCCTTATAGAGTTGAACACTCCATGATCTCAATACACTCGAATTGGCATTTCGTTCCGAAGTCTTACTTGTTTAGTCACGGGTTTTTAAGAGCGCAGACTGATGCCGGCAAAAAAGCCAACAAAGCAACGATGATATGTCTCACAACAATTGGCTTCAAAAATAAAAAGCCTCACTGTTTTCAATGAGGCTTTAGTTCCAAACCGTCCTATTCAAGGGAATTAGTTTTTCGCGACATCGAATTTCCTAAAAATGGCTTTTACACTATTCTGGATTTCTTTGCTACTCATGTTCCTGTTGTTAATCTCATCGGTTGTCCATCCCTGCCAAACGGTCCTGTCGGTCCTCGCATCGATCATACTGATGGTAATTGTCCCCTCCCTTACCGGCACATCGTATTCGTCATATCCCATAAAACGAGAGGGATAATACACGTTGATAAAACGGCGACTGTAAGGATTATAGAAGGTCCTTGTAAAAGGGTTCGAATAAACAGGATCTGATCGCTGCGACACGGATTTTTCTACGAGCATGTCATAGCTCAGCAGGATATCCGGGTTGCCTTTAGCTTCTCTCCAACCTGTTTTTTCCAGTTCCTTGTTAACAGCTTCACGTATCTTTTTTTCGACAAGGTCGTTGTTACGGTTCCGGTCATGTTTACCGGTGCCCTCCTTATCTATCCACGCGAAAGTTTTGTATTTAGAAAAATCTGCATTATCGTCTTTTTCAATATGAGCTGTGGAGCCACAACTTGCAAGCAAGAAGACGAATCCTAAAAATCCACTCCACAGTTTCAAATTCTTCAGCATAGTCTTTCCTTTTGTATTGGTGATTAAAGTTTTCTACACCCTATGAACGGGAAAAATGATGCCGGGAATATTAAGAAGATGTGAAAGTATTAGAAGAACAAAAACTTCGATTGATAATCAAGGTAGTCCGATCTCGAAATGCTGCTCAGGTATCTGTACATCAAAAAAACCTTTACTGACAAGACGTCTTTTGAACTCCTGCTGGACGTCATATTCGCCATGTACGAGGAATAGCTGCTTCACCTGGCGCGGGTCCTGGCAAGCCAGCCATTGGGTAAGATCCTCGTAGTCTCCATGAGCACTCATGCTGCGAATTGAACCTATTTCTGCATGCACCTCGTGCTCCACGCCAAATATGCCTACCTGTTTTACGCCGCTCATCAGGCGGGCTCCCAATGATTGCGGTTCGCAGTATCCTGTCATAACAATCGCATTGCGGCTATTCTCTATATTATTGCTGATATGATGCTTTACCCTGCCAGCTTCCGCCATACCGCTTGCCGAAATAATAACCATGGGCCCATTTTGGAAGTTCAACGCTTTTGACTGTTCGACACTCTTAACATATTTTAAACCTTTGAATGCAAAAGGGTCCGAATCTGTCTGCATTACTTTCTGGATGGTTTTATTGAAATAGGACGGGTAATGCTTTACTACTTCGGTTGTTTCTATGCTCAGCGGGCTGTCAACATAATAATCAAGATTGGGAAGCCGGTTTTCAAGGTCAAGCTGGTTAAGCGCAAACAAAATTTCCTGGGTGCGGCCAACGCTGAAAGCAGGAAATATAAGCTTGCCTTTTCGTTGTACGCAAACCTTATTGATCCAGGTCAGCAGAATATCGGGTGTGGTTACTGCAGGATCATGCAAACTGTTTCCATATGTTGACTCCAACAGGATATAATCAGCTTGTCTAAACACATCTGGTGAACGAAGTATTACGTCACGATAGCGGCCAACGTCACCACTAAAGGTCAGCCTGGTCTCCTTTCCATTCTCGGTTACGTTTACATGCACGCAGGTACTTCCAATAATATGACCTGCATCTGTAAACATTGCTTTTACGTCGTCGATAACATCATACCAGGTCCCGTAGTCCACTTCTACGAAATGGTCCATGCATTTCTTTGCATCATCCGTCGTATACAAAGGCTCGAGGTAAGGTGCTGGTTGTGCAATCCTTCGCTTATTTGCGTACTTGATCTCATCTTCCTGTATGCCCGCCGAATCAAGCAATAGGATTTGAGTAAGCTCCCGCGTAGCGGGTGTACAGAATATTTTCCCGTTAAATCCTTCTTTCACGAGCCTGGGAATAAGACCGCAGTGATCGACATGGGCATGGGATAATATCATCACATCAACGGTTGGCGGATCAAAACCAAAATTGCGGTTTAGCGTATCCGTGCGATCACCCAAACCCTGGAACATTCCACAGTCGAGTAAAATTTTTTTCCCATTCTTTAATGTCACTAAATGTTTTGAACCTGTAACTGTTCTTGCGGCACCGTGAAAAGCTATCTTCATACCTTGATTTACGGGTGAGATAATTGGCCAATTAAATTCAACACACCGGCTTAGCGGCAAATTACTAATTCTTTCTTGCCTTGAATGACCAGGTAATAAAAAACTCCGCAATCATTTCACCATTATCGTTCATTCCTGTTGATTTGGCCCGAACCGTTCTTGGTTCACCCGTTGCAACACTTTCTTCAATGGCCTGGCGGATCAACTGGCCATCATTGCAGACAAAGCTCGTTTTGCTGGTCGCCTTTTTAAAATAACCTGCTTCCAGTTTTGTCAACAACATGGAAACGGAAGGTTTTCGTTTATACAAATGAATTAGCGCCAGCGTGCCGGTGCTCATCTCGGCGGCCATGGCAAGGCTGGCAAAATAAGTGGAGCGAAAAGGGTTTTTTGAGAACCATTTATAAGGAACCGTTGTGATGCATTTGTCCTCGTTGGCTTCTTTTATCCTTACACCTGTAAAATAAGCGCTGGGAAGCTTGGAAAGTAAGAATAAACGAAACTTCAATGGATGTTTCATCAACCTGATGAAAGCAGCGGTGTTGGAATTCATTATTGATCTTTATACTGGCCGGGATCTAAAGCTGCAGGACTCCAGTCGCTCAGGAAACCCATGACCTCCTCTTTCTTATAACTCTTGTTTCCGTCTTCAAGATAAGCTGAATTCTGGGTATGCAATAATTTGCCGTTGCCATCCAGGATAAGAAAAACCGGGAAACCAAAGCGCTGCGGAAATGCATACCTGGCCAGCAATGCCGCATTACGATTTTCCTTGCTCCAGTTCATATGATAAACGACATAGCTGGCTTTTACAAGCGAGTCGATGGATTTATCGTTGCTGATAAATTCATGGAACCTGGCACACCAGATACACCAGTTTCCACCGATCTGGATAAGCACATGCTTATTCTGTTGCTTCGCCAGCTTCACAGCGTCTTTGATCTTTTGTTCCGCATTATCAGTTGGATTATACAGGTTGAATTTTGAAAGATCCTGGGAAAAAACAGCCTGGGACGCTATGACAAACATCGCACAAAAAACAAACTTTTTCATGGTAATAGTCTTTGCCATAAAGTTACCTGAATACCGGTGTATCCCGGCAGCAATAAATGATGGATGGAATAAGTTTCACTGATTTTTATCAAACATCATAACAGTCGTCATAAGGGTGGATTCCTGCCGCATCCGAATAATAGGATAATTTTTGCCTTTAAATGACACCAATTGTGGGAAAGAATCGTCAATTTTGAGAATATGCCTGCCATAATTATGAAAAGAATCGTCCTGAGTTTTTTTGTCTTCACTTTTTCGTTCACTGTTAGCTTTTCCCAAAAAGTTTCAGCTAAGCCGCAGTTTCAACAGGGGCAAATCATTGGAATTATGGTTGAATTAAAAACAACAGTTTCCCAGGAGGCCGGCGGGCAGGCGATCGACTTCACCGCAAATGGGAGCGCCTGGCATTCATTCAAAGTAACTAATGCCACAGACAATAACACAACCCTTCATCACGATGTCAAACGAATAAGCTTCAATTTTGACGGGATGGGTCAAAAAAGATCTGTTGATTCGGATAATCCTAAAGACCTTGAAGGATTTTTAGGCAAGCCTGTCAAGGAGATCTTAGGCAAGAGCTATGATATGATCATTGATCCTGCCGGAACAACGTTGCTGACAAAACCGGAGAAGATTCAGTTGTCAAAAACCGATGACCGGCTAGCCGTGGTTTTTAACCTGCTGAAAGATATAACAGGCATAATCTATCCCCCGAAGAAAGGAGATCCAAGTTTCTTCAAAGTGATGCCGGACACCGCGACGGGACTGAATGGAAGCTGGAGTGAATCAGGAGTTGATTCAACCGGGATGTATAAAACAACCTATACCCTGTCGGCTATTACTGATTCCACCATTGTAGTAGACCTGAAAGGAAATTCTTCTACTATCACAAAAAATGAAATGATGGGGATGCAAACAACAACCAATATGAACAGCACTTATACCGGGAGAATGATCATTGATAAGTTGACAGGCATCATCCGTGAAAAGACAATTACCACATCATCCAATGGATCCACGGAAGCAATGGGTGGAACGATGCCGGTGACCTCGAAAACCACGATCGTCATTCGTGTGAAACCGGCTCAAATACATTAATAAGCGCCTTTCGGTTAAGGGATCATCACCTGGTTCCTAAGGAGATCATCCCAATTATCGCGGCGCCGTACGAGGTGAAATTTATTTTCTTTAAACATTACCTCAGCGGGCTTCAACCTCGAATTAAAATTGGAAGACATTTCAAAACCGTAAGCTCCTGCATTGTGAAAGACCAGGAAATCACCTTCGCGCACTTCGTTCAACCGCCTGTCCCAGGCAAAAGTGTCGGTCTCGCAGATATTACCCACAACGGAGTAATTCTTTTCCTTTCCTTCAGGGTTACTGATATTTTCAATGCGATGGTATGAATCATAAAACATCGGGCGTATCAAATGATTGAACCCGCTGTTGACACTGACAAAGGTGGTGGCTGCAGTTTCTTTGATCACATTTACCTGGGTTACAAAATAGCCGCTCTCACTTACCAGGAATTTTCCCGGTTCAAACCATATCTGCAGATTTTTTGCCTGTGGGTGATTGTCAAATGCTTCCTTTACTTTTTGCGCGAGTAGTTCAATGTCCAGTTGTTCATCACCGGGTTTGTAAGGCACTTTAAAACCGCCGCCGAGGTCAACGGACTTCAGTTCTTTAAAATGAGGAATGATATCAAATAATACTTCGATCCCTTTTACAAACACATCGGCATCTTTGATATCGCTGCCAGTATGAATATGCAGGTCCGTGATCTGCATATGATTCTCTTTTACAATAGCGAGTATTTGATCTAACTGGTCTGCGGGTATCCCGAATTTACTTTTATCGTGACCCGTAGAAATCTTGAGATTGCCTCCCGCCAGGATATTCGGGCGAAGACGAATCCCAACCGGATATGTGTGACCATATTTTTTGCCGAATTTTTCAAGATTGGACAGGCTATCGATATTGATATTTACTTTTAGTGAAACGGCTTCCTCGATCTCATCAAAGCCGATACCATTGGAAGTATATAAAACCTGCTGGGGCAGGAAACCAGCATGCAGCGCCAGTTTGGCCTCATTGATCGAACTGCAATCGACATTGGCTCCCAGGGAATGAATATGTTTGAGAACACTGATATTGGTCAGCGCTTTACATGCGTAAAAGAACACAACATTGCTTTGGCTGAATGCTGAAGTAAGCTTTTCATATTGCTCACTTATTTTTTCGGCATCGTATACATACAAAGGAGTTCCATAATCCTGTGCCGCTTTTATCAATTGTTTTGCCGTCAATTGAGCCATAGGCTTAATTTCTAGTTGTTCCATATAATGCGAATATATTAAAGGCAGCGGAAATATGAGAGAAGAGCCCGGCAGGTGAGACAGTGATCAATAATTATTCAGGGGTTTCGTCCTTATCGTCCTTTTCAATCAATTCACCTTCTTCGGTTACTGAAAGCAAGACCTCGTTTTCGATTTCTTCGGTCTGTGGGGGCAATAGTTCGGTATTCCTCATCACGGTAGGCTCGACAAGCTGGTCGGCCAGCACTTCCCTGATCTTTGGCAGATCGTCAGCCGAATTGATACCAAAATAATCCATGAAGTTCTTGGAAGTAGAATATACCAATGGATGCCCGGGCATTTTTTCATTCCGGCCGCTAATAAGGACCAGTTCCTTTTCCAGCAACTTCTGCACGGCATAATCAGAGCTTACACCCCGGATTGCCTCAATTTCTCCCTTGGTCACAGGTTGTTTATAAGCAATAATGGCCAGCGTTTCCAGTGAAGCGGTGGATAATCTTTTTAAGAATTTTTCGCCGTTGAGTTGAGCAACCGTTTTATGAAATTCCTTTTTGGTAAGGAACTGCCATCCCCCTCCTACCTGTTTGACCTCGAATGAATAAAATTCAGAATTATACTTTTCAGTAATGCCTTCCATTGCAGTTTCCACCTGGTCAAGCACTATTTTTTCGTCGGTGAAAGCGGTATTCAGCAACTCTGTGATCTCAAGAGATGTTAAAGGCTTCTCGCTTGCGAAAATCAAAGCTTCGATATGTGGTATCAGGGTAGTCAGATCAATCATTACACGTTGTTTAAGTCAGATAAGTCAAATGAGTCATAAAAGTCACATCTGGCATACAATTCGCCGAAGTTGTATGAGTTAAATAGGTCATATCCGAGAGCAAATTAATTATAAGTAACTAAAAGATTTGCAAAGGTTATTCACAATTGTTGATCATCGCGGGAAGTCCCAATTGAATTAATGTAGTCAAAACTTAATCGGAAATACAGGTCAAGCTTTTGAGTAAGCAAAACAAATTCTTCCTCGGTAATCAGGTTCCTTTGCCTTTGCCTTATGGACACCCGTTAGAGTCTCCTTAGCCGAACCCCGGCTATAATAACAAAAATTTTTATTCTCTTTATAATGGAACCGACCATATCCTTCGCTTATGTTAAAGGCTATTGAATCTGCGGCGTCGGTGATCTGAGCCCCTAATGTCTTCTTTTCAAAATAACCCCCACTTTGACACTATAGACCATACAATTTCACCAATCTCCATAGCCACTTTATACACCTCAAGCTCTTCCAGTCTCAGTGTCTTCCCCATGTCTTCTGTTTGACTTATGTGACTTATTTGACCTGTATGGCTCTTTACCCCTGTAAGGCAGCAGCTCCGCTGACAATTTCAGTCAATTCAGTAGTGATAGCAGCCTGTCTCGCCCGGTTGTAAGATATTTTAAGACTACGCAGTATTTCATTGGCGTTTTCGCTTGCCTTGTCCATAGCTGTCATCCTTGCACCATGCTCTGAAGCATTGGAGTCAAGAATGGCCTTGTATAATTGTGTATTGAGGATCTTCGGCATTAACACCTGGATCAATTCTTCGATGGAAGGATCGAAGATAAAATCGGCTTTGGTTGCACCGGCTTTTTTGACGACTTTAGGAATAGGCAGGAATCTCTCTACCTCAAATTTTTGTGTAGCGGCATTCTTAAACTGGCTGTACACGAGTTCCACCACATCAAACTGTCTTTCTTGAAAAGCCTTCATAGCTGCTTCCGAAGCCCTCTGCACATTTTCAAATGTCAGGTTCAGGAAAATATCGCGGTAAGCAGGATCAGCGTTAAAATTGTTCTTGGCAAAATGCTCATATCCCTTCTTCCCGATACCCCAAATAGTTACATTTCCCTTCTTGCGCTGCTCACTATATTTCTCGGCTATCGTTGCTTTTGCCAGCTTGATCGTGTTGGCATTAAATGCCCCGGCCAGGCCACGGTCACTGGTAATGACTATCAGTAAAACCTTTTCGATGGGACGTTCGGCCGCCAGTTCCATCCCTACACCTCCTTGGCTGTTGCTAACGATATTGCTCAGCATTTCCTGCAGCTTCCTGGCATAAGGACGCATTTGAATAATAGCATCCTGCGCACGGCGAAGTTTGGCGGCACTCACCATTTTCATTGCCTTTGTTATCTGTTGCGTGCTTTGTACTGATTTTATGCGATTGCGTACTTCTTTGAGCTGGCCTGCCATGTTAGATGTTTATTTCCGGCCGCAAAAGTAAGGGCTGGACGCTGAAATTCCATGAGATAAGTAATGTGTTTGGAGGATATGGGCGGCTGGGGACAACTCGTGAAAATTTTCCTTTTAATTCGGAACCAAGCCGTTAATCCTTTAGTTGAAATTCCCTTTTCAGCTCATAGAAAACCACCAGTTTCCCTCCCTGCCGGGTGCCGTTCCTGACCCGGCGTTCAATTTCACGGGAGAGCTCGAGGTGAACAGGCCCGCTGACCAGCTTTTGGAGATCATCCGCGGTAATGACGATCTGGCCGTTTTTCACAGTATCAACCCTATCTATGCCCTCGCTGAAAGAAGCTGTGTCGCTCAACATGATCTTTACAGGGTCATTTGGCTTCAATCCATCCAGTTCCAGAACCAGGTCCCCACGATTTATGACCGCTGGCAAATTCTGTTTAAGACTGATCGGTTGAAAATCGAATTCTTCGCGGTATTGTTTTCCGTTGACGTCTGTAAAAACGATGCTATGCGAGCCTGCAAATTCCTTCACCGGTTTTGCAGACTCATAATAGATTCCGTTCATTTTGGAACTGTCCGCTTTCATCACAACTCCATCCAATTCCGCTTTGCTTGGATCAATCAATAATAAATTGATGGTTCCTACCCTGTATTGTAATCTCGTTGTCATATACCCCGCGTCTTCATCGCCCCACACCCGGTAGTCAAAATAAATAGACTGGGGATTAACGTTCTTTTCATTAATCGTCTCGTTGTTGTGGCAGGAAACCAATGATAAAACAAGTAAACCAGCACCAAAAAAAAACAGGTGTGCACGACTCATACAATTCATTTGCTCTCGTCTTTTTGCGGTCGCAAAGTAAATTAATAAAATTGAAACGGTTGCGATGAATACAGCGTCGCAGAAGCCCAAACAAGAACGAGATAGCAGTGTTCAGACAGTATGAATTAATTTACCCTTAAACCCTTCATTTTAACAGCCAACGCCCGAGACCTGGAACGTTCGACCCCTACTAATTTAACGTCCTCCGCCGTCCTCCTCTGCCAACTAAATCTTATCTTTGCCGTCCTGTCAAATTGGCCTAAAAAACTGTGTAGCACCCTTTTTGACACGGTTTTGGCCCTTATGACTTATGTGACTCATAACTCTAAACTCTAAACTTCCAATAATAAATCATGCTGTCTTTTATTTCCAAAGTCTTTGGTGGCAATAAATCGGAAAAAGATGTAAAGAAAATTCAACCGAAAGTTGAACAGATCAACAATCATTTTACCGCTTATGCTTCATTAACCAACGATCAGCTCCGCAATAAAACCCAGGAATTTCGCCAGCGTATCAGGGAACACCTCGTTGAAACAGACAATGAGATCTCTGAAAAAAACAAGGCTGCGGAAGCACTTCCCTTTAATGACCTGCTCGGTAAAGACGCTATTTACCAGGAAGTGGATAAATTGAAAAAAGACCGCGATAAAGAGATCGAAAAGGTACTGGAAGAAATTCTTCCCGAGGCGTTCGCAGTAGTTAAAGAAACAGCCCGCCGTTTTAAAGAAAATTCCGAGATCGTTTCAACAGCAACACAGCTTGACCGTGATCTTAGCGTAAAAAAGGATTATATAATCATTGACGGAGACAAGTCCGTATTTAAAAACACGTGGACAGCTGCAGGCGGCCAGATCACCTGGAACATGATGCACTATGATGTACAGTTGATCGGCGGCGCTGTATTGCATTCCGGTAAGATCGCGGAAATGGCAACCGGTGAAGGTAAAACACTTGTATCTACCCTACCTGCTTACCTGAATGCATTGGCAGGGGAAGGTGTTCATATCGTAACCGTAAATGATTACCTGGCGCGTCGTGACCAGGAATGGAATGGACCAATCTTCGAATGGCTGGGAATTACGGTTGATTGTATCGACAAGCATCAACCCAACAGCGAAGAAAGAAGGAAAGCTTACCAGGCCGACATCACTTATGGTACCAACAATGAATTCGGTTTCGACTATCTCCGCGATAACATGGTGCATTCTGCTGAAGAAATGGTGCAACGCAAACATCATTTCGCTATGGTGGACGAAGTGGACTCCGTGCTGATCGATGATGCAAGAACACCGTTGATCATATCCGGGCCCGTAGCCAGAGGCGATGACCAGCAATTTCATATTCACAAACCAAGAGTGCAATCGCTCGTGCAGGAGCAGGAACGCATCGTGCGTACTTCTCTCAATGAAGCAAAAAAATTATTTGATAAAGGAGAAGATGATCCAAAGACCGGCGGTCTTCACCTTTTCAGGGCTTTTCGCGGGTTACCAAAATATGGACCCCTCATCAAATATCTTAGTGAAGCGGGTAACAGAGTAAAACTGCAAAAGGCAGAAAATTATTACCTGCAGGATCAGCAGCGCAACATGAAGATCGTGGACGAAGAGTTGCTGTTCCATATCGACGAAAAAAACAATTCCGTTGACCTCACTGACAAGGGACACAACATGATCACCCGCACAGGGGAAGATCCTGAGTTCTTTGTGTTGCCCGATATTGGTGTCAGGCTTGCCGAAGTGGAAAAAAACGCGGGTACACAGGAAGAAAAACTCCAGCAGAAAGAAGCTTTATTAAACGATTATTCGCAGAAAGCCGATCGCATCCATACCGTTCAGCAATTGTTGAAAGCATACACACTGTTTGCAAAAGATGTGGAGTATGTTGTGATGGACGGAGCTATCAAGATCGTAGATGAACAAACGGGCCGTATTCTCGATGGCCGGCGTTATAGCGATGGATTACACCAGGCGATCGAAGCAAAAGAGAGCGTGAAGATCGAAGCTGCCACGCAAACATATGCCACGGTCACACTGCAGAATTACTTCCGCATGTACCACAAGCTGGCGGGGATGACCGGTACTGCAGAAACAGAAGCCGCCGAGTTGTGGAGCATCTATAAGCTGGATGTGGTGACGATTCCTACCAACATTCCAATGATCCGCAAAGACAAACAGGATCTTGTTTATAAAACAAAAAGAGAAAAATATAAGTCCGTCATTGACGAGATCGAGGCATTACAAAAGGCAGGTCGTCCTTCACTGGTAGGTACTACTTCTGTCGAAATAAGTGAATTGCTCAGCCGTATGTTGCAACAGAAAAAGATCCCGCACAATGTACTCAATGCAAAGCAACATGCCCGTGAAGCCCAAATAGTAGCTGAAGCTGGTTTACCAGGTGCTGTGACCATTGCCACCAACATGGCTGGTCGCGGTACAGATATCAAGCTCGGGCCTGGTGTAAAAGAAGCGGGTGGTCTTGCTATCATCGGTACCGAAAGGCACGAGAGCCGCCGTGTGGACAGGCAGCTTCGCGGCCGTGCAGGTCGCCAGGGTGACCCGGGTACTTCGCAATTCTATGTTTCACTTGAAGATGATCTTATGCG
>Ga0066652_100000302_pt1 | contig 25018 bp, 20 predicted proteins | sample GraSoiAngelo_101_FD_71413 | JGI IMG/M metagenome (GOLD analysis project Ga0066652, IMG submission 71413) | Grasslands soil microbial communities from the Angelo Coastal Reserve, California, USA - 14_0903_02_30cm | ecosystem: Environmental > Terrestrial > Soil > Grasslands | place: USA... | reverse complement strand
AAATCATGAATGGTCAATTGAACCGCCGAATGTTGACCGTATTTTTTTAGCCTGTTGAGAGTCTCCGGCCAGGGCATATCCAGTTGTGCAGAAGGAAAGTTATGTGTCGTCTTATCGGAGCTTAGAACAGCCCGCGGATAGAAATAGATATGTGCCCCACCGTTCCCAATAAAATAAAGAGAATCGTTTTGCTTATCCCCATCTAAATCCCAAATGCCTGAATAATTGTAAGAAAAATTGGAGGTCCCCGTCTCCGGGTCGAAAATATATTGTTCGTGAGCTCGTGGAGAAAATCCTATGGAATCAATTGAAGCAGACGTAGCCCTGGATGATTGTTTTTGAATTCCGATCTTTTTACAGAGGCAGAATATGAAAAGCAGGAAGAAATAAATAATGGTCCGGAACATACTCTACAGATGCCCACATGCAGGACTTCCACAAAACCTCTGTCCTCATTTTTCAATAAAATAAAACAAGGCTACCATGCCGTTTGATAAACGTTGTGTATCGGCCAGGTTAAGCCGGATGACGCGCCTGACATCATGTTTAAATAAAGAAATACCTTCTCCGAATATAACCGGGTGGATAAGCAACCAGAATCCGTCGAGTAAATTCAGTTTCATCATTGAGTATACCGCGGTAGGACCTCCGAACATCAATATATTATTACTCCCATGCTCTCCCGGTTGTTTCAGCCTGTTGATCTCATCTGTAATATTATGGCCGATGACATATGTGTTTTCCGAGTTACCCGGTGGCAATGTTGTAGATAGAACATATTTAGGCACCTTGTTGTACCAGTTTGAGTATTTGATAACCGCTTTTGTCGCGCCTGGTTTTTCCGCCGCAGTCGGCCAGTCACCATTCAAGAGTTCGTACGCCTTTCGCCCGAAAAGGGCAGCGTCTGCGGTATCCGTCAACCCGCAGACAAAATCCAGGTTTTCTTCTCCACCTATAAAATTGTCAAACTCACCTCTTGGACCTGCGACAAAGCCATCGAAGGAAGTATGGGCAACCAGGATCAGCTTTCGCATACTGAAATCAAATTTGGTTTCTCAAAATTACTTAGGATTAAATACAATTTTGTACTCCCGTGACTACCATATGGAATAATTACAATAAATCCCATTCCGCCGGCCTGGCTTATAACTAACAAATCTTTTGAGCAGTGAGGTCTATAGATTTTGCTTCTATCCTGGTTCCCCAAAAGAAAATAAAGCAGGTTGAACAACATATTCCTGATTGGCTGGCAGTAATAGCAAAATAAGCTATTGGCCAGAACGCATGATAAACCACCTTACAGCATCAGTGCCGTCTGGATTTAGCAAAAGCGAATTTAAATAGCTTGCCAGGCCAGTTAGTATCTCTGTAATTTATCACTAATGGCTTCTTCCAGACCAACAGGCAGGGTAGAGGCTTCGTCATCAATTGCTCTCAGCATCTTCGCCTCCGAATCCCAGGTGAATACATGGCCTTCATCACCATTTACGCTTATCCGAAACCGCCATTCCTCATTGAACAAAAAAGGAACCGACCTGATAATGTAAGGAACTCCATCGATTAGCAAATCAAAGTTTTTTTCTTCAGTATGAAGCTCATGTAATTTCCCGCTGGCAACAGCACTGTTGCGTCTCGAAGTTTCATCCTTTGTTTTTCCCTGCGGTTCGGAAGACGAAGCGTCAGTTTGCTGTTTGTGAGCCAGGCCGGCTTTTTTCTTTTCGGCGCCGCTTTTCGCGGCATGATTGGAAGATCTTGACATATGATACGTTTTAATCCTTTCTCGTATCACAGCAATTATGCCGGAGATATTCCACTGCTTACATCTCAAAATATAAATGATAATGCCGGCTGCAATTTGGATTGAATGGGCTGTGGCAGCGGGGGCAGCTATTAGATGAATCAAAATACTCCTGTACACTCAACTCTGCCCCGCAGACACCACACAGGATTGCTTTTTCGTTTCTTTCATCTTTTGACCAGACCTGCGACGGATGACCGGCTGTTTCGCTGTGACATTCGTAACAAGGATAATACTCGCCGCAGCACTTGAATTTGATCGCAATAATATCCAGTTGCGAATGATAGTGTTCGCAACGGGTTTGATCGTCTACTGGTTTTCCTTTGATCATGATGCAATAATAGCCAAAAAAATACAGCGCAAACCTCACGCAATTCTGCCAGTAAGCAAACGACTACGCAACGATTTATTATGAAGACACGCAAGTTGCATCCTTATCCAGCGGTTTGGGGGACAAAATCAAAATGGCACTACTGAAATGGGAATAGAGCTGCTTTTTAAACCCCCGGAATGGGAAAAAATTACCCAACGAGGGCAATTAGAATTGACAGAATCGCCAAAGAAAACAACTCAAAATGCACAATGATAACTGGTCTGATAATTGTCTTTTTAGGTAAAAAATTGTTATGAAACAACTAGTAATCGTGGGCCTTGCGGCCGGACTTTTTTTGACCGCATGCAAGGAACACAGGTATGTAGATCTTACCTCGGGAGCCTATGTAGACCTGGAAAAAGATGAAAGCGGAAAATTGGTAGATAAGAATACTCATAAGCCTGTATACATATATGTCGACACTAAAACTCACGACACGATCTATGGAGAAACAGGTGAGGTGATCAATGGATATGTAGTAAAGACGGAAGATGGCAAATACAAATATGAAAGTAACGATGAGTATAGGGAGAAAAGCGGAGATTACAAGATAAAGAGGGAAGGCGATGAAGTAAAGATCAAGGACGGCGATAAAAAGATAAAGATCGAAGACGGAGAAAAAAAGGTGAAAAAAGATTAATTGGCCGGCAATGACCTAAAATGGCTGCAGATATGCAGCCATTTTTTTTATTGAAGCGAAAGGGTTAGTCGTCTTTATTATCTACATGCCCCAGGCGGGAACCGGGATGGAAGGGTTGAAGAGCTCATCAATATAATAGGTTCTTCTGTATGCTTTATTGCATGAGTCGCTGAGTGCGTATACGCATGGCGAATACATGGTCAGATCACCTGTGTACATTATACTCTTCGGGTAGCCTTTTGGCATTAAGCTCATGTCGTGGTCCCGGCCGAGGATACAATGGGCGAGTTCATGAAAAATCAGTGTTTCCAGTTGCGCACTATTCAACCAGCATGGATGACCATTAATGGTAATGATTTTCTGAGCATCGTTGCGGGAAGAAATGATATTCGAGACCGCACAGTATTGAAAAGAAGGTGAGTAATCATATTGAATGATAAGGTTGCTTATCGTAATGGTGTGACCTCTCATCTGCGCCTCGGTAATAAACTTCTGTACAATAGGTTCAAGCTCCTGGGGCACCTGGTATACAAACCCAGCTTGTTTGTGGCAGCCCAGAACGATCAGAATTGAAGCTATTAATACATACCTGGACATATATTAAATATACAAAACAATTACGGGTGATTCAGACATTTCCGGGTGCCGGATGGACCCAGGGCTCCCGGTATTTTCGTTGAAGCAAGCCTGTTGCTTGCGCGTCATCTATGATTATTTTTTTTACGGGATCATATCGCAGCGGGCGTCCTCCCAGTTGCATTGATAGGTTTGCCATTATGCAACTTGCCGACGAAATATGTCCCTGTTCAATATCGGCAACAGGTCTTATATTTTTATCGATTGCCTCCAGGAAATTGATCATGTGCAACCTCGTAGCAGGTGCCGCATTCAGTTCAATACGTTCTTCTTTCAGGTCCTCAGGATATTTTTCCTTTTCATAAACAACATCCATATGAATCTTTTTACCCTCGCCCTCTGGAAAAAAATCATATTTCATAGTACTGCCGCATAAAGTCCCTTTTTCGCCAAACAGTTTAAACGACCAGGGATACTCTGCGTCGGGTGCTGTGCCCCAGGTACGATGTTGCCATACGCAATTGAGATCGTCATACTCAAATGTTGCGATCTGCGTATCGGAGATATTACTTTTAGCTGCTTTGTCAACATAGATACCGCCGGTTGATATGACACGTTTGGGCCAGCCGAGATCAAGCATCCATCTTACTGTATCGAGCATATGCACGCACATGTCACCCATGATACCATTGCCATATTCCATGAACGCCCGCCACCAGCGGATATGTGGCAACCCGTCGTATGGACGCATCGGAGCTGGACCAGTCCACATCTCGTAATCAAAAAAAGCTGGTATTGGTTCTAATGGAGGGTTAGCATTATTACGCATGTGATAATAACAGCAGATTTCTACATGCGATACTTTGCCCAACAATCCCGCATCGACTATTTTTTTCTTCGCATCAAGCAGGTGAGGGGTGCTTCTGCGTTGGGTTCCCACCTGGACCACGCGGTTATACTTTCTTGCAGCAGCCACCATAGCCTCGCCTTCGATTACATCTACACTTACGGGTTTTTGTACATATACATGAGCTCCTGCCTTCATTGAATCAATTGCCTGTAGCGCATGCCAGTGGTCCGGCGTGCCGATAAGAACAATATCTGGTTTCTGCTCTGCCAGTAATTTCCGGTAATCACCATACAACGTCGGTCGTTTATGATTCTGCTGTCGCTGGCTGACAAGTGCAGCGGCGGCCTCCAATTGATGTTGATCAACATCGCACAGTGACACGACCTCTACCGGCGCCACTTGTATCAACCGGAACAAATCACTTTTTCCATACCAGCCGGTGCCGATCAATGCTACTCTTCGCACCGGGGCATTAACCAGGAAATCCAACCTACCATTCAATGTGGCAGCTGTTAACGCAGCAGAACTGTTTCGGATAAATTGCCGACGAGGAAGTTTGGAAGGCATAGGACAATTATTGAATGATAGCGAGAGTGCTGTTTAAAGATAGGAAGATTAAAAATATAAACCGGTTATCCTGGAGTTGAAAGGTTGAAGAAGGTTTAATGATTCTTAAGGGCGAAAAATCTTTAAAGTAAGCAAGGTTCTGGCTTTATGAATCATAAGCCCGCTTTTAGATTGTTATCAGCATGAAATTTCAGGAGAATAAAGTTCATTCACGTTCCTCCCGGTAGGTATTTTTCCCTATTGAAAGAGCTTTTAACAGCTAACTAACTTATTTCGTCGAAGCTTTGTTTATTTTAGAACTTCATTCAAACCACTAGAAGATGAAATTGCTCCGAACCCTGCTTATATGCAGCTTGTTGTTTTGCGCCTCTGCCTCCTTCGCAGGTGGAATTGATTTTCTTCACAACAAAAACTGGAAAGAAATCCTGGCGCAGGCAAAAAAGGAAAACAAACTTATTTTCCTCGATGCTTATACTTCCTGGTGTGGTCCCTGCAAACATATGCAAAGCGAGGTTTTCACCGATATGGCTGTTGGTTATTACTTCAACAAAAATTTTATCAACGTAAAAATGGATATGGAAGAAGGAGAAGGGTTGCAACTTTCCAATGATCTGCAAGTGATTTCATATCCTACATTCTTTTTCATTAATGGTGATGGAGAGGTATTGCATAAAAAGGTCGGTGCGATGGAAGCAGGGGATCTTTTACAACTGGGCGACGATGCCCGCAACCCGGCACGCCAGTATTATACGATCCGGGAAAAAGCAATGAAAGGTGATGTGAGCGCCGAAGATTTTCATCAATGGATACACGAGGCAAATGATTTGGGAGAAGATGTTGACAGTATTATCATCTCCTACCTGGCTAAGACTAAAAGCCCGCGTATGGAAAAAGGGATCCTATCTATCATGCTTGATCATGCACCGTTGAATAAAGAACAGGTTGAATTTTTATTTAAAAATAAAGACACCGCTTTGAAATTGTTGAACAAAACGCCGGAGGAATTCAATTCGGCGCTGCAGGCTAGAGTGATCGTATATGCCACAAATGAATCGCTGCATGGGGAAGTATTTGATTTTGCAAAATTCCAGCAGATCGCCCAGGGCTATTATTCCAATGAAGCTGCTTTGATGACCAGGAAAGTAAAGATCAGGTATTATGATTACCAGGAACAATACGCAAAAAGCCTGAACGAACTTTCCGACTGCATTACATTGAAGGCCCTGAAGCTAAAAGCGGATGATTTGGCCGAGTTAGTGACCCAGAATATCAAAAATATTACGGATCAAAACCGGATCGATGAATTTATCCAAAAGATATCCCACTATAACCTGTTACCGGAAGAAACAGCAAAAGCTTATCAAAAAGATCTTTCGCTGTTCATACTTTATTATTGCAAAGACGATAGAGCCAAAATGAAAGCATATTCCGGTAAAATACTCGGGAACGCCAATGCCCCGGAAGAAATAAAATCGAAAGTGAAAGAGTTCATGGATGAAACTGGTGACAAATAACTTTCCAGCTAAACATGATGTTACTTAAGGTACCTGGTAAACCACTCTGGGAATTGTTTTAACTCAGGTAGCATGTCTTCAGGCGCATGATGGGCGCCTTTTTTTATAATGAAATTATTGGTAACTCCTGCTTGTTTAAACCGTGCAATGATAGATTCTGACTGGTAGAGCGGAACTACATTATCCGCGTCTCCATGCATGATAAATACCGGCGGATCATCTGGTGAAACAGCATTCACAGGAGATATTTCCTTAGCGATCTTATTCCTGGATGCTGTATCGGTAATGGGGTCATAGGTCCGGGTAGAATCCGTCCAGCGCCGGAAATCAAAAGCGCCGGTGACCTTAAATTGTCTTTGCAACTGCAATGTGTTGGCCACGTTAAAGCCATTGCCATCCCAGTTCAGGAAATTGGTAGGTGGAAATAATACAGCAACCGCCTGTACCCTGGAAGACACACGGTCGACAGGATCTTGAGCTGTTTTATCCGTTTTGTCGTCGGCAGTAGCTATGCATAAGGAAAGGTGACCACCGGCTGAATAACCGGTAATACCGATATGGTCGGGGTCAATGCCAAACCTCGTGGCATTATAACGAATATACCTTACTGCTCTTTTTACGTCCTGTACCTGCTCGGGTATTGCAAATCGTTGCTGCGAGCCAACTATGACTTCAAAAACGGTGAATCCATTGTCGGTGTAAAGAGTTTTCACATCAGACAACGCATTGGGTGTCGTTGCCTGGAAATAAGACGAATTCCAGGCGCCGGCAATTACCCAGACTATTGCCTTACCATTTGATTTTGCCGAAGGCTTGAATTGAAGCATTGTCAATGCGACACCATCTTTTCTTCCATAGATGATTTCTTCGAATGAAGAATTGCTTTGGGCCTGCAAACCTGCCAGGCAAAAAAACAATAACGATGATAAAAAAAAATTTCTCATGAGGCGGTTTATATGTAGTGATCAATAGTGAGGACGCAGATCTTCATAATTATTATGATAAATTATGATCCGCGAAAATCTTAATGATCATAATAATCTGCGTTCTACCTAAAATGATTTTTTGCTGATAAACTTATCAAACCATTTATTATATCGTTCCAGCCTGTCCTTTTGGTACGCCGGGTTAGTGATACCATGAAACTGGCCGGGATAAACGATCAATTCGGTGGAAATACCCAGTGACCGCAGGGCCTGGTACATTTGCTCGCTTCCGACTGCCGGCACATTAAAATCCTTTTCACCGGTCAGGAAGAGAGTAGGTGTTTTTATCCTGTCGGCCTTCAGGTAAGGGTAGGAGAGCTTCAGGTATTTCTCAATGTTCTTGTCCTTCCAGGGATAGCCGATCTCGTTTTCAAATTGTGTGATATATTGATCCACTCCCACAAGCGATAACTGCATGGCGCTTCCTGCACCGCTGCAGGCAGCTTTGAAGCGGGTGTCACTTGCAATGGTATAATCGGTAAGGATCCCTCCATAGCTCCAGCCGCCAATTCCGAGGTTGTTTCCATCAATGATACCGTCTTTTGTTAATTGATCGGCAGCGCCAAGTACATCGAGCACTTCTTTATTGCCCCAATCCGCTTCAATAGCCTTGGAATAAGCAATACCCCGGCCATTACTGCCACGGTAATTCACCCCGATCACTGCATATCCATTAGCGGCAAGCATTTGCCTGGTCAGATCAAACCCATAATCATCCTGTCCAACAGGCCCTCCATGGATATAAAATACAGCCGGCATCTTCTTACCATCGCTACCGGGCGGAATAAATAATAAGCTTGAAACCTTATTACCGTCTTTGCTGGTCGAAACAATCTTTTTTACCGAAGAAAGATTGACCGATGAAATAAATTCGTCCTGCACTTTCGTCAACCTGCGAAGATTCCCATTTTCCAAAGCATAAAACTCGGATGGCGTCTGCGGATCACTCATAGTCGTTACCCAGCTTCCATTCGGATGCATTTCCAGCGAATTGAATACGCGGTCTCCTTCAATTATCCTATTCATTTTACCGGAAGCGATATCATAACTGGCAATATAACGCCGGCAATCATCGGTGACCAGCACAATAACTGCATTCCCTTCTTTGGTCCATCTTGGATTTCCCACGGGGCGGTCCAGGTCTTTCGATAATAAAACCGGTTCTCCGCCATCAGCCGGAATAGTACATAACACAGGCTGATCATACATGATAAAATTGCCATCGGCAGTGCTGCGGAGATACGCGATCGTTTTGCCATCAGGGCTCCATTGCGGCGAGTTATCTGTCCCTTTCCACGTGGTCAGTTGCTTAACTGTAGCACCGGGTATTGCTTCGATCACAAAAATATCCGCATTCTCATTTTTATCCGGGTCTTCTGTTCGATTAGCTACAAAAGCGATCTTTGTTCCGTCAGGACTCCATTTAATATTGCCCTCATCATAGTTTCCCCGAGTAAGCGTGTCAAGCTTTTTTTCTTTGACATCAAAAAGATAGATATGCGTTTTACGTTTATCATATAGGTAACCTGAAACATCCTGCTTGAAATGATAGCGATCGATCACCCAGGGTTTATTTTTCTGTTCCCGGGATGTATCCAGTGGATCACGTTGCAACAGGGCTATTTTTTTGCTGTCGGGACTCCAGGCATAGTCGCCCAATTCACCTTTTACATCGGTTAACTTGATCGCCTCGCCTCCCATACGATTCAGCAGGTAGATCTGGCTGCTGCCGCCTCCGCGTGAGGCAGTAAAAGAAATATATTTTCCATCGGGACTCCATTGGGGATTGCCCTCGCCATCGGGACTGTTGGTCAGTTGCAGGTTCTCGGTACCATCCCATTTCATCATCCAGATATCGGTATTACGGTTATTCTTTGCAGAGTCAATAGTTGTAAGTGTATAAACAAACCAGTTGCCATCCGGTGATACCAGGCCAGCTCCCGTGGATTTGATACGGTAAATGTCATTAGGAGTCAGGTTTCGTTTTTGAGCGATGGATAACAGTGTGAAAAATGAGACGATGACGGTGAAAAAGAATTTATTCCTCATAGTGGATTAGAATTTTGACTGAAGATAAGGAAAACGGCCTCTCCCTCCAGCTCCCTCTCCAAGGAGAAGAAGTGATAGCAACATCCTGCAAAAAAATCGTGGCTTCGCAAGCTAGTCTCGTTACCTACCCATTGGTAGCATCCAGTATCCAGTATCCAGCATCTAGCATCCAGTTGCGTCTCTTATTTATAACCCCGAAACAATTCCCGGCTCATACCGGTTCAACACAGCTGACCCATCCCCAAGCTGTCCATATACATTATTTCCCATCGTATAAACAGAACCGTCTGATTTTTGCGCCATCGAATGAAAACTGCCCCCGGCTATTCTTTTGATTCCCGGAAGCAAGGCTACATTGACAGGATTGGGCTGAAAAAAACTAAGGACAAAGTCAACGCCCAACTGTCCATTTCCATTCCATCCCCATGTCCACAGGCTACCGTCATTTTTTATAGCGAAAGAATGGCGCTCGCCAGTTCCAATAAAAGCGACATCATTCAGTGCAGTCATTGGTGCGGGAATGGAACGTTCCGTATAGCTGCCATCACCTAACTGGCCGTAAGCATTGTCTCCCCAGGCCCACAAGCTCCCGTCATTCTTTAGCGCCAGCGAATGAATAGATCCATTGGCAGCAATAGCTGTTATTCCCGACAGGGCAGAAATTTTCTCGGGTATCGAACGTTTCGCAATAGTGCTTCCGTCACCCAGGCAACCGTTGGCATTCCATCCCCATGACCATACAGTACCATCATTTTTTAGCGCAAGGCAATGTTCCGTGCCTGCCGCAATGGCGATGATACCCGTGAGATTGTTTACCTGCACCGGCTGATGCCTGTTGGAATAAGTTCCATCACCCAGCACTCCCCATAAATTGGCCCCCCAGGCCCAAACGGTGCCATCGTTTCGCAGTGCCAAAGAATAATCAAACCCGGCTGCAATTGATATGATATTCGAAAGTCCATTGATCTGTTTGGGAACATGATCTTCGAACAAGGTTCCGTTTCCTAATTGTCCCTGGTCATTCTTTCCCCAGGCCCATACCTTGCCATTGTCAGCAAGTGCAAGGGAATGATAACCTCCTGCCGCAACCGTGGCGATACTGCTAAGACCACTTACTTCCACTGGTGTGCGACGTATGGTTGTAGTACCATCACCAATCTCCCCGAATTGATTACTACCCCAGGCTTTTACCTTGCCATTACCTAACACGACCAGGTTTCGTTCTTTCTCTACGGCAATCGGAATTCGTATAATCCCATTGAGCACGACGACCTGCGGATCTATTTGTAATGTAGCGGTACAATTCTTTCCACCAATATTTATCACAAATGTTGCACTACCGGCAGTTAAAGGTGTTCCGGAAATAGAATAAGATAAGTTACCGCTTCCATTCGCCAGCGTTCCGGCAGCCAGGATTGCTGTCAGGCCTGCGACTCCGGTAGAAGCGATCGTATCAGCTTTGTATGCCGCCGCATTTCCTCCTGTATAAGTAATATTGAACTGCCCGGAGTAAGGAGTTGCTTCGAACGCTGAAGAGGAGAAATTCCCGCTGGTACAATTCAAGGTTGAGATGAGGGGAGACTGCTGACCCGGCGGTGGAGGAGGAGGAGGAGGAATACCAGCACCAGGTATGCATCCTTCGCAGCTGTATTCCTTGTGACAGGAATAGCCCAGTAGCAACAGGGAACAAAATATGAGCAGCCGTCGGTTCATGTCTGGTAAAGTTATTACTAATAAGTACCGCGGAAAATGGAATTTTTACGAACCGCCATCGATAGTCGTTAGCCGTGAGTCAATAGTCGATAGTGTCGAAATACGGAACTCCCGACTATCAACTATAGCTTCCACCGCTGAAGCCAGGTAGCTTAATATTTCATCTTTTTGGACGCAGGATTCATGCATCGCCAGGGACATATTGGTAAGTTCTGCTGTAGAGATTTTGTGTCATCGGGTCACACTTATGGAAACCGTAAAGGTCTGCGGATTACACCATTGGTTTTGAATAATTACGCCTGGTGAAGAGATGTCTTAACTACCGGTTAAGCATAACTCGTACAAAATACCACATTCGTTGTATTGTTTTCACTCAGATGGTGATGTATCTTATGATATTATTCCCTTCCTTAAGGATCGCTTTTCAACTACCCTCAACAGAAAAGCTGTTTTACTTTTTACAGGCAACCTATTCTTAACCTAAACCAATAATTTATGAAACAGAAAAAAATGTTAATGAACATCCTTATTGGATTATTTATTATGCCAGTTATTTATGCCCAGGGACCCGGACAGTATGTTACAGGTCAGCAGGGTCCTACCGGTGGAACGGGGGGGTCATTTTACAATACAACGCAGCTTGGGAATAACCTGCTGTCCGTTACTATCCGTTCAGGAGCTTTTATTGATGGTATCAGACTCAATTTTGATTCAAAGGCAGATCCGTCCGATATAAATTGCGGAGGACAAGGTGGAAGTCCCAAAACTCTCACATTGATCCAGGGAGAATATATTGTACGGGTAATGGGAAAATACAACAGGTTTGTTGAATACTTATATATACAAACAGACGGCACCCGGAAACAATACATGGAATTTGGCAATACAAATACAACTGCGCCCGGTTATTTTGACTACCAGGCAGTCGAGGGAATGAAAATCGGAAATTTTGTTGTCCGCGGCGGGCAGTATATTGATGCGATAGGGGTTATTCTGATGAAGCGATAAAGAACCATAACCAGATGCACTAATTAAACCAAACCGCATAACCTCGTCTTCGGAGTTCCAGGGCAAGTTTTCCTTCCATAATAAGAGCTTCTGCCCTGGTCATCGGTTTCAAATTAATATGCTCGTAAAGGCTGGGACGCAAATAGGCGCCATATTTCTGCACGATATAAGCTGATAGCTTGTGGCCTTTTTTGTTTACGTATCCTGTTTTGTGTTGTTTGAATCGTTCTGCCGGTGTTTTACTTGTCATTCCGACGTAGAGACACTCGAGCACCCCATTAAATTGCGGGTTAGCAGCCCGGAATTTCCAGTTTTCGGTAAATACTTTTTTTGATAACTCAATAACGTAAACACGGTATATGGTTCGTGGCAAGAATCAAATTTTTAGTAAGGCAAATTAAATGCAAATTGGTGAGTGGTGAGAAATCCCTCTCTTTACAATTACCGAGGCTATCCATTCGTATAGGAACTCACTGACCTCCCGATAGCTATCGCGACACCGTTAGCGACGACTACTGAGAAAAATAATCCACACTGCACTTTGATTGATTCGTTTATAGTGATTTCCCTTTGATAAGGAATGATCTCTCGGCGATCATGAGCAGATATGCCCATTCTGGTTAGAAAATTGCTATTTTTTGTCAGCAATCAGTATATTATGCTGAGTGGATCACAAAGGACAGGGAAATATTTAATCTCAAAAAACCTGGACAATTTTTTTATCGACATCCGCGAATTGACCAGGTTTACATTGCAGTTTTTTAAGGAAGTCTTTGTGCCCCCTTATGAGCTCCAGGAAACAATACGCCAATGTTATAAATTAGGATACAAATCACTTTTCCTGATCACATCAACAGCCTTTATAACCGGAATGGTGTTTACCGACCATTCCCGACCTTCATTAGCCAGCTTTGGCGCTACTTCCTGGCTTCCTTCGTTTACCGGTGTAGCAGTGATCAAGGCGCTGGCTCCTCTTATCACCTCGCTGATCTGTGCAGGGAAGATCGGTTCAAATATCGGGGCAGAAATCGGCTCGATGAAAGTGACGGAACAAATCGATGCGATGGAAGTATCCGCGATCAACCCTTTCAAGTACCTCGTGGTAACACGGGTATTGGCTACCACTTTCATGGTGCCGCTCCTGGTGATCTATAGCGGCCTGATCGGCTTGCTCGGTTCATTCATTGATGTGCACAGAAACGATCAGACAAGTTTTACTGTATTTATGTATGATGCATTTTCAAAGATCGGTTATGTGGAAATCCTTTCTTCGTTGATCAGGTCGGTATTCTTTGGTTTCACGATCGGCATCATTGGTTGTTATAAAGGCTTTACGACAACCAAAGGAACGGAAGGTGTTGGGAGAGCAGCGAATTCATCTGTGGTGACCATCATGTTTTTAATTTTCCTTGAGGAAATACTATTGGTTAAATTTTTTAATCCCTTTTATTACGGGTGAACTAATGAAGAACACAAAACATGATAAGGTTGTTGTGATCAAAGATCTGTACAAATCGTTTGAAGATAACGAGGTCTTAAAAGGTCTTGGCCTGGAGTTATATAAAGGAGAGAATATTATCGTGCTGGGTCGCTCTGGCTCGGGGAAATCAGTTTTGATCAAGATCATCATAGGCTTGCTGAAGCCGGATAGCGGAACAGTTGAGGTATTGGCTGAAAAGATCCACGAACTTGATAAAAAGGAGCTGATAAAACTTCGACTTAAGATCGGCTTCCTTTTCCAGCACAGTGCACTTTACGATAGCATGACTGTAAGAGAGAATGTTGAATTTCCTCTCGTCAGGAATATGCGCAATATGTCGAAAAGCAAGATAAATCAGGCGGTAGAGGAAGTGCTGGATGCGGTTGGGCTTACCGATACAATTGACCAATATCCTGCGGAACTTTCCGGCGGGCAGGAAAAACGGGTTGGCATCGCCCGTACATTGATCTTGAAGCCTGAACTTATTTTATACGATGAACCCACTTCAGGACTTGATCCGGTGACGTGTGAAGAGATCAATAAACTCATCATGAAAGTTAAGGAACGCTATAAGACCAGCTCTATTATCATCACTCATGATCTTGCCTGTGCAAAACAAACAGGAGACAGGATACTGATGTTGTCTGAGGGAAAATTCCTTCGCCAGGGCAATTTCGAAGAAGTATTTGACACAGACGATGAAAGGGTCACAGGTTTTTACAATTACAATTTTATTGAAAGCAATGAGAACTAGTAAACACAAACAAAGCGTCATTGTCGGGCTGTTCATTTTTTTTGCCATGATAATTATTGCAACTGCCGTACTTACAATGGGAGGCCAGAAAAATGCCTTTAGAAAAAGAATGACGCTCAATGCCGTCTTTCCCGATGTAAGCGGGTTGCAGGAAGGAAATAATATCTGGTTTGCAGGGGTAAAAGCCGGCACGGTGAAAAAAATTGAGTTTACAGGCCATTCCCTGGTGGCTGTAGAAATGAAAATAGACAAGAGATTTCAACCCTTTATCAGCAAGGACTCTAAAGTAAAGATCGGTTCAGATGGATTGATCGGCAACAGGATCATCCTGATCTACGGTGGAACACCGGGATCCTCGACAATACATGCGGGTGATACATTGCAGGCTGAAATGCCATTGAACAGCGCTCAAATGATGAACACCCTGCAGGAAAGCAATCAAAATCTTTCAGCTATTACCAGTAATTTAAAAGATGTGAGCAGCCAGGTGGCCCAGGGAAAAGGAACAATGGGAGAATTATTTATGAAAGATAGCCTGTCAAACCGGTTGATCGCAGTCTCCGATATTTTGTATTATTCATCAAAAAATATCCAACTGCTTTCGCGAAACCTGGCCGATTATACAACCGCTATGCAACGCAAGGGGGTACTGGCAAACGAGATAGCCAACGATACCATTTTATTTTCCCGTCTAAAAACGGCTTCGCTGCAAATCAGGGAAGCATCTGTAAATGCGAAATTGATGATGGATAACCTGGCCAACGTCAGCTATAAGTTAAGAGACAGTAGTAATATCGCCGGCGTGGTATTCCAGGACCAGCAGGCTGCAGAAAATCTTAAAACGACTGTAGCCAATCTCGAGGCCGGGACAAAAAAATTTGATGAGACGATGGAAGCGCTGCAACATAATTTTTTGGTCCGTGGATTTTTCAGAAAAAAAGCGAAGCGGGAACAGCAGGCCCAGGCACAGTCGCAATCTCGATCACAATCCCAGGTGAACGCACAGGCGGCGAAGAATTGATCATGGATTATAGAAACGAATTTTATGCACAGTCAGTCCCAAGCAAAAAAAACTATATAAAGACGGATAATTTACGCCGCGGCGGGTGTTGCCTTTCATCCGTCACAGGCGATATCGTTAGTTGCCAAACAACACGACTTTCCAGGATGATGTCCAATTCAGCGGAGGCTACTGCGCCGTCTAATTGGGAATCATTAAGATAAAAATGGGACAGGTTTCACACGTTGAGAACGGTTACGTCAATTGGGAGCGTAGCATTTTTCATATTGGGAATGATCCAACGTATAAAAGACAGCAATGCTAAAACAAACTGATGATGATGAGCGAGAAGATTACAAAAAGTAAATTAAATTCTAAATTTGATTTTATCTGGTAGCGAAACCTCTAAAAAAAAGGCTAGCTATGCAAAATTTCTGTTCTAAACCACCGATTAATCCATGTCATCATATCAGGAACTACTTCTAAGAGAAGAATGGAACCACAAAAGGCGATCAATCCTAGGTAGAGATAATCTAAAATGCCAAAACTGCTTTAATAAGCAATATCAAGAGGAATTCAAGTCAGGTTTGGTATTTAGCAATAATATTCCAAACGGTGCTTCTCAAACTGTCATTCATAACGACAGGTTCATTATTCATATCTGGGATATGAAAAACAACGTAATAAAGACAGCATTTCTTGACGTAAATTCAAACTTTAGCACAGGAAACAGTTATGTTTGTTATTATCAAGACCAAGCAAGTTATGCGAATGTATTTGCAATAAAAATCATTGAAAACAATCAGATAGAACTGAGAGAAATGTGGGCATTGGAAATTATCAGAAGGGGAATGAAAGGCAAAGTTACAGATAGAACTTTTGAGCGAATATATCAACCAATTGACGAAAATGATATTTGGGATATGACTAAAGGATTACATGTACATCATAGATATTATAAACAAGATTTGTTGCCTTGGCAATATCCCGACGATGCTCTTATTACGTTATGCTGGTCTTGTCATGAAAATTTGCATAAAAATCAAAAGGTGCCAATATTAGACGCATTGGGAAACGATATCGGAGATCATACATGTTGTCGGAGATGCCACGGTGCTGGCGAATTTCCTCAATGGAAACATATTGAAGGTGGTCTCTGTTTCAATTGCTGGGGCGCTAAATATGAGGAATTAATCTCCCATGAATAGTCTGTCCATAGGCAACTTAAAGGTCTGGAATAGACCTGGAACAAAGTTCCTGATATCTTCTCCCGTCGTAAAACCAAAACTTCTTTCTATCCTTGTTGTACATTAGGAGTCCCTCTTCGGGTTTAACGATATTCTTGATCTGACCCGTCGTCAATCGTGGAAATAATACGCCTTGCGATTCGGACTCTACAGTTAAGGCAGATGAAGATATTTCAAGGATAGTTCCAATAAGCAGCGAAGACCTTGTAAATCGCGCTATTTCATTATTATCAACGGCAAATCGCAATTGTCCGTAGTTACCATTAATAGGGGAAGAAGTAGAAAGTAAAATATCTCCCTCACTCTTCATCACCAACGAACCTGGCGAATACAATTTCGAAAGACTATTTTGTGACATAGTACCAATCCAATTAGTAATTCCTTGTTGTCTGATTGTGATTGCAGCACAAGAGTTTGAGTCGGTGTTTAGATTTTCAATCACAATTCCTGTCCTTCCATTCTTATTCGAAGAAAAAAAACCTTGAACGTTTTCACCAATGGATAATTTCAATAAATCATTGGCATCTGATACGGCGATCCCAATAGTAGATTTAAATAACCCGTTTTGAATAATTTGGGCGTCCGTCTCAATGAGTGTTGCCGCTAGACTGAGTGTTCCGATAGACTTATCCCAACCTACAATTCCTATCGAACCAGACGTGTGAAACGAAAAACTGTTTCCCCCTGTATTGATAACAAAAGCGCCATTTGTATTATTCTCTGCAAGATTCGCAGAGGTATTTAAAACAAATTTAGCGGCCTCAGATTTTCTCGGGGCGGTAAGTGTTGCCCAATTGCTGCCATCTGAACCTTGCCATACTTGCTCATAAACACCTTGCCTAACCGTATAAGCTCCGTTTCCGGACATTGCGCTAATTAACGGCGAAATAGAACCACTAACAATGGTCTTTTCAATCGCTAAACTTGCCCCATTTTTACTTAACAGTTCATGATCATAAAAAACAAAGGATGAAATTTCGTCTCTGTTTTTATAAACAACCTCGCCTCTGTCAGCATAGCTGAAAAATTTTATTGGATTCAAGAAAATATTAGGATCAGGAAGGTCAATCATCTTTGATTTACCTATCAAATCGTCCAACCTTAAAACTGAACTCACATCTCCGGTGAAAACATTACCCGTATCAAAATTTATTATCGGAAATCCTCCGGAACTCTCCTTGGTCAAGTATAAAGAGACTGCGTTCTGTCGAATATCATTCTTTAAAAAATTCTCTCTGGTCACTTTAAAATAATTTTCAAGATTGTCATACGAAACTGTAAGGTATTGCCGCGTGGTGTCAACCATATTAGACGTGATATATCCTCCATTGCTTAAAGGATATGTCCTCGTCTCAACTGTTATATTCCGAGAGTCTAGGGGAACTGTTTTGCCAAAAACTGTAGGATTTTGAGCGTCTGCACAATAACTAAACAAAAAAAGAATCAAAAAAATCTTTCTCATATAAAAAAAATTATTGCTGAGGATTGACAATCAATCTTACAGCGGGAACAGGAAAACTATCTATTTTCACTGAAATTCTTTCGGCAGCAATAAAATATTCATGGGAATTTGAAATGTTACTCTCGCTGATATTTGAGTAACCAAGCTGAAACAATCTGTTGATTATCTGCTTGCCAAAATTTTCTGCTTCTTGGTTATTTGAAGGATAATTGATTCGCACCAAATAATTCTTTGATGGAATAGATGCCAAAATTAATTTTATATCCATCGGATTTAATTTCCTTGAAATCTGTTTAGTTGTAAAATAGTTTACATCACCATTTATATCAACTACATTATTGTTTCCATTTATGATGTGGTTGTGATTGGCAGAATCTTTCGCTTCGGTCGTATTAACTAACGAATTTTGCTGTTTTTGATTTATAATATTTTCGAGTTTACTTAACATCGGCTCTTGCGTAGCTTGCAGGTTTTGCTGAAGTATCGTAACTATAATCAATACACCAAAGAAAGCCATTGCTAAGCCACACCACAAAATCTTAACAGTTAAAGATTTTGTCTTTAGTACAACTAGAAGAAAGCGGAGCAGCAACATAATTCCAATAATCAGCAGCGCAATTGAAAATAATTTAAAAATGTTATTACTTTTTATCGCCTGAGGAATGAATCCAAAAAAAGATAGAAGAAAATTTAAAATGTTTAAACCATTCGCAAAAAAAGTTAACCGGCTTCCATATTTATTTATTATTGCCTTTCTCATGCAAAATGGATTTTATAGTTACGACAAAGGTACAAAAGAAAAATAGTCACACCGTGAGAAGCTGTTTGTCTTTAACCTACGTTAGCGATAGTGCCAGATGCCAAATAATAACGGAACACTAGCCAAAATGATACTCAGCCCTTCGGTTAGTAAACAGAAACCATCTTAAGCCCCTCGCTTTCCTCTTCTTCCTTCATCGAAAATCTCTTTTCTATTATCTCCTTCAGTATTAGAAAATTTTGTTTTGTTTTATTGGAAATACTATCCAAAACCTTTTTCTTAAAATCGGGCTTGGAAAAATATAAAGTGGATATTATTTTCTCGTATTGAACGTTGCTATCAAACTCTAAAAATGTGGCAATTCGCTCAATATCGTCCCTTTCAAACATTCTCTCCATCCTCCGGTTATCCAATTCCAGAAGAGGAAGCTTATCAAACTTTTTACATTCGAATTGCCCATAAAATTTACAAGCTTTGTCGTAGTTTTCTCTACCTTCTTTATCATTATCCCATATAGCAATATAGCTGCAGTTAAATGCGTTCAAAAATTGAATGTTTTTTACTATAGAATTGGCACTTGTCCCCGGAAGAATAGAAACCTTAAAGTCTAAATCGACAAACAATTCTATAGCGTACTTATCATAAATTCCTTCAACGACGATAACAGGATTGTTAGTGTTAATAAAGTTTAAGGCAGATATTTGCAAAGCCTCAACAATTGGTTGGTAGGCGTTCGAATCTTCAACCGCAGTCTTTACTTGTGCCAAAGGGGTTGCTTTAATCCGTTTTTGATTATCCTTCTCAACTATATAAATAGTATTGAGCGGTATCAATGCCGGATTAAGTAAAGTATGTGAATGTGTACAATAAATAACATTGCCATGTTTTTGTGAAATATCTACTAACTTTTTACATAGTTTTTCTTGAGCTGAATAGTGCAAATAGGATCCAGGTTCATCTAATAAATAGATGGTATCTTTTTTACTTGCTGTTGTTTTAGGATTAAACTCTAACTTCATAACAAAATTAAAAAACCACAAAAAACCCTTGCTTCTATCTACAACATCAAATGACCTTTCTTTAGTTCCAATTTTTTCAATTATTTTAATTTCTAGCTGTTTTGAGCATTTGTTCTCTGGATCATCGTAGGGTAGGAGATTCAAATCCACAGACAGACTACCGTGAGGACTCAACAAAAAAGTCCTCCACGCTTTAGACAGTGTTCTGTTAACCGTTTCTTTTACATCTGACAAAACCGATCGAATTCTTCTGGTATCTGTTTCATTAATCAAAGAAAATAGCGAAAAGTCCTTTGAGGAAGTGTTAAATAACTGTTCATAGATTGCAAGCCAACCCGCAAGTTTTTCTGGCTTTTCGTTGGGGATTGCAATTGTTGTCGGCGGCCGATCGATGAAATCGTCATTGTATAGTATATAAGGTAAGCCTGCTAATATTTCGGCACAAAAATCGTCCTTGAAAGTTTCATCAAAAATGCTGAACTCATCAAAATCTTCAATGTTATAACGCCTAGTCGTCAAATTTCGTTTTATTGAAATAAAACCTTTATACTGTTTTTTGGAAATCGGAAAACTTGGAAATTTAATAACGGCGGACTCAGCGGCTTCATCACCATCGTTGGTAGAACCGTCTTCGTCACCTTCAGCAATCTTCAGTTTCACAACCTCTTCGTAAGCTTCTATTAGTTCGTTATACTTTACCTCTATGAAAGCCTTTATTACTGTATCAGATTTCTCACTTGTTCTATAAAGGTTTTTAATGTCTGTGAGGTGTTTTCCCTCATACTCGTCATCATTGCTCCAATCAAAGCAATAAATCGCTTGTAAAATGGTAGTTTTCCCGCACTCGTTTATACCGACGAGTGGAACTAGCGAGTTTTTAGATAAATCAATCACCATTTTATTTTCAATAGCTCGGTAGTTAGAAATCTCAAATTTTAAATAACGCATAAAAACGATTTAACTAATCAAATTAGCTTTCAAAGACAGCCGATAAAATTAAGACAGGAAAAAACATATTAAAAAAAACATACTAACATTGTGTGGATTTCCGCTATTGTAATTTGGCCGCCCTTTTGACATTTCTAAATCAGCTGGTTGCAACGTTCTACAAAACTCATTGAAGTCCTCCGCATCAAATAGATAATGGATTTGTGTCCTCTCACCGCTCCTTTTCACGGCCAGTAACAGCGTTAATTGCTATAACAAGATGGAATCTGCTAATTATTAGTGGCCCTTAACGTATCTCCTCTGGTTGATGTAAGACAAACACCAACCGCGGCATGATGAGTAGCGAACAGAAAGGTCAAGTGAGTGACACAACAGGCGATCATAGCAGTACTATCGCTGGGCAAAAAACATCGCAACTGCCTATAAAGAGCATCAGGCTAACAATCGTTAACTTCGCATTCATAATTCATCATTCTAAATTCATAATTATTCTCATGTCTAAATCAGTTTATATAATCGGTTTCGCAAGAACTCCCATTGGCAGCTTAAGTGGTTCTCTGTCTGCAGTCTCTGCACCACAACTCGGCGCTACCGCTATTAAAGAAGCAATAAAAAGAGCAGGAGTGAAGGCGGAGGATATACAGGAAGTATTTATGGGCAACGTGGTCAGCGCAGGTATCGGCCAGGCGCCCGCGCAACAGGCGAGCATATTTGCAGGGATACCCACCAATGTGCCTTGCACTACCGTCAATAAAGTTTGTGCCAGTGGCATGAAGAGCATCATGCTTGGGGCGCAATCAATTCTCAATGGGGATAATGATATCGTAGTTGCCGGCGGTATGGAAAGCATGAGCAATATTCCTTACTATCTCGACAAAGCAAGAAGCGGTTATCGCCTCGGTAATGGCAGCATCCAGGATGGGATACTGAAAGATGGTTTGTGGGACCCCTATAAAGATTACCATATGGGAAATGCAGGCGAACTCTGCAGCAGCACCTATAATATCACGAGAGAAGACCAGGACGCATTTGCAAAAGAATCGTATACCCGCGCCGCCAACGCCTGGAAGAGTTGTTATTTCAGCAAGGAAGTAACCCCGGTGACCATTGCCGGCAAAACACCTGTGACCGTTACAGAGGATGAGGAATTCAAGAAAGCGAATTTTGAAAAAATGCCTGCGCTGAAACCAGCTTTTCAAAAAGAAGGGACGATCACTGCAGCAAATGCTTCTAAAATAAATGATGGAGCGGCAGCTGTTGTATTAATCAGTGAAAAAAAGATGAAAGAGCTGGGATTGAAACCACTGATGCGCATAGTTTCATTTGCTGATGCATCACAGGCACCGGAATGGTTTACCACTACACCGATCAAAGCAATGAATAATGCTTTGAAAAAAGCAGGTCTGAAAGCTAGCGACATGGATTTCGCAGAGATCAATGAAGCTTTCAGTTGTGTAGCCATCGTCAATGCAAAAGAAGTTGGCATACCAATGGAAAAACTAAACGTATGGGGCGGAGCCGTAGCCCTGGGTCATCCTATTGGATGCAGCGGCGCAAGGATCACGGTGACACTATCGAATATTCTCCAGACCAATAAAGGTAAATATGGAATTGCGGGGATCTGCAATGGAGGGGGAGGAGCGAGTGCGATTATTATTGAGAATGTCTCATAAAAGCGAGATGCTGGATGCTGGATACTGGCCGCTGGATAACCCTACTGACATCGGCAGCACCTATCTAGCACCAATCGTCTCGCATCAAGCATCTGGCATCCAGCATCCAAAGACTATTGCTATGATCAGGTATGCTTTCAAGGCATTCTATATCCTTCTATAACAAACAGATAACCACCTAATTATCTTTTCAGCCTAATATTTGTGGCAATACTACCGACATAATGTGTCCTGGTTATTCACATAGCCAATTCACACGTATTGCATCAACTAAAAACGATATTATGGATACCGCAATTCATGAAGCTGGAAAGGTTCAACAGACGTTGAGATTTACTTACGGTCTGGTTCCAATTATTGCCGGGGCCGACAAATTCACTAACCTGCTTACTAATTGGGAAAATTATCTCAATCCTTCCATTGTAAAAATGTTACCGTTTAGCGCTTCGACGTTTATGTCTATCGTGGGAGTAATTGAGATCATAGCAGGTCTGCTGGTATTGATACGTCCACGTATCGGCGCCTATGTAGTGATGGCCTGGCTCATAGCTATTGCTTTGCAGTTGATCATCGGTCAAAATTATTACGATGTTGCCGTGCGAGACCTGGTGATGGCGATAGGTGCTTATTCGTTAGCAAGACTTTCCGCAGTTTATCAGCCGGAGAAAAGAGTGAATTACGCGAATGCGTAAGTGTATTGGATGCTGGCAGGAGGTCGAAAGTACGGAGCCTGAACAGGGATGCTGGATGCTCGATACTGGATGCTATCATTGCGAGAGAAGCGAAGAAGTCAGTAGTACAGTCGCTACGGAGATCATCTAGCATCTGGTATCCAGCATCTAGCATCAACGTAGAATACTGGGGTAAGTTTTCATCATCCTTAGTAAAAAATTACTATTGGGGAGAATAGGATTATGAATTGGCATGGCGGGGTATGGTTTTTGGAAAGCTAGGCTGCGGCCAGATAGCTATTGTGAGTGAAGAATAGAAACCAAAACCGGACTGTATGAAAACCCGATCGACCTGCCTACTTTGTCTCGTGCTTATAGCTCATTTACCTTCTCTTGCTTTTTCTCCAGGTATTACTTCAAAACAAATCAAGATCGACCAGTTTGGTTATTTGCCGGGCAGCCGCAAAATCGCTGTGATCGTGGATCCCCAAACAGGTTATAATGCCGCCGAATCTTTTTCACCAGGCACCGGAACCAATCAATACCAGGTAAGAAACTGGTCTACCAATGCTGTTGTTTATTCAGGTACACTGGTAGCCTGGAATAGCGGTGCTACTCACACCCAAAGCGGCGACCGCGGCTGGAGATTTGATTTCACTCCTGTGACTACAACCGGTTCCTATTATATCTATGACGTGGCAAATAATGTAGGCTCATATCGTTTTGAGATCAACAATAGTGTCTATACACAGGTATTGCAACAGGCCGCGAGAATGTTTTTTTACCAACGCGTGAATTTTGCCAAACAGCCGCCTTATGTTGATGCCAAATGGTCCGATGCAGCCGCTTTTAGCGGAATAAACCAGGATTATGCAGCCCGGTCAAGATGGGATAAAACGAATGCAGCTACTGCACGGGATCTTCACGGCGGATGGTTTGATGCGGGCGATTGTAATAAATATGTGACGTTTACTTTAAGTCCTCTTTGCAATTTGCTGGAGACCTACCGTTCCTATCCAGCCTATTTTGCCGACAACTATAATATACCTGAATCCGGAAACGGCATACCCGATATACTGGATGAAGTAAAATGGGAGCTCGACTGGCTTACCCGTATGCAGGATGGCACAGGCACGAATGGTTTATTTTTAAAAGTGGGTGCAGATAACTATAACGGCAGCTCACCGCCGAGCAGCGATCATAATCCCCGGTATTATGTTCCGGAATGTACTTCCGCAACGCTTACGGGGGCAGCAGTTTTTGCATTGGGCGCCATTGTTTATAAATCACTGGGCATTCCTGCCATGACCAATTATGGCAATGATCTTCAAACCCGGGCGATCAATGCCTGGAACAGGGCCAAAGTAACAACCTCCAATTTCACCAGTTTTCAAACTACCTGTGATGACCAGAATATAGTTTCAGGTGATGCCGATGCGGATATTGATTCGCAAAAAGACCTGGTCGTGATAGCTGCAGCTTATTTATTTGAAGCAACAGGTACTGCCGAATACCGCACCACATTCGATGCGCAGTATGTAAATGCAAGACCCTACAAGACCTCCTGGTGGGGGCCTTACTGGTCAGCAGCACATCATGCACTGCTTCGTTATACCAAAGCAACAGGCGCTACCGCATCGGTTGTAACTAATATCCGCAATTCAAAAGCGGGACAGAATGGTGTTTTAAGTATAACGGACTATAACAACAACACTGATCTTTACCGTTCTTTTATGCCGGATGCGCAGTATCACTGGAACAGTCATGAGGTAAAAGCCACCGCGGGCATCAATAATTTCGACTTCGCATCATACGGCATTAATCCCGCGCAAACTGCCCTGTACAAAGAAACAGGAGAAAGTTACCTGCATTGGTTTCATGGCGTAAACCCGATGGGTAAAGTAATGCTGACGAATATGTATGCTTATGG
>Ga0066652_100000301_pt1 | contig 25024 bp, 26 predicted proteins | sample GraSoiAngelo_101_FD_71413 | JGI IMG/M metagenome (GOLD analysis project Ga0066652, IMG submission 71413) | Grasslands soil microbial communities from the Angelo Coastal Reserve, California, USA - 14_0903_02_30cm | ecosystem: Environmental > Terrestrial > Soil > Grasslands | place: USA... | reverse complement strand
AAGCCTCGGCAAAATCCCACCCCACGAAGCGACCGAGGCCAGGGCCGAGGAATTTTTGGTATGTTTCATGTCGAGGCTTCCGCAAGTGCGCAAACTGCTATGGACGGACATTGATGCGGCCTATGAGGGCGATCCGGCGGCGCAGAGCTATGAGGAAATAATTCTGGCTTACCCTGCGCTTGAAGCAATCGCGATCCAGCGCATGGCACATGAGCTTTACTTAAAGGGGCTGCCTTTGATTCCGCGCATCATGACCGAGTGGGCGCACAGCCGCACGGGAATCGATATTCATCCGGGCGCAAAGATTGGCTCGCATTTTTTTATCGACCATGGCACAGGGGTAGTCATCGGCGAGACATGCGAGATTGGATCGCGGGTAAAATTGTTTCACGGTGTCACACTGGGCGCGCGTAGTTTCCAGAAAGACGAGCACGGCAAAATCAAGAAGGGCGGCAAGCGGCATCCGAAAGTGGAGGATGACGTCACGATTTATCCTAACTCGACCGTGCTAGGCGGCGAAACCGTCGTCGGGGCCCGCAGCACCATCGGCGGAAATGTTTTTCTTGTGCAAAGTGTGCCGCCGGATTCGCTGGTCTATTACGAGGAAAAACAATTGCGCATCGTCCCGAAGCGAAAGCAAAGGCCGGTCAGTACGCGCGATGAATTTCGAGAGTGAAAAATTGGGACGGCGTGTCGACGATTGCGAGCAAGGGCAGGCGAAAGAGTAAGAGTTGATGATTTATCTCGATTACAACGCGACGACACCGTTGTGCGAGGACGCGCGCGAGGAAATGCTGCCGTATCTCGATCGGCATTTCGGAAATCCATCGAGTGTGCATTCCGCGGGCCGCGAAGCGCGGGCGGCAATTGACGATGCGCGCGACAAACTGGCCGCGCTTCTGCGCGTCAAACCGCACGAGTTGATCTTCACCAGCGGTGGAACGGAGTCATGTAATCTGGCAGTTCTCGGCCTGGCACGATGTAGATCTTCAGGGGGCGCTCATGTTATCTCGAATAAGACGGAACATCATGCTGTCCTGAACGCGCTCGAACATTTGGAAAAGCGCGAAAATTTCGAAGTGACTTGGCTGAATGTTTCGCGAGACGGAATTGTCGATCTCGATCAGCTCGCCGAATCAATCCGCCCGGAAACGCGGCTGGTTTCGATCATGACCGCGAATAACGAAACTGGCGTAATTCACCCGATTCGTGAAATTTCGGAGATCTGTCGCGACCGTGGCGTCCTGTTACACAGCGATATGGTGCAATCGTTCGGCAAGAGCGACATCGACCTTTCGTTGGTCGATTCTGCAAGTTTCGCCGCGCACAAGTTTTATGGACCAAAAGGCGCAGGATTCCTTTTCCTGCGGAGTGGTTTGTCGATTCAGCCAATCATGTTTGGCGGTGCGCACGAGAATGAGCGACGACCGGGGACGGAAAATGTCGCTGCAATCGCTGGCATGGCGGCGGCCGCGGAGTGGGCGCTACGCGATCGCGAGGACGAACAGAAGCGTGAAGCGCGATTGCGCGATGAATTGTGGAAGCGCATCGCAGGCAGTTTTCTCGCAGCGAAACAAAACGGTGATTCGATCCCTCGCCTGGCAAATACACTCAATGTGAGTTTCTCCGGTTTCGATTCAGAAACGATGCTAATGGCCCTCGATTTGCAAGATGTTTGCGCCTCAAGCGGCTCAGCCTGCATGGTTGGCTCAGTGGTGGCGTCTCATGTGTTGCTCGCGATGGGTTTGCCAATGGAGCGAGCCAGTTCGGCCGTACGCTTCTCGTTAGGCAAACAAACAACCGCGCAAGAAATCGACGGCGCCGCGAAAGCAATCGGACGGATCATCGAGCGATTGATGAAAGCCAGCAGCGCGTATGCGGTTGCTTAGGCAACTCGAATTAGGGTTTCGGGACACAGACATCCTGTCCGTTGTAGCCGGGGTCGGTGACCCCGGCGCCGCAGTCAGCCCCGAAAGCTTTCGGGCCGTCTACAGCAAACACCAAGATGTCGATCTCGAAGAAAAAGCGAGAGAACTTCTGCGGACCAACGGCGCATGTCGAATCGCAATGGAAATTCGCGTCGAATGGAATGCGCGTCTGAAAACTTGCGCGGGCCGAGCCGATTATTCCTGCAAGCTAATCTCGTTAAATCCGCGACTTTGTGATCACGGGGCTACGGAGATCGATCGAACATTGCGGCACGAAATTGCGCATCTTCTTGCGCATTTTCGAGCTGGCCACCGGCGGATTTTGCCGCATGGCATTGAGTGGCAACAGGCTTGTCGCGATCTAGGAGTCGCCGACGAAGAGCGCTGTCATAATCTTCCGTTTCCTGTCTGCGAACGCGTTCGGCGGTATCTCTACAAATGTCCAAACTGCCAGTGCGAGTTTCCCCGTGTGCGCCGAGCAAGGCGTGCGGTTGCGTGCCTAGAATGTTGCCGCGCGCATAACGGTGGAGAGTTCGATGCACGTTTTCGGTTGCGGCTCGTCTCTATCCGCTAATCTGTCATGTCGAGCGAAGTCTCCCGCTGCTGCGGGATTACTGTTTTATTAAGATAGAGAGATTCCTCGACTTTGCCCGGAATAACAAAAAAAGAAACCCTACGCGAGGCTCACTCTTCTCCGTCTCCCTCGCCCTTGCGTGATTTCTCTCCACGCAATTTTGCCTGGATAAACATATCGATATCGCCGTCCATGACATCCTGCACGTTGCTCGTTTCTGCGTCGGTGCGGTGATCTTTCACCATTTGATACGGCTGAAAAACATACGAGCGAATCTGATTGCCCCAGGCGATGTCGCCTTTCTCTGAGTATTGCCGGTCGATCTCGGCACGCTTCTTGTCCTGCTCGATTTCGTAGAGCTTCGCTTTTAACATTTTTATCGCGAGGTCACGGTTGCGCCCTTGGCTCCGCTCAGCTTGGCAGGCGACCACAATCCCGCTGGGCTTGTGCAAAATCCGCACGGCCGTTTCCACTTTGTTGACATTTTGGCCGCCTTTGCCGCCGCTGCGAAACGTGTCGATCTCAATATCGGCCGGATTGATTCCAATCGGGGCAGTGTCGGCGATTTCCGGGACAACATCGACACTGGCGAATGAAGTGTGGCGCCGCTTGTTCGCATCGAACGGCGAGATACGCACGAGCCGATGCACGCCGCGCTCGGTTTGAAGATGACCGTAAGCGCATTCGCCGGTCACCAGCAATGTCGCCGATTTTATACCCACTTCTTCGCCCTGCTGAATGTCCACGGTCTGTGATTTGAAACCACTTCGCTCAATCCAGCGCTGGTACATCCGCAGCAGCATGTCAGCCCAATCGCACGACTCGGTGCCGCCCGCGCCAGAATGAATCGTTACAAACGCATTGGCGCGATCATTTTCACCTGAAAGAAACTGGCGCAGCTCGAATTCTTCCAGCTCGTGAATTAAGCGAGCGTGTTCGGTCGCCACTTCTTTCTCTGCGCTAGAACGCGCAGTGGCATCGCTTTCCTCGGCTGCCAGTTGCTGCAATGCGCTGAAGTCTTCGATTTCACGTTCCAGCTCTTGAAACGGACTGATAAGGGAGCGCAATCGCGAGACTTCCTCGACATCGGTCTGAGCACGCTCGCGATTCGACCAGAAATCAGGCGCGGCCATTCGCCTTTCGATTACTGCTAGATTTTTCTGGAGCTCTTCGACGTCAAAGAAACCTCCGCAATTCGCAGACGCGCGATTTCAAATCTTCAGGATCAGTCGATGGAAGCTCACTAGCCATTAGGCAAAGATAATCATGAGCGCCTACTTGTCATGTCGAGTGAAGTCGAGACATCTCTTTATTGCAGGGGGACAAGGCAAGAAAGAAAAAACAATAGTAAGAGGTTCCTCCACTGCGGTCGGAATGACAAGCAGACACGTAGTGGACGCGTGTCACGACGAAGAATCGCTATTTGCGCACAGAAGAATCGACGGCTTTCGGTTTTGCAGCGCGCGCCGGCTCGAGACGAAAAACTGTTTCGCCTTCCTTCATGAGATCAAGACGATCGCGCGCAATCGTTTCCAGATAAGTCGCGTCAGTCTTGAGGAGATTGACCTCGCGAGTTTGACGCGCGAGCAAACTCTGTTGCTCGTTTACTTGTTTTTGCAGGTCGTCGATCTCCGCGCGACTCTGCTGCAATTTTTTATAGGGTGGAACGAATAAGCTCACGATCACCAGCCAGATCGCGAGAACAAGCAGAACCCGAAGAATTCGGTTAAGTCGCTGCCAAACTGTGGCTTCGCGACGAGCGCGGAAATCGGCGTAAGTGTGATCCACTTAGCGCATTGTAGCGCCGTACACGGCTTTGTCACCAAGTTCTTCTTCGATTCGCAATAGCTGATTATATTTCGCAATTCGATCGCTCCGGGAAAGCGATCCAGTTTTGATTTGACCAGCATTGGTCGCGACCGCGATGTCGGCGATAGTCGCGTCTTCTGTTTCGCCCGAGCGATGACTAATTATGGTCGCGTAATCGTTTTCTTTTGCCAGGCCAATTGTCGCCAGCGTTTCCGTGAGCGTCCCAATCTGATTCACTTTGATCAAAATCGAATTCGCCACGTGCTCGGCGATTCCCCTGCGGAGAAATTCTACGTTCGTGACAAAGACATCGTCACCTACCAGTTGAATCTTCTGGCCGAGCTCTTTCGTCAGCTTTTTCCAACCGACCCAATCATTTTCGGCACAGCCATCTTCGATCGAAATGATCGGAAACCGAGAACAAAGATCAGCATAGTACCCAATCAGCTCCTCGGCGGTCTTCCTTGAACCGTCCGACTTTTCAAAGACATAAAACTTGCTTTCGCTGTCGTAAAATTCGGAAGCAGCTGGATCGAGCGCGATAAAAATCTGCTCCCCGAGCTTGTAGCCGGCCTTCTTAATAGCAATCGCAATCGATTCCAACGCATCCTCGGCAGAACCGAGTTGCGGTGCAAATCCACCTTCATCGCCGATCGCAGTCGAAAGATGTCGATCTTTTAAGACAGATTTGAGAGCGTGAAAAACTTCAGCGCCATAACGCAACGCTTCCGAAAAGGTCGGTGCACCGCGCGGCACGACTATGAATTCCTGAAAATCGATCGGGGCGTCAGAATGCGCGCCACCATTCAAGATGTTCATCATCGGCACCGGCAAAACTCTTGCCTCAGTTCCGCCGAGGTAACGGAAGAGCGAAAGATTTTCCGCCGCGGCCGCGGCATGCGCCACTGCCAACGAAACTCCAAGCAGCGCATTTGCGCCCAGATTCTTTTTGTTCGACGTGCCGTCAAGCTCGATCAACTTGTCGTCGATTTTCCGTTGGTCGCGCGCATCCCAGCCTTTGAGAACCGGCGCAATCTTATCGTTAACGTTGGCGGCTGCCTTCTTGACACCTTTGCCGCCGAACCGGCTTTTTTCGCCATCCCGCAATTCCCATGCTTCATGCTCGCCGGTGCTCGCTCCGCTTGGAATCGCCGCCCGTCCAAGTGCACCGCCTTCGACGCGCACATCGACTTCAATTGTCGGATTGCCACGTGAATCCAAAATTTCGCGTGCAACGATATAGCGGATTGAAGTCTTTGACATCGGAACAACATCGCAGCCCGGAAGGATTGCGCGCCACAATCATGCGTTCGAGCAGGGGGTTCTTCAACTAGTCTTCGTCACCGACGAGAACCGGACAGCGCCTGAGTTTCTTTCTGGCGGTAGAGATTCCCATTGGCAATTTAGCCGAGGCACGGATAATCTGACCGATGATTCGTTTGGCGAGGTTAGGTGCAATCGGCTTGATTGCGAGCGTTTTGGCGGCCATCGGCGCGGAGCCTGCACGTCTCCCGGCCGATCAACTGGCAAAAGCAGTCAGAAGCGATTCTATCAGCATCCCGACGCCTGGCGAACTTTTCGCAGCTCTTGAGAAACCGGGGAAGACAGACTGGTCCGGTCAATATCGCGGGCCGATACCCGTGACCTATCGCAACCGCGCGCAAATCGCCCTGAACCTGGGCGGCTTGATCGCCGATGGATTTGTTGCCGTCGAAGCCAAGGACAGCCAGCAAGTCAAAAACATTGGCTCAGATATCATCAAGCTTGCCAAAGCTCTTGGCGTAAGTCAGAACCTCCTCAGCCGCGGTAATAGCATCAACGAATTCGCCGAGAACAACGAATGGGACACGTTGCAGGAGGAACTGGAGGCGACACAGAATGAAGTGAAATCCTCAATGCAATCGCATAGCGACCAGGACCTGGTGATTCTGGTGAGTCTAGGTGGTTGGATTCGCGGCACGCAAGTCGTCAGCGGAGCGATCATGCACAACTATGACGAACGAAGTGCGAAAGTTCTGCGCCAGCCAGCGCTCGTCAAGTTCATGCAGTCGAAGATCAATGAAATCTCTCCCGAACTTCGGGGCGAGCCGCTGGTCAAAGGTGTGAGCGAACAACTCCCTGGGATTGAGAAGCTCGTTTCTTTCCCCGCGGACAAAGCACCGAGCCTTGATGAAGTGCGGAAGGTGAACGAAGCGGTCGGCAAGGTGATGGAGGAGATTGAGAACAAAGCTGTCGCGAAATGAAACGCTGCTTGCTGATCTTCCTGTCGCTCTTTGTAGCCGTCTGCATCCCTGCCCGTGCGGAGACAGACGCTGAAGTCCAGGCGCGCAAAGGCACACTCGATCTTGCCGGAGCATTTTCCAACGACGGTTTCAAGATCCGAGATGGTCACTGGTGCGGGGCGGTTAAGCCGCACGATCACGCCCTCATCGCGGTGAATCTCTATGCTGGAAATCAGTACTGGTTCTCCGTTGGCGCCAACGAACCTGCGAAGAAAATTGCGGTGAGTGTTTATGATGAGACTGGGAAGCAAGTCACCACTGAAGACTACAATGCCGGGGAAAAAGCTGCAGCCGGCTTTGCGCCAGCGAACAGCGGCCAGTACTTCGTCTCGATCGACCTGGTTGAAGGTCAGGCCGGCAGTTTTTGTCTCGTCTATTCTTATAAGTGAGCTCTAGCCTGCGACGCTGGCTGCCGTACCAAAGCTGCGCGAAGTGGTGGCTGAAAAGGTAAACTCGAGTAGTTTGCCGGGCGTTTTTGGATGCGGAGCGCACTTTCGCGCGCCCGCTCCTTTGCTAGAATCGAACGAAGCATGATCTCGATCCAGGTATTTTACGAGGGCAACGTTCAGGGGGTTGGTTTCCGCTGGTCGGTGCGACATGTAGCCAAGGGCTTCGATGTCACCGGCTGGGTACGCAACCTGTTGGACGGTCGCGTGGAAGTTCAGGTTAACGGAGAGGAAGACGAAGTGCGCGCGTTCCTCGACGGTATCGCCCAAAGCGACCTCCGGGCGCTCATTCGCAAACGAACCGAAAATAAATTGGAAAACCCGGTCGCCGCACGTGGTTTTGAAATTCGCCATGAGTGATCCCGCCGTTGCTGTTCGAGGGTTGACGAAAATTTTCCCTGTTCCCTTGCATCGGCAGTCGATTGTCGCAGTGCGCGATCTCGATCTTCGCGTTGAGCCGGGCGAAGTTTACGGCCTGCTTGGTCCGAATGGCTCCGGCAAGAGCACGACTCTTAAAATTATCCTCGGCCTCGTTTCCCCGACGCGTGGCCGTACGGAGATTTTCGGCCGTGACAGCCGTTTAGTTGAAAGCCGGCAGGCGGTCGGTTTTCTCCCCGAGAATCCTTACTTTTACAAATTTCTCACCGGCGAAGAAACGCTGCGTTTCTTTGGGCGGCTTTGCGGACTTACAGGCGTCCGATTAAAAAATCGCATAAACGAATTGCTCGACCTCGTCGGGCTGACGAAGGCGCGCAAACGGCGACTGGGCACATATTCGAAAGGGATGTTGCAGCGCATCGGCCTCGCCCAAGCATTGATTCACGATCCCCGGTTGGTTGTGCTGGACGAACCGACTGCGGGCGTAGACCCAGCAGGCTCACGCGAGATTCGCGATTTGATTCTCGATCTGAGGCGACGTGGAATCACTGTGTTGCTTTCCTCGCACTTACTGGCGCAAGCGCAGGAAATCTGTGATCGCGTTGGCATTCTCGCCGACGGCATTCTCGTACGCGAAGGACATTTGCAAGAGTTAATCGCGATTGAAAATCAGACCGAGTTTGTTATCGCCGACGCTTCCGCGCAGCTCGTCGACCAAATCGAATCGTTCATCAACCGGTCGAACGCGAAATTGATCACACGCCAAAAATCAACAACCACACTTGAGAGATTGTTTCTCGACGCAACCACCAAACGTCCCGAGTCATGAGCAACGAAACCACCGCCCTGGCGCGACATCGTGCTTTTTCTTTCTCGCGAGTTCTCGCGATCACAGTCAACACGCTGACAGAGCTGACGCGCCTGAAAGTTTTTTATGTCCTGCTCGTTTTCGCACTGCTTTTGATCGGCAGCTCCATGTTCATGGCGCAATTCACTTTTCAGCAGGAATTTCAAATTCTGAAAGATATTTCACTTGGCGCGATGTCGATCTTCACTTCGCTGCTGGCAATCGTTGCCACCGCACGACTTATTCCCCAGGATATCGAGGACCGCACGGTTTACACCATTCTCGCCAAACCGGTGCCGCGTTTTGAATATCTGCTTGGGAAAATTGCCGGCGTGCTTTTGCTGCTTGCGATCAGCACATTCGTGATGGGCGCAGCGTTTCTGCTGGTCCTGTATGTGCGCGAACAAGCCATGCTGCACGCGACACTGCGGCACATGTCCGGCGCGCCGGGAGAGCAAGTCGATGATGCCGTGCGCGCGATCCGCTCTTCAGCGCTCAACATCGACATCTTCCCGGGAATTGTCATCATCTACGTGAAAGCATGTTTGCTCGCGGCGCTGACGCTCTTTGTGTCCACATTCGCGACGACAAACATTTTCACGATTGTTGTGATGGCTTTCATCTATTTCATCGGCCATTTACAGGCGACTGCGCGCGAATATTGGCTGCAGGAACATAGCAGCGGCTGGATCACACGCGTCCTTCTCGCAGGCGTGGCATTGTTATTTCCCGATTTGCAGGCGTTCAATCTGGTGGATGACATTGTCGCTGGCACGGCCATTTCACTTACGCTTTTTTTCAAGACAGCCGTGCTCGGAATTTTCTATACGACGATCTACACACTGCTGGCGGCGTTTGTCTTTTACGGGAAAGAATTATGATCCGGAGCCTTCTCGTGCTGGCGGTCCTGATCGCGCTCGGGACGCTCAAATTGCCAGTCGAGCGCGACCTCGCTGCACTTCATCGGCAAGAACATTTGCGGGGCGTCGAGTTTAATCTCGATCTCCGCGAAAAACTCGGGCAACTCGGTTTCATTGCCGCGTTGAGCGGATTTCGAGCGATCGTCGCCGATGGGCTCTTCATCCAAGCGCATGTGGCATGGGAGCGCACAGAATGGGGTCGCGTGCTGTTGTTATTCCGGCACGTCACCACACTGCAACCGCGCGCGATCTTGTTTTGGGACATGGCGGCGTGGCACATGGCATGGAACGCAAGCGTGGCCGCGATGAACGATCAAACCCAGCCGCGCCTCGCCTTGCGGGTCAAAGCGCAGCGTGAATATTTTGCGCTCGGCAAAGATTTTCTTGAGCGCGGGATAAAAAACAATCCGGATCGTCCGCAGCTCTACGAAGCGCTCGCCCGTCTTTACAAAGAGAAATACAAAGATCACGAGCACGCTTCGGAGTTCTTCGCCAAGGCAGCAGCCTTGCCGGGAGCGCCGACCTTCAACAGACGTTTTTCCGCCTACGAGCTTTCCTATTGCGAGGGACGCGAGCGCGAAGCATATGATCGGCTGCGCCAACTCTATAACGAGGGTGAGAAGGAACGGCTGCCGACTTTGATCACGCGCCTGAAATTTCTCGAAGATAAACTTGGAATCCCGCAAGACCAGAAAATTCCGGATAAGAAGCGGTAAGCCGTTATGGCTAAATCATTAAAGCGTTTCCGTTGTAAGATTGTAACCCTTTTGACGTTTTAACCATCATCATGCGCTTTGCAATTTTCAGTGATATCCACGCCAATTTGGAGGCGCTCGAAGCGGTGCTGGCGGACGCACACAAGCGCAAATGCACGCATTTTGTTTGTCTGGGGGATGTGGTCGGGTATAACGCGAATCCACATGAGTGCGTGGGCCGCATTCGCAAATTGGATTGCCCGATCGTGAAAGGCAATCACGATGAGCAGGCATCGCTCCCGGAATCTTCGAGTGATTTCAACGAGCTAGCGGAGCGCGCCATTAAGTGGACACGCGACAATTTGACGGAGGAGGACAAGCAATGGTTACGCGAGTTGCCGTTGCAGAGACAGGTGCACGATTTCACGATCGTACACGCCACCCTCGATACGCCGGCGCAATGGGGCTACGTGTTTAATAATCTCGATGCGGCCGCGAGCCTCACCTATCAGCACACGACCGTTTGTTTTTTCGGCCACACCCATGTGCCCATGGTTTTTATTCGTGACGAGGCGGTCCGACGGGAGAGTATCGAGCACATTCGCATCGAGCCGACCAAGAAATATTTCATTAATATGGGCAGTGTGGGACAACCACGCGATGGAAATTGGCGCGCGGCATATTGCATTTACGATATGGAGAACACTCTCGTCGAACAGTTGCGAGTGAAATATGATCTGGCGGTCGCGCAAAAGAAGATTATCAAAGCCGGTCTCCCACGGCTGCTCGCCGAGCGGCTTGCGATCGGGCGCTGAGAGCGAGTTAGGGACTAAATGGTTACCGATTTAACGAGTTGAGTCTGCATGCCTCACCGCCTTCTCGAAAAGAATTTCGAAGCAGGTTTGGCGAAGGCAGAACCCGAACCCTGAAGTCTGAACCCTAAATCGATATTAATCATTAAACCAGGTTCACTTGGCGACGTCGTCCACACGCTTCCTGCAGTCGCCTCGCTCAGGGAAGCGTATCCCGGCGCCGAAATTACATGGCTAATTAATCCCGAACTGGCCCCGCTGCTCCGTGGAAATCCTGATGTGAATCACGTCTATTTCTTTCGCAGCGGCGAATTCCAGGGCATCGGCGCACCGAAAAGTTTGTTCCCGTGGCTGAAGAGAATTCGAGAAACTCGGCCCGACCTTGCGCTGGATTTCGAGGGATTGTTGCGCAGCGCACTGATCGCAAAAATCAGTGGCGCGAAAGAAATTTACGGGATGAGCGATGCGCAGCGAGGCTCACGCTTGTTTTACACTCGTGTCGCCAAAATCAATCGTCATGGACATGCCGTTAACCGTTATCTTAAATTGGCGGAATGCGCTGGCGCGACCATCGGCGAATGGCTTCGTTGCCCGCTCCCAACCGGAGATCCTCTCCCGCGCTTCGACGAATATCCCCCGTTCATCCTTCTTAATCCCATAGCGCGTGCGGAGGGCGAATCGCTTTCGAACGCCGTGGTCGCAGAATTTTGCCGCGCGCTTGCGCCTACCCGCCTTGTGGTCGTCGGGCAATCACGACGCAAGATCGATACTCCGGAAAACTGCGTTGACCTGACCAACCGAACTTCGCTGCTACAATTGATTCGGCTCATTCGCGTCGCGCGATTCGTGGTGAGCGTGGACAGCGGCCCGATGCACGTTGCCGCTGCCGTCAACGGCCGCTTGTTATCAATCCACACGTGGACTGATCCGCGTCGGGTCGGTTCCTACAATCCCAACGCCTGGGTTTGGAAAAACGGTCAACTCTGCCGCGTCGACAGACTCGACACCGCGAGGATGCGAAGACGCGGCCGTCGCTTTAGGCCCAAAGATGTCCCAGCCGTAGTCGAGCTGATTCGGCCACTCGTTCCGGTCGATCCGATGCTCACCTAAACTAACTGCTTTCAAAACCAAGCTGGTCGCGTTTCTAACTCGGTTAATTCGGGCGTGTGAAGCGTTCTGACGGTTCGCCGAACGCTGGGATACGAGCGCCTACAACCTCTTCGTCTCGATCGTTGCCACCGAACGATTTTGAAATTGAAGCCGTCGTTCAGCACCAGAACAACTTTCCGACCGAGTCGCTCGACCGCCAAAAAGGTTCGACTTTGCTCAACATGACAGCGCTTGGCACAAGCGCCGCTACATTTTATAAGCGGGCGTGCTGAATTACATCTGGCTCGCGCTCGTTCTGCTGGCGGTCGCAATCGGCGGTTGGAATGACCGGTTCAAAGAAGTGACCGAAGGCGCGTTCGATGGCGCAAAGACGGCCGTCACCATCGCGCTGGGTTTGATCGGAATCATGGCCTTGTGGCTGGGCGTGATGCGACTGGCGGAGCGCGCGGGGCTCGTGCAGCGGATCGCGCGAGGTCTGCGCCCCATCATGCGGCGACTTTTCCCGGATGTTCCGCCCGAACATCCCGCGATGGGCTCGATGGTAATGAACATGGCAGCCAACATGCTCGGACTGGGGAACGCCGCGACGCCGCTCGGTTTACGGGCGATGCGCGATCTGAAGACGCTCAACCCGCGAACGGACGTCGCGACAAACGCGATGTGCACGTTCCTGGCGATTAACACCAGCTCTGTGCAATTGATTCCAGCGACCGCCATCGCAATTCTGGCGGCGTCTGGATCAACACGACCGACGGCAATTGTCGGCACGGCGTTGCTCGCGACGCTTTGCGCGGCGACGGTCGCGATCGTTTCGGTCAAACTCCTGGAGAAATTGCCGATCTTTCGGATTTCGCGGTCCATCGAGAACGCGAACGTCCTGCAAAATTTCGAGAAAGCGGAAGTTAAAGAAAAGGCCGGGGTCAGCGAACCAGGCTACAGCGACGGCAGCGTGGTCCCGCAGGAGCCGGCGAGGCGATTGTCGATCCTGGGTTTAATCGCGCCGATCGGGCTCACCCTTTTGTTCATCGTGCTTTTTGTCCGGATGGTGGCGCCAACTCTTTTTGGTGTTCCACTGGCGGCAGAAGCGACGACGCAGAATCTTTTTGTTCGCAGCGTGAATGCCCTGTCGATCCTGGCGATCCCGTTTCTCCTCAGTTTCTTTCCCCTCTACGCTGCGGGGCGCGGCGTGAAAGTTTATGACGAGTTTGTCGAAGGCGCGAAAGAAGGTTTCAGCGTGATTCTAAAGATCATTCCGTTTCTCGTAACGATGCTCGTAGCGATCGGCATGTTCAAAGGGGCAGGCGGAATCGATTTGTTAAGTCGCCTGCTTTCACCAATCTTGACGCCGCTGCAATTTCCGACGGACCTCCTGCCGCTTGCATTAATGCGACCGCTGAGCGGGAGCGCGACGCTCGCTCTGCTCACGGACGTTGTGCATCGTCTCGGGCCCGACAACATCGTCAGTCTGACTGCGGCAACCATTTATGGAAGCACGGAGACCACGTTTTATGTCGCGGCGGTTTACTTTGGAGCCGTCGGCATAAAACAAACGCGACATGCAATCCCGGCGGGTTTGCTTGCAGATCTCACTGGCGTAATCGCTTCCGTGATAATCTGCCGGGCGGTGCTGTGAGACAAAAGGTTGTAACGCTAGAAAGTTACAAAAGTTACAATGCATACAAAATGCGGGCAGGCAGTCGATGCGACATTTGTAACTCTTTTAACGATTCAGCGATCAGCGCCTCACAACGCTGAAATTTTTCCCTCGCCAGCCGATAACTTGATCTTTTATTGTGCGACTCTTCGCAAATGATTCAACGTGACTATCTCATCATTGGAAGCGGCATTGGCGGAGCCAGCGCCTGTGAGGGAATTCGCCGCTACGACAAGCGCGGTAGCGTTACGCTGGTTGGCGCCGAGGTGTTCCCTCCTTACAAGCGCTGGATTCTCTCGAAGAGTTTTTTGCGCGAAAAGAATCCTCAACTCAAAAAATTGCAGGAGCCGGCTGAACGTTGGTTCCGGGCGCACAAGATCGAGACGCGATTCGGCACGGTCGTGACGCAGTTCAATATCGATCGGCGTCTGGCCGTGCTTGCTAATGGCGAGAGCATTGAATTTAACAAGGCGTGTCTGGCCATGGGAAGTCGTCCGGTGCGACCGCAGGTTGCCGGCATCGGTCTCGGTAACGTGATCTACCTGCGAACTGTTCGTGACACGCTCGCGTTAAAAGAGATGGCGAACGTGGAGAGAACCGTCATGGTCGTGGGCGGCGGACTGCTCGCATGTGAGGCGGCAGCGAGCTTGCGAACGATAAAACTAAAGGTCGGCCTTATGCATCGCGATTCCTATTTGTTGAACCGTTATCTCGATGCTGAAACAGGGGCTTGGCTTACGGATTATTTTGCGAAACACGGAGTGAACATGTCGATGGGCGAAGGTCTCAACGGTTTTGAGGGCAAAACTGTTCTGCGCAATATCCAGACAAAAAGCGGCAACCGGTTCCCGGTGGGGCTCGCCGTTGTCGCCTGCGGCGCAGAACCGAATCTCGATCTGGTCCGCAACACGCCGCTGGCCGGACCGCACGGATCGCCGGTCACGGACTATCTCGAGACTGAGGAAAAGGGGATTTATGCGGTCGGGGACCTGGCATTTTATCCAGATCGGGTAATGGGCGGTGTCCGGCGTCAGACGCACTGGGAGAACGCCCATAAACAGGGCCTGATCGCCGGCGCAAACATGACCGGCAAGAAACGCATCCGCTACGAGCAGATCCCCTACTTCTGGACGGAGATGTTCGATTTGCGGATGGATTTCGTCGGCGACTTCAGCGTGTTGCCGACCCGTGTCGATCTTCGCGGCACGTACGCGAAGAAAAAATTCGTCGCGCGCTATTATCAGGGAGAGAAGTTGCGCGGCATCTTGCTTTGTCAACAACCTCCCCGCGAGGTGAAATCGGCCAAGACCCAGTTGCGCCACGCTCTTGGGAAGTAATCTCAGCCGACGCAGGATATGGAACGAACCACTGGCAACGGAACGGTCCGATAGATAAATTTATCTGAGATGGGTCTAACCAGTCAAAAGCTCGTGGTGAAGGAAAGTCGGCGCGCGCAACGGAAAGCCACGGTTAATTTCCTGATTGACTCAGGGGTACCCTATAGCCTTGTCCCTGGTCGCATATTGAAAAGCTCGGAGTGCGTCCACATCGCCAAGTGGACTTCTCGTTAGCTGACGGGAGCACTATCCGGCGCCAAGTCGGCGACGCTTACTTCGAACTGCAGGGCGAAGGCGGCGCGCTCACCGGTGATCTTTGGCAAAGAAGGCGACAAGCCGCCACTGGGGTGCGACGACCCTTTAGAGCATTGGGCTGGTTGTCGATCCATTCAAACGCCGTTTGATCCCGATGCGCATGTTGCTCGTCTAAGCAACGATTCGATCGCTTCCACCCCGAAAGGTTTCGGGTCAATAGACATCCGATGGGATTTCGAGCGCGGAATTGCGCACGTGCGCGAGCTTCCAATCCCAGGGCTTGCCGGAGAGGCGATGCCACTCCAGTTCGAATGGCGCGGGTAGTGCGTTGACGCGTTCGTCGAGCAACTCCATCACATCATTGTCGGTGCTATAGAGCATAATTTTGCTGCTCCACACCGCGCGCCGCGTGTCGACCTGCACACTTGAATTGGATGCGATGATTCGGGGACCGCGCACATATCGGAAACCTTCACGCATGCGCTCCAGAACTCGTGTTCGATCGTCGCCCCACTGATCCTGATAATCGCTACCGATAAAATTGACGACTGCCGGCCAGTCTTTGTGTTCAATCGCGTGGAAAAAATTCTCCGTGTGACGCCTTACTTGGCGCTCAGGCCGCCAGAGCCAGATGAAATACAGTCCGATGCAAAGCGCCAGAGCTAGACCGACATAAAATCCTCCACGAAACGAGATCGACACAAATTGCGACTTTATTCTCTTCCGCAGATTACGCGATTTCAGCCCGCACGATAAGCCGGAGGCGAATAGATGTTAAAGGTCACGACCCGCTTCTGCGTCGAGTTCGAAAAGCGATCTTTCACGCGGCTTGGAATCATAACCACGTCGCCTCGCTTTAAGCTCTGATGGTCATCGCCGACTTCGTCAGTCAATTCACCTTGCAGAATTAGCAAAACCTGATCGCTGTCGTCGTGCGCCTGGGCTTTTTCCCTAGACGATTTTCCCGGCGCGAGCGTCATCACCGCGGTCTGATTACGCTCGCTCGTTTGTAAGACTTCAAACCATGCTTTCGCCCTATCGATATTGGCTACGTTCATAAAAAATACTCTAGTCGCGGATTATACAGATTTCGCAGATTGATTTTGTTTTGGATATTAGCTGTCACGTAATTCGCAGTCATCCGTTTCGATGCAGATCTATAAGTTGGCTTCGCGATCCTGGTCTGTGTCACGTGCTTTCTGTCGTTGCTTTGTTACCAATTACGATGTCTACTATTATTCTCGGCGCGAGTAAGGGAGGTTCATATGGCGTTCGTGAGAATTCCCGATCTGAGCGGGCTGTTACCTCCGGGCGCAGCCCTCTTTTATATGGACGGCGACATTGCTATGAGCGCTGACTTTCCCGCGAGTGGCAAAACCATAGGCTTCCACTGGAATGTAACAAAAGTACCTAACGCCCAAGGAGCACTGTGGCAAGTCAACCAAGCGCCTTTCGGGCTATTTAGATTAGGCGAGGACGCTACGGCTCTCCAAATTGCGGTATCGGGGAAGGGCTCTGGCGCTCAGGGATCATTCTCGGTAGACTTTGCTAACATTCCCCGCCCGCCGTTAGGAATGGGCAGAACAGGAGTCAATGAGCCGCTATGGTATGTTCGCGTGCTTCCGCTTGGATCATCTGGCACTGTGGTTGGCCAACCCTCCAATGTCATTCGTGTTTACGATAAAAGTGCTCCTTCCTCGGGTCCCCAGTTCAAGATCGACATGGGCCAATGGTACGTTAAGCCCGGAATTCCCATCCGCATGACCCGATTTGAATCTGTGCCGTACCGATACGTCGATGAGTGGCCACCGGGCTGCAAGCACTATCAGGGCGCAGGCAGTCAAAAGACCCCTTGGGGCTGGGCAGCCGGAGCAGTGAAGGATGCTTTTGACTGGACCTCACAAGCTTATGATGACGCCAAGAGCTATGTGGTGACAGGCGTAGTAACTATTTTTCCATTTGTGCCGCGCGGCGTCGCTCAAATCGCACTCGAAGCTGCACTGGCCGCCGCAGGAATTCCTCCAAATATTCCAAATCTGAACCAGATGCTGACGAATGGCTCCGATTACCTCGCCGGCCAAATGGCAGACCAGCTTGCTGCCCAGGTTCCGGCCGGCAGCGAGCTTGCTCAACTGGGAAAGGAAGAGCTTCGAAAAAAAATTCAAGAGAAGGCACGAGACGCGCTTATCGAAAGTGCACGGGAAATACGCGAACCCGGCGCGGATAGTGATTACTGCGTGGGGAAGGAATATCCGCCATTCCTAAAGATCACGGTGCAGAATACCGGTACACAAACGTACTTAGATGTCGAGATCAGAGTGGACTATACTGACGGAAGCGTCCCATACCAGCCCGGATTAGAGCCTTGGCTTCTCGAACCATTGCGAGAGCGTTTACTCCATTCTTTTCAGTCTTTACATATCAATCAAATCGATCCCGGACAGTCACTAACCATTCCTGTTGATATTTTTTCTCATTGGGACATCAACGCTGTTCCGCAAGATAAGCGTGTTTCTTATAGCACGAAAGACATTGGCCACTGGATGGCGCTTTACCGCTACAGTCAGTTCAGTTTCACCGTTGCTGTAGGTCGGACGCTCAAATACCGCGCTATGTCGGAAAATGGACGCCATCTTGAAGAGCAATTTGTCGATGATGGAACGGGCTTTTCATTCAAGTCCCCAAACCGGGCATGGATGGATGAGCCTTTCGTGGTTGCTGGCTTATTTACTCGGTGAGGAAACGCAGATGTTTCAAAGTCCAACCGTTGATGACAAACGCCTCGAAGTGCAAGGCTTCGAGAATGCAGGGTCGTGGCAATTAGCAGCTGAACGACACCATGCCCAAGATTGATGCGATCGTATACTGGCCGCCAACCGACAAGGCGTACTTTTTTCGAGGCTCGACATATGTTCGATATCGTCTGAGCGGCGGCGAAGAGGCGGAGGAGAGAGTCTCGCTAACGGAGCATCGTTGGAAAGGTCTCGCTTTCGAGGGCCGGATTGATGCGGCTGCGACGGTGGAATCCGAGGGACTGGTCTATTTCTTCCGCGAGGACATGTTCGTTCCTTACCGGATCAGCGACAACCCGGACGAGGAGGGCGCCCTCAATCAGCCGCCCCATCGTGGAACGCTATTCCTTACTCCCTCCCAAGTATCAGCGTGATCTCGATACCGTTCTGTTCTGGCCTAATGGACGGCTGTACTTTTTCAAAGAGGGCTTTTATCTCGCCTGCGACCCAGTCAACGGCGCGCCGCTCCAAGCGGAACGCAAAATCGCAGACGGATGGGCAGGCCTGAATTTCGACCGCATTGACGCAGCGTTCGTCGGCGAGCATGGAAGGGGTTATTTCTTCCGCGGTGAGGAATATGCTGCCTACTCGGTGAGCGACGACAAAGCCCTCGGAACTGCGCAACCGTGGAAAGATCACTGGCCAGCACTGCGCGGCAGCCCAGACGAGAAGACACTTTGGGAGCTTCTCTCCGAGGACCGCTCGGACGTTCCACCTCCAGGAATCAGAGCAAAGCTCTCCTTTTTTCAGGACGTTGAGACAAAACCGGTCGATCGACTCGGGTTCCTGAACCTAGCCGCCGAAAAGGCGAACAGGATTGGCGCGATCGCGGATCCCAGGTTTCCGGACTGCGGGCTTGAGGTGGGGCCGACGCCGTACCGCACGGGAGAAGACATTGTGAATCGAATCGCGGATGCCGCCAAGTGTCTCAAGACACCTGTCGATGAGATATGGTTATTTTGTCACGGTGGCCCGCGGGGCATTTTCTCGGCGTACGAAACGTACCGTGGCTTGTACGTTCGTTGGGCGCTGTTAGCTCCGGAGGACCAGCAGTTGGGCGCGAGAACGGTGTGGGATGTTCCGACCGAAAATATGGCAACCAACGTGGTCATCGTATTTGCTAGTTGCGGAGCCGGTTTTCCCGTGCTCGGTCAAGACAAAGAGCACCGCGTCCCGCCGGATACGTACGGCCCTGAAGTAGAGGACAATTTACCGCGGCCAGGCCTAGCCGAGGATCTCCTGGATATTCTACTGAACGCTGGTCTGCAAGATGCAAAGGTATACGGGATTGGGGGGACGGGCGGGTATCTGGAATTCTCGTCCGCTCACAAGAGTGGTCATCCCGGCGTTCCAACTGGTCCCTCCCCATCGTGAATACCTAGCAAGTCATTTCACTCGCGGTTCGTGTATCGCTTGACTTGAGTGGACTCCTGGACGCCACGACAAAAACTCGCGTAACCACCCATGCAAGATCGTCCACGATGCGTTGCATCGGACCCGGCCGCTTTTGAACACTCTCGGGACGCGTAGCAGATGCGTCTCTGCGGGGCGCTAGAATTGCGTCGCATGAAGGTGTGCCGATGGAATCGCGGAAATGGTTCTTGTGCCAAACGCTGAGCTGCGGCGCTAGAGCGCTTTTTCGCCGGCATCGGACCGCAACGCCTAATAGATAATTCTTCGCTCGTTCTAAGGAACGTGAATTTTTCCCACTCGTCGAATGCTTCTCGCCCAACAGATTATCGGTTAAGATTTTTTTGACGATGGCTCGACCGGCTCCTTTATGGACTGGTCGCGTTCCCAGCCTTCATTTTCCAGCTTGATCTGCTCTATTGTGATGGCATTCGCATTAGCATCGAGTCGGGAAGTATTTGATATTCCGAAACCCAGCAGCGGTAAATTTTGTAGGCGAAGACGAGTTGTCCGGCCTCATTGTAGAGTTCCAGAATGATGTCCTTGCGGAAGTCTTTCAGTGGAACTTCTGCGCCGCGTCGTTGCGCCCGTCGCAACCGATCGCTCAAGACGCCGGTGATCATCATCAACGGAATCAACAACACCAGAACGAGAGCGCCGACCCCGAGCAACTTGATGATCGTGCTGTGGCGCCGGCCAAATGACGGCTGCGATTTTGGTAGTGGCGGCGGCGCTTGGATTTCAGCCATCGCGGGAGAATGAACGAGTCGGCTTCTCTCCGCAATAAAATCCGCCGTGAAATCGAACAGCCGACGTATGGATTTTCGGTCTACTGCTTTGCCAACTGAGCTACCGAGCTCGAGCTACGTGATTCCCTTTGAGATTTGAGATTTGGCGCAGATCAACGCCGCCTCGCGCATGAAATTTGGATTTCTGATTATCTTTGTCGATTTCTGTTGAGTTGAATCGCTTCGCACGAACAGCGAGAAGCAATCAATCAAGCGTCGCCCGCGCCAATTAACGAGCTCCTGACTGAGGCAATGCAGACCATGCTGTGCGCACAAGGCTCGAAACAAATCAGCGCTCATGCTCGGGTTGCGATGATGTGCCCAATCGAGGATTTCCGCTTTGATCAGGAGTTTTGTTAACGCTGGCGGAAGCCGCTCCCGTAGCGAGTTAGCATATTCGCCGAAGTTGGAATGGTGAATGAAGCCTTTGCCGCCGATCTTCAGCTTCCTGCAAAATTCGCTAAGGTAGGCTTCGGCCACGTCGCGATTTGTATGCACGAAAGAATCGAAACTGAATACGAAATCGATGGAGGCGTCGGAAATCATCGACAATGAGCGCCCATCATTAAGGTGACAGTGCACATGCGGATCATCAGCGAAACGCCGACGGCACGCTTCGATACATTTCTCGACCCGATCAACAGCCCATAGCTCCTTGCAATAATCTTTGAGATAGTACGTCCACCGCCCGAAACCCGGCGCGATTTCCAAGATCGTTTCCGTCGGCAGGCAATCACCAATGCGCGGAAGAATGGCGCCGAACCATTGCGCCGCCGACGTTCCCCACGGCGCGGACCATTCCTCCCCTGCATCTTTCCAATCGTATTTCATCAAATGGCACGCGTTCCCGCGAGAACCAACCGGCTCATGATGTTCAAATCGAAAATCGTGGCTGGGGGCGGAATCGAACCGCCGACACGTGGATTTTCAGTCCACTGCTCTGCCAACTGAGCTACCCAGCCGTATTTGATAATCGATCTTGGGTCTACGTCGCGTCGCGGGTTGTCACTAAAGCAGAAAACACCGAACGCTCAACCCGGATGGTACGATTCTCGCCCCCCTTCGCCCAGCTCCGACGCTGGCAGAGATGCGGCCAGAAATTTGCGTGGCAATTCGATTGCTCTCCGTAAGAGACGCAGATAATGGTTCCGCGAAATTTCGATGCTGCCAAATTGTCGCAGATGCGGCGTGATCCATTGTGTGTCGAGCAACGCGAATTTTCGGGTGCGCAAATGTTCGGCCAAGGCCACCAATGCGACCTTCGATGCGTCGGTCACGCGATGAAACATCGATTCGCCAAAGAATGCGCCGCCGATCGCGACGCCGTAGAGTCCCCCGGCAAGCTTGCCGCTGGTCCACGCTTCGACCGAATGCGCATAGCCAAGCTCATACAGCCGTGTGTAACTCTCGATGATCTCGCGATTGATCCAGGTGTCTTTACGCGCCGCGCAGGCCTCGATCACGTCCAGGAAGCGATTGTCGATCTTAGTTTCAAAGACTTTTTTGCGCAGGAGACGCCGAAGCACATGCGGCACGTGAAAATCCTCCAGCGGCAGGATCGCACGGGGATCGGGTGAGAACCATTCGATTGCGCCATCCTCCATCGCCATCGGAAAAACACCAAGCCGATAGCCTTGAAGCAAGAGTTCCGGATCGATCATGGCAGGCAGAGATTAAAAGGTTAAACTGTTAAAAAAGTTACAATGGGAAAGCGTCTGCCGTTCCAATAATTTAACTTTTTTAACATTTCAGTGGTTTCGTTTCCGCAATCTGCAATTGCAATACCTCGTTCGCTTTCTAAAATATGCGGATGAAGCGCATGGCGGTTCTGCTCACGATTGCATGGCTGATCGCGGGCGGCTGCGCTGATCCGCTTGAACAACGGACTACCCAAGAAGTGCAAGGGCAGCTTGAACGCGGCGCGACCGGACAGGGAACGCTTGGCCCAATCGAACGGCCGTCCGATGATCCGGCGGGCCAGCATAGTGTGCCGCAAACTCATCCGTAGCGCGTGAAGACAGTGGCCTCATCAGCGCACTCAAGAATTCTTATCCTCGATTTCGGTTCGCAGTACACACAGGTCATCGCGCGACGCATCCGCGAGTGCCAGGTGTATTCGGAGATTGTGCCCTTCGACACACCGGCTGCTGAAGTGGCAAGACTGAAACCGAACGGCCTGATCCTTTCCGGCGGGCCAGCCAGCGTTTACGACAAGAGCGCACCGCACCTTAATCCAGAAATCTTTTCTCTCGGAATTCCGGTGCTCGGCATTTGCTACGGGATGCAGTTAATGGCGCATCATCTGGGGGGAGAGGTGGAGTTCAGCGCGCGCCGTGAGTACGGCCCAGGCATGCTGCGCATCACCAACAGCTCGCAATTATTTGAGGGACTCGGAGAACAGATCGACATTTGGAGCAGTCACGGTGACAAGGTGACAACGCTGCCCGCTGATTTCCGCACCGCAGCCCGCACGGAAAATTCAGATTTCGCCGCGATCGAAAATCCCGAGCGCAAACTCTACGGACTGCAATTCCATCCGGAAGTCGCGCACACGCCACGCGGCAAAGAGATTCTGCAGAATTTTGTATATCACATCTGTCACTGCGCGATGGACTGGACGATGGGTTCCTTTATCGAAGAGGCTTGCGCGCGCATCCGGAAACAGGTCGGCGATCAAAAGGTCGTGCTCGGTTTGAGCGGTGGCGTTGATTCTTCAGTCACTGCCGCGCTCTTGCACAAAGCAATCGGCGACCAACTTACCTGTATTTTCGTGAACAATGGACTGTTGCGCTCGCGCGAAGAAGAAATCGTGCAGCGTGTTTTCGGCGAAAATTTTCACGTGCGTTTGAAATACGTGGATGCGAGCAAACGCTTTCTCGCGCTGCTCAAAGGGGTGACCGATCCCGAAACCAAACGGAAGCGTATCGGCAATGAATTCATCAAGGTCTTTCAGCACGCGACCGAGGAATTGCTCGAGGAAGATCGCAGGAACGGCGCGCGCAAACACGGCGGTTATAGGTTTCTCGCACAAGGCACGCTTTATCCGGACGTGATCGAGAGTGTCTCAATCGAGGGCAATCCGGCGCAGGTAATCAAGAGCCATCACAACGTTGGCGGGTTACCAGAAAAAATGCACTTCGAGCTGGTCGAACCGGTGCGCCAATTATTCAAAGACGAAGTGCGCCAAGCGGGATTTCAGCTCGGTTTGCCGAAGGAGATTGTCTACCGTCAACCCTTCCCGGGGCCGGGTCTCGCCGTTCGCATCCTGGGTGAAGTTACGCCCGAGCGATTGTCCATCTTGCGTGAAGCCGACACGATCGTCGTGAGCGAGATGGAATCCTCTGGCTGGTATTACCGTGTCTGGCAATCGTTCGCCGTTCTGCTACCGGTCCGCTCAGTCGGCGTGATGGGCGATCAGCGGACCTACGAAAACACGATCGTGCTCCGCATCGTCGAAAGCCAGGACGGCATGACCGCCGATTGGGTGCGCCTCCCCTACGAGTTACTGGCGCGCATCTCCGCTCGAATCAGTAACGAAGTCAAAGGCGTCAACCGCATCTGTTATGACATTTCGAGCAAACCGCCGAGCACGATCGAGTGGGAATGAAATAACGGCAGAGTGCGGAACAGAGGCTTGCAGCCTGTGCGACCGCTGGGCGTCTCGTCTGCGTTCCGACCCGGTGCAACGCATCTGCTACTCGCCGATCTCGTCGATCGCGTTGATGAATTCGGTGAAGTCTTTGCCATTGCGCGCGGCGTGATTGAGCGCATCGAGCCGCCCGTTCATTGCTGCTTCGGGTAGCGCGACGCGACGCGATTGCCATCCGTTTGTGAAAACGATTTCGTCCCACTGGATCGAGGAAATTTCGTCGTTGAAACGCGCTACGGCGCGGCCGCGGAAAAAGGCGCGCGTGGTTTCGGGCGGATTGAAGATCGAGGTTTTGATATCACCTTCGGCCACGACGCGGCGGGCGGAACCCTGGCGTACAAGCTCATAATACAAGCCGCGCTCAAGATCGACATTGTGATATTCGAGATCGATTGACTGCAGCCACGGGTCGTTCCACGAAAGTTTTTCTTCTTCCTGCAACGCGTTCAGCAAGAACTTCTTCGCCGCCCAATCGACGCGATCGCGCGTCGACATCACATCGCGCTCAAGATCGTCGAGAACATTTTCCCATTCGCGCAGAACCCATTGCCCATCCTCGGACACGCCGTTGTCGATCTTCCTCGCGGCCCGCAAATAAATCCGTTGGACATCGATCGCAGAGATTTTCCTGCCATCTTTCAGTTCGATGATCCAATCGTAAGTTTGATCGCGGCTGATTGATTTGTTTGCATCAATCGGCTGCGCGATCTCAAGTTGCGGCGCCTGTCCGCGCTCGATCAGATCGAGAATAAGCGACGTGGTGCCAATTTTCATGGCCGTGGCCCATTCGCTCATGTTCGAGTCGCCGAGTATAACGTGAAACCGCCGATAGCGGCTCGCGTCCACATGGGGTTCATCGCGCGTATTGATCAGAGGGCGGCGATTCATTGTATCAATGCTAACCAGCACGCTAAAAAAATCCGCGCGTTGTGAGATTTGAAAGATACCAGGCTCGCCCCGTGCGCTCTCCCCTTCAATGCCCATCTTGCCAGCGCCCGCGAAAATCTGGCGAGTAATGAGAAACGGCAGTATTCCGGCGACAATCGCGTCCCATGCGATCTCGCGACTCATCAGGTAATTGTCGTGACAACCGTAACTGTGTCCGACAAAGTCGGTGTTGTTTTTGTAAAGACGAACTTCCTGACCGGGCGGCAACTTTTGATTTCGGCGTCGCGCGCACTCGGCGAGAATGCGTTCGCCGGCCTTTTCCTGCGCGACAATTTGCCGGAGAGTCGTGCATTCTGGCGTGGAATATTCCGGATGCGCATGGTCGTTGTAAAAACGGGCACCGTTCGAAAGAACGAGGTCGCTTTTTATTTCCTCGAAGCTAAGCGGGCG
>Ga0066652_100000300_pt1 | contig 25026 bp, 11 predicted proteins | sample GraSoiAngelo_101_FD_71413 | JGI IMG/M metagenome (GOLD analysis project Ga0066652, IMG submission 71413) | Grasslands soil microbial communities from the Angelo Coastal Reserve, California, USA - 14_0903_02_30cm | ecosystem: Environmental > Terrestrial > Soil > Grasslands | place: USA... | reverse complement strand
CGAGGGCACCTACCTGTGGCGCGACCTGAAGGTGCCGCGGCGCGGCGGAAACGGATTCGAGCCCGTGCCGGGCACACAGGCGGGGATCCGGCATCGTAACGACGTCGACGATACGCACGCCCTCTCGAACCGTCAGCTGCTCATCGGGTCGGGCGTGGCGGCGGGCGACGTGGACGGCGATGGCCTCCCTGAGCTGTTCTTCGCGGCGATGGAGCATGCCGGTGCCCTCTACCATAACGAAGGCGACTTTCACTTCCGCGACGTAACCGACAGCAGCGGCATCGACACGCGCGGTCTCGCGACGACGTGCGCCGTGTTCGTGGACGTGAACGGCGACGGACCGCTGGACCTCATCGTCGGAACGCTCGGCGGACCGATCAAGCTGTGGCTCGGCGATGGCAAGGGTCATTTCACCGACGCCACGGAGGAGAGCGGCCTGCCGGCGGGTTATGCGGCGACGGGGATCACGTTCGCCGACGTGGATGGAGACGGCGACCTCGATCTCTACGTCGCGACGTACAAGGTGAAGAACATCCTCGACGTGTTTTCGCCGCAGGAGCGCGAGTTCGACAGAGTCGTGCGGAAGACTGGCGACCGCTACGAGGTACTGCCGCAGTGGCGGAAGGACTATCGCATCGAGGATCACCCGGAGCTGGGCGGCGTGATCCGATCGCAGCGCGCCGAGCCGGACCTGTTCCTCGAGAACGATGGGCGGGGCCATTTCACCCGGTCGCCAATGGCGCGCTCACGGCGATTCCTGGACGCGAAGGGACGCCCGCTCGCGGAGGAGCCGGACTACTTCACGCTCGCCGCCCGATTTTATGACGTGAACGGCGACGGCGCACCGGATCTGTACGCCTGCAACGATTTCGAGGATCCGGACCAGCTCTGGATCAACGACGGCCGTGGGAGCTTCCGTCTCGCGAGCGCGGCGGAGCTTCCCGAAACGAGCAACACGTGCATGTCCGTGGATTTCGGCGACGTGGATCGCGACGGCGGCGTGGATTTCTTCACCGCGGACATGCTCGCGCCCACGCTCGAGGAACGGCAGCGCCAGATCGCGACGAATTCAGCGCTGCCCAAGCTGCCCGGGGGAGGATCGCCGCCGGCGCAGCACCAGTGGATGCGGAACATGCTGCAGCGCGCGCGCGGTGACGGTGGCTGGTCGTCGATCAGCGACCTCGCCGGCGTGACGGCAACCGACTGGACGTGGGGCAGTGCGTTCGTGGACGTGGATCTCGACGGCTATGAGGATCTGGTGATGCTCAACGGCCATCGCTGGGACGTGCGCGACGCCGACACCTTCGAGCGTCTGCGCAGCTCCTTCCCGCGCGTGCCGTGGAACCGTGAGCAGGCGGAGTTTCCCCGGTCCAGCTCCCGCAACTTCGCGTTCCGCAACAACCACGACCTCACGTTCAGCAACGTGAGCCGGCCGTGGGGAATGGCGTCCGACGCGGCGATCTCGCAGGGGATCACAGTGGCGGATCTCGACGGCGACGGCGATGCCGATGTCATCGCGACACGACTCGACGACGCGCCGATGCTGTATCGCAATCGATCGAACATGCCCAGAGTCGCCGTGATGCTGCGAGGCACGGCCAGCAATACCGAGGGCATCGGCGCGAAGATCACCGTGCGCGCCGCATCGCTGCCCGCGCAGACGCGGGAGGTGACGGCCGGCGGCTACTATCTGTCCGGCGGGCCGCCGGCGATCAGCTTCGCGGCCGGTACGGACACGATCGTTTCGATCGGCGTGCGGTGGCGCAACGGGACCATGAGCACAGTAGCGAACGCGCGGGTGGATCGCGCGTATGTCATCAGGCAATCGGGCGCGATCGCGTCCCCGCCAGAGGCCGCCGACTCCGGGACGGCGATTTTCGAAGACGCCACCCGCCTTCTGCGCGGACAGGCGCACGTGGATTCACTGTTCGATGACTACGCACGCCAGCCGCTGCTTCCCAACCGACTCAGCCAGCTCGGCCCGGGCATCGCGTGGGTCGACGTGGACCGCGATGGACGACCGGATCTTGTCGTGGGGGCGGGGCGAGGCGGTCGACTCGTCGAGCTGCGCAATGGAGCCGGCGCATTCTCGCGGTCGCCAACAGGCCCCGTGGTCGGCGGTGACCTCACCACGATCCTGCCGGCTCCCGGGCCCGATGGCAGTGTCGTGCTTCTCGCAGGGCAGTCCAACTACGAGGCGCGCACACCTGAGGAAGCGCTCGCGCTGGCGCGCGTGGTCGGATACGCGGGGTCGTCCACGCGGACGATCGTCCCAGGCGACAGCGCGAGCGTCGGACCGCTCGCACTCGGCGACGTGGACGGCGACGGTCGCCTGGACTTGTTCGTCGGCGCACGCGTCGTTCCGGGCGCGTGGCCGCTGCCGGCTGCCTCGCGCTTGTATCTCCGGACCGCCGATGGCGCATGGCACGCCGATTCGGCGAACGCGCGCGCGCTCGCGGCGCTGGGCCTCGTGTCCGCCGCGGTATTCACCGACCTGGATGGCGACGGGTGGCCGGAGCTCGTGGCGACGGCGGAGTGGGGACCCGTTCGCGTCCTCCATAACGATCACGGCCGCTTCCGCGACGTGACGCACGCGTTGGGTCTCAGCGGTGTGACGAGCCGCTGGAACGGTCTGTCCGCCGGCGATTTCGACGGCGACGGTCGAATCGATCTCGTGGTGACGAGCTGGGGACGCAACATTCCGTGGCGGGCAAGCGCGCAGCGTCCGTACGAGCTCGTCGCCGGCAACTTCGGCGGCGCTGGAGTCGGATTGCTCGCTGCGCGCCAGGACTCCGCGACGAAGAAAGAGATGCCGCTGCTCACGCTCGAGCAGGCGGCGCTCGCGGTGGCGAATGTGCGGGAGCGATTTCCCACGTTCACGTCGTACTCGAAGGCGACGGTGGACGACGTGCTCGGAAGCCGCGCGGGCAGCGCGGTACGCATCGGCGCGACGACCTTCGACAACCTGGTGCTGCTCAATCGGGGGGACCACTTCGAGGTGAAGCCGCTGCCCGCGCTCGCCCAGCTCGCGCCGGCATTCGCGCCTGTCGTTGCGGATTTTGATGGCGACGGCCGGGAGGATCTGTTCCTTTCTCAGAACTTCTCACCGACCGCGGAGGACCTGCCGCTATTCACCGCCGGCACTGGACTGGTGCTGCTCGGCGACGGGCACGGAGAGTTTCGCCCGCTGTCGGTACATCAGAGCGGGATCGCGATCCGCGGCGATCAGCGTGGCGCGGCGGTGGCAGACTATGACGGCGACGGTCGAGCGGACCTCGCGGTGGGTCAGAACGCGGGACCGACGACCCTGTGGCACAATCGGTCGGGGCGGCCGGGAGTCCGCGTGCGGTTGAGCGCGAGCGGTGACAACCCGTGGGGAGTGGGCGCTCAGCTGCGCATCGGCAACGGACCAGTGCGCGAAGTGAGATTGGGAAGCGCGTACTGGTCCGCCGATGACCCGGTGAGCGTGGTCGCGCGCGTGCCTGGGGACCTGTGGATCCGATGGCCGGGGGGACGGGAACAGCGCCTCGCGGTTCCGCCGGGTCAGACGGAAGTCACCGTGCAGCGTCAGCGGTGAGCGTCGGCGCCGGGATTCCGTGACTTGGAGGGCTTGGACTGCTTGGTGGGTCCCGAGCGCGTCCAGATGACGATCACCCCACACATGGAATTGCTGCCCGCGAACTCGCCGGGCACGTCCGACGGGCCGGAGTACACCTCGAGACCGATGATGTCGCGGATGGGTGTGCGCGGCCCGAACCAGTTGTCCACAGAACCATCGACGACGAATTGCGGATCGCAGTTGGTAGGTGCCCGGAACATGTGAATCCGGCAGCCGTCGCCTGAGGGCGTCGTCTTGCTGCAGTCCACATTCACGCCACGCATGGGAATAACGACGTCCTGCAGCGTGTAGGCGCCGCTCTTCACGAGCTCCTGCTCGTTGCGGTATTGCCCGTGCCCGTTGACGCGTCGGCGCTCGAAATCGACCATCCGGTAGTTCACCACCGGTGCCGCGGCGCTGACTGCCAGGGGTGCCAGCTCCTGGACACCACGTCCTTCGGCTGTGGAATCCATCTGGACGGGACGCTCGAGATCCTGGCCCTCGGTGAGGTCCACGTACAGCGTGACCATCGGGAACTGCGGCGCGCGCACCATGAAATGGGCGACGCCGGCCGGGAGATTCTCGAAGGCGTAGCGCCCCATGGAATCGGTGACGGCGGACCGGCTGTCGGACACCAGTATGAGCTCCGCGCGCACCAGGCCGGCGCCGGTGGACTTGTCCGTGACGCGACCCGTCATGCGGGCCGGGCGCTGCGCGTGGGTCGCTGCGCCGGCCGTCAGGACGGCCAGGAGGGTCGGGATTATCCGTGCCCGCATATGCCTCATATACAACAGCCTTGCCGCCCCGGTGGTCACCGTCATTATATGGCGCACCGGCCGTGCCGGATATGGTGGCTCATGGTGGCCCAGGGTGGCTCAGGGTGGTTGCGATGGGCCTTGAACCCGTTATACCCGCGTTAGGTGACCGTGGGACGAAATGGCGAGTTGGTAGGATGTGACCGGCCGGTTTCGTACTTGACCCGTCACGGGGTAAGTCTCATAATAGCCCCGCTTTGGGAGCCGATCGGAATCCCTCGAGTTTCGGTATCGAACGACTTTTCGATAACGAACACGTATCGGCGCCAGCTCGAAGCGCCCCCGCAGCACCTCAGCACCGGCATTACCGGCGGCGTCGTGGCCGCCTGCTGTTGTTTTTTCACGCGTACATGTAGTTCATCCCCCTTTACGCGCAGCGAGGTTCGTCATGGGTGGTAATTCGCTCCCGTACCGCAAATTGGTTACGGCGACGGCGAGCCTGTTCGCGGTTGCTCTGCTTGCAGGCGCCGCGCAGGCCCAAACAGCCGTCTTCACTGGGAAGGTCACCTCGGCGGCCGGGCAGCCGCTTGGCGGTGCCAGCATCGGTATTCCGACGCTGGGCGTCGGCGGTATCGCCGATGTGAGTGGCAACTTCACCTTCACGGTGGACATCGGCAGTCGCGCCGGCCGTCAGGTGAACGTGGTTGCGCGCTACATCGGCTACAAGCCGAAGCAGCTGCCCATCACGCTTGCCGCTGGCCGCGTCCAGCATGATTTCGTGCTCGAAAAGGACGTCCTCAACCTCGAAGAGGTGGTCGTCACGGGCACGAGCGAGGCGATGTCGCAGAAGAAGACTGCGTTCAGCGTCGGCGTCGTCGACAACACGCAGATCAAGGACGCCCCTGCAACCACGCCGCTCGGTTCACTCGAAGGCAAGATCCCCGGCGTCAGCGTGTCGACGCAGAGCGGTCAGCCCGGTGGTGAGCCCGCGATCCGGCTCCGGTCCGCGACCAGCCTCACGGGCCGCACCGATCCGCTCATCATCATCGACGGTGTGATCTCGAACCTCGGTCTGGCAGACGTCAACTCCGAGGACATCGAGCGCATCGAAGTCATCAAGGGCGCTGCCGCGAGCTCGCTCTACGGCTCCAACGCCGCCAACGGCGTGGTGCAGATCTTTACCAAGCGCGGTGGCAACCTCGCCGAAGGTCAGACCAGCTTCACCTTCCGCAACGAATACGGTCAGAGCGACCTGCCCAAGAAGGTCGACGGCAACATGTCGCACGACTACCAGGTGGACGGGACCGGCGCGTTCCTCCTCAATGCCAACAACGATCGCGTCGAGAAAAACGACAAGATCTCGGACCTCGCCTATCCGGTTTACTATCCGCAGCTCGACGTGGTGTTCAAGGGCGGCAGCTTCCTGACGAACTATGCGTCGGTCGGACAGCGCCGCGGCAACACGAACTTCAACGCCTCGTTCCAGAACACGCACGAGACGGGCGTGGTCGTGAACCTCAAGGGCTTCCAGCGCGAGAACTTCCGCATCAACGTCGACCAGGCGCTCACGGACAAGATCGATCTCGGCATGGGCGCCTTCTATGGCCGCTCAGTGGCGGACCAGGGTGAAGAGGCGTTCCCCTTCTTCGGCCTCCGTTTCCTCGAGCCGAACATCAAGCTCGACTCGGTCGTCGATGCGAACGGCACGTACAACCCGCAGGTCCAGCAGCCGCCCCTGTCAGGCAACGTGAACAACCCGCTCTACGTCACGCAGCAGCACAAGGTCAACAACAACCGCGACCGGTTCACGGGCACCTTCCGTGGCACTTTCCGTCCGCTCACCTGGCTGACCTTCGACGGTAACGTCGGCTATGACGAAGCCAACCGGGCCTACAAGTCGTTCTACCCGCTGAACTACACGAATTCGCAGGGTAGCCTGAGCGCGGGATCGCTGCAACAGCAGGCCGACAACAACCGGTCGTACAACATCAACACGTCGCTGACATCATCGCGCGAGTTCGGCATGGTCCGCAACACGACGAAGGTCGCGTTCGTGTACGAGGACCAGACCAATCAGTCGATCGGCGTCACCGCCCAGGCACTGACGGTACCGAAGGTACCGGAGTTCGCTTCCGCGGATGCCAACAACCCGATCCAGCCGACGTCGAAGACGGAGACGATCCGCAACCAGAACGCGTTCCTCGTGTCGTCATTCGACATCAAGGACCGCTACATCATCGATGGACTCGTCCGTCAGGACCAGTCGTCGTTGTTCGGCGCCGACGAGCGCACGGCGGTATATCACCGGCTGTCCGCGGCGTATCGTCTCAGCGAAGACTTCGCGATTCCGGGCGTCGACGAGCTGAAGCTGCGCGTCTCGCACGGCACCGCCGGTCTGCGCCCTGCGTTCGATGCGCAGTATGAGGTCTTCCAGGTGGTCAGCGGTTACCTGCAGAAGGTGACGCTGGGCAACCGCGCGCTGAAGCCTGCCTTCTCTCGTGAGACCGAGTACGGCTTCAACGTGAACTTCCTCCAGAACTACTCGTTCGAGTACACGTACGCGCAGCGGCGCACGGCCGACCAGATCATGCAGGTGCCGCTCTCTGCGGGGACCGGGTATCAGAACCAGTGGCGCAACGCGGCCACCCTCGACGGTCACTCGCACGAAGCAGCGCTCAGCGCGGTGCTCCTGTCCAAGGCGGACTACTTCTGGCGCGTCGGCATCACCGGTGACCGCGCCCGGTCGACGATCGCGGATCTCAAGGTGCCGGCCTTCTTCATCGGTCCGGACGGCACGACCGCGATGTTCCACATTGGCAAGGGCGAGCCCCTCGGCGTCATTTTCGGCGACGCATGGATCAAGACGCAGGCGCAGCTCGATGAGACGATCCGCGCCGGCAAGCTCTCCGGAACGGCGGCCAATTATCAGCTGAACGAGGAAGGCTTCTACGTGCCGGTCGTGGACTACCACACGCTCAACGAGAAGCCGATGAAGGCGTGGAAGTGCGAAAGCGCGACTACCTGCGCCAGCGCGAGCAGCGTGCAGGCGATTGGCGACGCGAACCCCGACTTCACCATGGGCTTCACCTCGAACGCCCAGTGGAAGGGTCTCAACGTCAACGGCGTGCTCACGTGGAACAAGGGCGGCAGCATCTACAACATGACCCGCCAGTGGCCGTTCAACGAGCAGCGCGACCCGGTATTCGACCAGCGCAACAAGCCGGCGACGAGTTGCGGCGCGGCGTGGGACCCCAACGTGGACGATCCGACCTGCCCCTTTGCGACGGGCCGGAAGCCGGTCACGTACTACCAGACGTTCTACAACGGCATCACGCCGAACGACTACTTCGTCGAGGACGGCTCCTACATGCGTCTGCGCGAGCTGTCGGTCTCCTACAACATCCCGGAGCGCTACGTGAGCCGCGTGCCCGTGGGCAACTTCCGGACGGCGCGTCTCGGCATCGTCGGTCGCAACCTGTGGACCCATACGAACTACACCGGCTACAACCCGGACGTCTCCGGCGTCACCGACAGCAACGGCGGCAACCCGTTCGTGTATCGCGTGGACTACTTCACGTATCCCGCGTACCGCACCTTCAGCATGATGCTCGAGCTCGGCTTCTGAGCCGGCCCACCAGGAGAGACTCTTAGATGAAACTCACAAGAATCGTTCGAGGGATCGCCACGGCGGGGGCTGCGTTCCTGGCCGCGTGCAATTCGCTCGATATCGAAAACCCGAACGCACCGGATAACGAGAAGCTGCTCGCCGATCCGAATGCGATCGAATCCATCGCCGCGGGCACCATTCGCTCGTGGTACAACGCCTATGAAGGCGAGGAAGCCGTCGGTCCGTTGAGCACGATGGCGCGGTCGTACGCGGCGTCGTGGAACAACGCGCAGATGCGCTTCTACTCCAGCGTCGACAACCCGGGCACGCCGGTCATCTCGGCCGGCGGCGCCACGGTCGGCTACACGCCGACCGCAACGTGGCATCGTGGCCAGGCGTCCGAACCATTCGGCACGTGGCAGAATAATCCGAACTCGGCGCAGCGTTTCCAGGTCGAGTGGTTCTGGAGCGGCGGTGGCAACGAGTGGGGCACGGTGGGCGGCTATCCGGGCTTCTACGCCGGCATGTCATCCGCCAACGACGCGCTGCGGGCGATTCGTGAAAAAGGCCTCGTCATCGGCGACGCGGGCCGTACGAAGCGCGCCGAAATCATGGCGATGCTCGGTCGCGGGCTCGCGATTCAGGGGCTCGCGCTCAACTATGACAGCGCCTATGTCATCGACGAGAAAACGAAGCTCGATACGCTCGATGCGTTCGTGACTCGCAAGGTCGCGCGCGATTCCGCGGTCGCCGTGTTCAAGGCCGTGATGGATTCCGCGACCAAGTACGCGTTCACGACGGAAAAGGCATGGACGGGCGGCGATCACGCCTACAGCAACGCCCAGATCAAGAAGTTCGCGGCGACGATGGCCGGGATGACGTTGCTCTATTATCCTCGCGATCTGGGCGAGGTGACGAGCCAGCTGGATGCGGCGACGCTCAACGCGGCAATCGGCTATTTCGCTGCGGGTCTGTCGACGGCATCCGGCGCGGGCGACGTGGACATCACCGCCACGGGTGACGGCTGCCTGGCCTGGTGCCCGGAGCAGGGAACCTGGTTCCAGGACATCGGGGGCGGTCGTGTGAACACACGCGTCGCTCACCTGCTGGATCCCGCGACGCAATTTGACCCGTGGCCGCTGTCGGGCAACCCGCGTCCCAATTCGGCTGACAAGCGTCTCGGTGACGGCTCCTTCGGAACGGGCACGAACGGTGGATCGCGTCAGACCCCGGCCAAGACGGCGAGTGCCGGCAAGTACTTCGCCTGGTCGCCGGCGGCACCGATGCGTCCGTCGCGCGGTCAGTATCACCAGTCGAACATCGCCGATATCCGCTACGACGCGAGCGGCGACCAGTCCGGTAACTGGGTCGGTGTCGGCTATGGCGATTACCCCGCCGTGACGGCGACACAAAACGATCTCCTGTGGGCCGAGGCACTCCTGCGCCGCGGAAATGCGGGCGATGTGCCAACGGTTCAGGGCCTGATCGACAAGTCGCGTGTGGGGAAGGGTGGCCTGACATCGTCCGCGCTCGCGGTCGGCGTTGGCTCGCCGTCGGACGGTCCATGCATGTCCAACGGCATCCTGGCGCGCACGGAAGGCAGCACGAACGCTCCGTGCTCACTGTGGGCCATGCTGCTTTACGAGAAGGAGATCGAGATTCTCCCGCTGGCGGCTTCGCCGTTCTACGAGCAGCGCCGCCTGCCGTGGGTTGCTACCTGCGGTACGACGTTCCCCTGCAACGGCAGACATGTTCAGGGCCTCGTCCCCGGCACACCGTTCGAGATGCCGGTTCCGGCGAAGGAACTCCAGGTGCAGGGCAAGCCGCTGTACACGTACAGCGCGGCGACTCCCAAGTCGGCGACGCCGTAAGCTCCGAACATCAGGAAAGAAGCCCCAGCGGAAACGCTGGGGCTTCTTTTTTTGGGGCTCACCCGAAAAAAAGCCCCGGCCTGCGCCGGGGCTTTTCTGCGTCCATGGTTTTACTTCAGCGGGTCTTTGGGGAGCAGCTGGATCACGCGAGCATTCGCCGCACTGAGCGGCGACATCGCGTTGCCGGGCTTGAAGTACTTCACTTCGGCGATCTCGCTCGCTTTGTGGAAGCGCAGCATGCTCGTGTCGCCCTCCTGCTGCGTTCCCACATAAACGTAGATCGTGTTGTCCAGTTGCATCGCCGACGGTGCGGTGAAGCCGATATTCGTGGATGCCGTGACGAGGTAGAAGTTCGGTCGCGCGCGGCGGATCACGTCGCCCATGTTGGCGTCGCCATAATCCGCGAGCTCTTCGGTGGTGATCTTTTCCTTGTCCTGGCGCCGCTTCCGGCTCTGGCCCTGGAGCGGGAGTGCGACGAGCAGCAATGCTGTGGCGACGAGATATGGACGCATCCTTTGGTAACCCGGCTGGAAGGGATGCCCAATCTTGCATTTCGGACAGCGGAAGCGCAACTCCGCAACCGTTTGTCGACACGGCAGTTTCGAGCCGTGAGCTGGCATCATTCGCGTTTGCTCAGTCTCGGATGCGTGGTCGATCAGCGGCCGCGTTCCGACGGCATGGTGACCAAACCGGTGGGAACCCAAGTTGTCGTATTTACCACATGTTGATGTGCAGGCGCTCTGCACAGCCCGAGTCGTGCGCTTTCCTCGCGTCCGGCCGGTCACGCTCACCTGCTGGCGAGAGAGAGCATCAATGATACGTCTCTGGTCCCGCACCACCTTCGTGCAGGCCTTCGCGCTCGGCGTCCTCGCAACGACGTCCGCTGCGGCGCAAGGCACCGCGGTCATCCGCGGCGTAGTGAGAGATTCCACCAGCGGTCGCGGCGTCCCAGCCGCACAGGTGCAGGTCGTCGGCACCACGCGCGCCACGCTCACCGACTCGCTCGGCGAATACGTGATCCGCGATCTCGCTGCCGGCGCGCATACCGTGCGTGCGCAGCGGATCGGCTATGCGTCAGCCACGCGCGCGGTGCGCGTCGGCGCGGGCGAGACGGCCAGCGCCGATTTCATGGTCGTCGCCGTCGTCGCGCAGCTCACCGAAGTCGTCGTGACCGGCTACGGCACCGCGCAGCGCCGCGATGTGAGCAGCGCGGTCAGCACGGTGCAGGCACAGGAGATCGCCAACTCGCCGGTTGCCGGCATCGATGCCGCGCTCCAGGGCAAGACGGCGGGCGTCCAGGTCATCCAGAACGCCGGGAACCCCGGTAACGGCATCACGGTGCGGATCCGCGGTGCCTCCTCGATCTCCGCGAGCAATCAGCCGCTGTACGTCATCGACGGCGTGCCGATGATCCGGGAGGACTACTCGCAGCTCGATATGGCGGGTCAGGACGTCACCGCCGTCACGGGTATCAGCCCGGACGAGATCGCTTCGCTCGACATCCTGAAGGACGCGTCCGCGGCGGCGATCTACGGATCGCGCGCCTCGAACGGCGTCGTGATGATCACGACGAAGCGCGGCCAGGCGAACCGGCCTCGGATCTCCATCAACGCCTACAACGGCTGGCAGCAAGTGGAGAAGACGGTTCGCATGATGACGGCGGCGGAGTACGTCGATTTCATGTACGACGCGGTCATGCAGGACGGCATCGCCGAAGCCGACGTGCCCGACGAGCTCGGGTTCGATCGCAGCGTCGCAAGCCTCACGACGAACTGGCAGGACGAAATCTTCCGCCCGGCGCCGGTGCGCGACGTCGCCATCTCGGCCAGCGGCGGCTCCGATCGGTCGCAGTACTTCCTCTCCGGCGCGCACTTCCAGCAGGAGGGCATCGTCATCGGCTCCGGGTACAACCGGCAGAACGTGCGCGGCAACTTCGACTTCAAGGCGACGAACCGCCTCTCGGTGCGGTCGTCGCTGGCGTTCATCCGCGAGGCCAACCAGCGCAACGAGAACGACAATACGCTGGACGGCGTCGTGACGAACGCGATCGCCACACCACAGATTTTTCCGGTGCGTCATCCGGACGGAAGCTTCACCAGCACCGACGACGGCCTCACGTACACGAACCCGGTTGCCATCGGTGCGCTCGACGACGCAGAATCGCGGACGTATCGAGGCCTCGGCAACATCGAAGCGAACTACCTGTTCAGCGATCGCCTCAACGTGACCGGCCGCGTCGGCGGCGACGTGCTCAACCTCCGCGACCTGCGCTGGAACTCGCCGACGATCATCGGCCGGTACGCCGCGAGCGCCAACGGCGTCGCGCAGCAGGGCAACAACAACGCGACACGGTACGTGACGGAGCTGTTCGGCAACTACGCCCAGTCCGTCGGCGCGAGCCGGTTCGACATCACCGCCGGCACGAGCGCCGAGTGGAACGACTCCGAGCTGCAGTTCATGCAGGGCGAGGGTTTCGCCAACGAGGCGTTCCGGTATCCCGGCAACGCCGGCAAGATCACCGTCTACGCCGGGAGCCGGACCGGTCACAACCTGGTGTCGCTGTTCTCCCGAGCGAACCTGGCGATAAAGGATCGCTATTTCCTGAACGGCAGCCTTCGTACCGACGGATCGTCACGGTTCGGCTTGAATAACCGGTACGGCGTGTTCCCCGCGGTGTCGGCCGGCTGGATGATCACGGACGAATCGTTCATGAACAGCCTGCCGCAGTTCGGCGACTTCAAGCTGCGCGCCAGCTGGGGCCTTACGGGCAATCAGGGCATCGGCGACGACTTTGCGCCGCTCACGCGTTTCGGAAAGGCGAACTACTCGGACGCTCCGGGCCTGGCGCCGAGCGACATCGGCAACCCTGACCTCAAGTGGGAAACCACGGGCGAGACGGATGTCGGCTTCGACTTGTACGTGCTCGGCGGCCGCGTCGGCCTGATCGGCGACTGGTATAGCAAGGACACGCGCGACCTGCTCGTGCTGCGTCCGATCGCGCGTTCCAGCGGATTCCAGAGTTTCTGGGACAACATCGGCAGCATGAAGAACTCGGGCTTCGAGCTTGGATTGAACACCACCAACCTCAAGCCCGTGCAGCCGGACGGGGTGAAGTGGACGACGGACTTCAACATCTCGTGGAACAAGAACAAGATCACCGCGTTGTATCACGACGAACCGTTCAACAGCGGCATCCGGAGCGTGAACCGGGTCGAGGTCGGGTATCCGATCGGCGCGTTCCAGACACTCGTCTACGAGGGCGTCGATCCCGCCACCGGTGACGCCAAGTACAAGGATGTGAATGGCGACGGCGACATCACCGCGGACGACCGCGCCATCGTCGGCAGTCCGCACCCCGATTACTGGGGAGGTCTCGGCAACACGCTGTCGTGGAAGGGCGTGGAGCTGCACGGCTTCTTCCAGTTCAGTCAGGGCGCCGAGGTGTACAACGCGATGCGGATCTTCTCGGGCGACGGCGGCTGCAACCTCGACAACAAGTTCGCGGATCAGCTGAACAGCTGGAAACAGCCCGGCGACGTCACGAACGTTCCGCGTTCGAGCTGGTTCTGTGAGTCCGGCGCCGATCTGGTGTCCAGCCGGTTCATGGAAGACGGCAGCTACTGGCGTCTGCAGGAGCTCACGCTGAGCTACAAGGTTCCGCAGCGGTGGTCGCGCATGTCCCAGCTCGACAACGCGAGCGTGTTCCTCTCTGGCCGCAACATCAAGACGTGGACGAAATACTCGGGCTACAACCCCGACGTGAACAGCATCGGATCGAGCGCGAACATCTCGCTCGGCACGGACTTCTACGCGTATCCACTCGCCAGAACGTGGCAGATCGGCATCAAGGGTGACTTCTGATGCGCGCCACCAACCTCATACCGCAGACCACGACACTCATGAAGCTTCGAGCCATTGCGGCCGCGTCGCTCCTCGCGTTCACGGTTTCCTGTGACAAGGAGCTGACGCTCGAGCCCACGGACAAGGTCGAGGAGAACGCGGCGATCGTTGACGCGGCGAGCGCGCGTGCCGCGCTCAACGGCCTCTACGATGCGCTGCAGGACGGCGATTACTACGGCGGTGGTTACCTGTTCTACAACGATCTCCTCAGCGAGGACGTGCAGTGGGTCGGAACATTCAGCGACTTCGCGGCGACTGACGCCAATCGCATGTTGGCCGATAACGAACAGCTGCTGCAGAATTGGGAGTCGATTTACGCCGCAATCGGCGTGGCGAACCAGCTGATCGCACGCGTACCGAACGTCCCGAACATGGACCCGGCGGATCGCGACGACATCATCGGCCAGGCCCTGTTCGTTCGAGCGCTCGCATATCACGACCTCGTGAAGGTCTGGGGTGCCGTACCAATGCCGCTGGCGCCTCCCACGAGTATCCTGGAAGCCGCGGAGATTGCGCGGACTCCCGCACCGCAGGTGTATACGCAAATCCTCGCCGATCTCGCACAGGCCGAGACGATGATCGGCAACACCGACACCCGCAAGGCGACAGCCGCGGCGGTCAGGGCATTGCGCGCGCGGGTCTACCTCTTTCAGCAGAACTGGCAGGGCGTCATCGACGAAGCGAACGCACTCGAGCCTGACTTTTCGTTGGCGCCGAAGTACTCAGATTTGTTCTCCGCTGAAGGACAGGACACGCCGGAGGACATCTTCCGTGTTTCCTTCACAGCGGTGGAGTTCAACCTCATCGGCTTCTACTACATCTCGCGCTCGTTCGGCGGCCGCCGTGAAATAGCCCCAACAGTGACGCTGCGCGACGAGTATGGCGTGAGCGCCGATCCGGGTTATGTCGCGGATACGGTAACACGCGGCGCGGCATTCAATCCGGCGGACCCGCGTTCGGCGTGGAACATCGCCTACGACGCCCGCAACCGCATTTTCGGCAGTAAGTATCCGACGACCGTAGGTGCTGAAGACGTGCATGTGCTCCGTTTCGGCGAAATCATCCTCAACAGGGCCGAAGCGCTCGCGCATCGGAACAATGCGGGCGACCTCGTGCTCGCGATGAACGACGTGAACCGGATCCGGGCGCGCGCCGGCGTTCCATTGCTCAGCGCCGTCGGCCTCACGCAGGCGCAGGTGCTGGATCTGATCGCCCGGGAGCGGCGTCTCGAGCTCGCCGAGGAAGGGTTCCGCTGGCCGGACCTGGTGCGCACCGGCCAGGCGATCGCGGTGCTCGGGTCGGATGTCGCAGCGTTCGAGCTGCTCCTGCCGATCCCGCAGGCCGATCTGGACGTGTCGCCGAACGTGCAGCAGAACCCCGGTTACTGAGATTCCGTTGCCCGCATAGTCGGAGCGGGCTGTCAGTTCTCAGTTGTCAGTGCAACAGTGGCCAGTCGCGGTGCGTCCGCGGCTGGCCACTATGTTGTGCGCCTTTCCAGTCCGGCACGCGAATCTATCTCTGACTGATTCTGACTCCGCCGTTGGTCGTGGTCGCGCGCACGCGCGGTCCGCCGGTCCCGAGCCTGGTCGTGATGCGTCGCCCGATCGAACCCTGAACCGTGATCGGAAAATCGATGTTCATTCCGCCGTTGACTGTTCCAGTCTCGAGCTCCGCATTGTAGCCGCGCGGTATGTTCAGCTCGACGCCGCCGTTCGTGGTTTCGAGCTCCAACCCCTGACCCTTCCAGGTGCTGCCGCTCAGGTCAGCGTGGACACCGCCGTTCGTTGTCTCGGCGCGGATGTCTCCGCCCACGTTGATGAGGTGGATGCCCCCGTTGACCGCGCGGAGGTTCATCCTGCCTTCGACGCCGTCCACGCTCACACCGCCGTTTCTGGTATCGGCCTCGAGATCGGTGCGCCTGGGCACGAAGACCTCATAAGACACGGACCACCACGCGTGACGGCGCGGACGCGGCCCTTCCGCGTACACGCGGTCGCCGCTCGTCTGGAGCGTGACCTGTTTCGCGAGGTCCTGGGCCTCCGCGCGGGATTCGCCCGACGCGGAGATCAGCGCTCTGACGAGCACGCCTCCCTGGTCCCACCCCGAGAACGTCACGCCACCGTTGTCGCGCCCATCCACGGACAGGGCGGCCGCCGGCGCTTTCAGCCGGAAATCGCGCACCTCGCAGAATCGATCGTGCTGGTCGTCCCCATTGTCGTCGCAATCGCGGAGGAAGCGCTCCGCTCGCGAGCTCTGTTGGGCGCCGAGGGACGCGGCCGTGAACACCGTGGCAAGAAGGACGAGACTGATGCGCATGAGCCGGCTCCGGTACGGTTACCGCCTGTGAGACAATGGAAGCGGTGGAATGGTTTGGATGCGGGCGCGTTCGGGAGGCTCTATCTTCAACGACGACAATCGGTAGACGCTTCCCACGCCCTGGCCTTTCCCATGCGCCGAATTCCCAGAGTCGTCGCCCTCCTCAGCGCCATCGCCGCTGCCGCCGTTTCCGTTGCTGCGTTCGCAAGGCTCGAGACTTCGAGCACCAGTTCGCTGCCCAACGATGGCCTCGAATTGCCAGCCGGATTCCGAGCCACGCTCTTTGCCGACTCGCTCTCCTCGCCACGACATATGGTAGTGGCTCCCAACGGCGACCTGATCGTGGCCATCCGCAGTACCCAGCAGGTCCCTGGCGGCGTCGTGGTTCTGCGGGACGCAAACGGTGACGGACGCGCCGATCAACGCGCGAAGTTCGGCAGTTTCAACGCCACGGAAGTCCGCCTCCTCGGTAACTACCTGTATACGGAGACCGGCACGGCCATCCTGCGATATGCGTGGCGTGGGGGCGCGATGAAGCCTGCGGGCGAGGCGGACACGATCGTCAGCGGATTGCCCGCGATGGGACACGCCGCGAAGACGTTCGTGATCCACAACGGCCAGCTGCTGGTGAACCAGGGATCGCGGACGAACGCATGTCAGGAGAAAGATCGGGAGAAGGAGTCGCGCGGCATCGACCCCTGTCCCGAGCTCAGTGAGCGCGCGGGCATCTGGCGCTATTCGGCGGAGAAGAAAGGGCAGACCCTCGCCAGCGGCGAGCGGTTCGCGACCGGAATCCGCAACGCGGTCGCCATGGCGATCGAGCCACGGTCCAATGCGCTGTATGTGATGCAGCATGGGCGCGACCAGCTGGCGGACAACTGGCCCGCGAGCTTCTCGACCGAGAAGAGCGCCGAGACGCCGGCGGAGCTGATGCTTCGCGTATCGCGCGGCGCCGACTTCGGGTGGCCGTACTGCTATTACGACCGCGAGTTGGGGCGGCTCGTGATGTCGCCGGAATACGGAGGCAACGGCCGTGACGCCGGCCGCTGTGAAGCCAAGACCGCGGCAGTCGGCGCGTTTCCGGCGCACTGGGCTCCGAACGGATTGTTGTTCTACACGGGTACGAATCTCCCGGCTCGTTACCGCAACGGCGCGTTCATCGCCTTCCACGGCTCATGGAACCGCGCACCGCTTCCGCAGCAGGGTTTCCGCGTCGTGTTTCAGCCCATGGCCAATGGCCGCGCGCAGGGAGCGTTCGAGGATTTCGCACAGGGATTCGTCGACGCGAGCGGCAAGCCCACCGAGCTCGGCGGCCGTCCCGCTGGCCTCGCGCAGGGCCGACGCGGTGAGCTGTACCTGTCGGACGACGCGAAGGGACGGATCTGGAAAATCGAGTACGTGGGGAGCGGTAGAGCGGCAGTGCGGTAGAGCGGCAGAGCGGCAGAGCGGCAGAGCGGTCGCAAGCGCTCCACCGCTCCACCGATCCGACATACGGAGAACCCATGAACAGGCTGCAACAATTGCACGACGCGGGCGTCGCGCTGTGGCTCGATTTCATCGAGCGCACGATGCTGCACAACGGCGATCTCGACCGGCGCATCCGGGAGGACGCACTCACCGGTATGACCTCGAACCCGACGATCTTCGAGAAGGCGCTCGCCGAGGGGCAGGCGTACGACGCGCAGCTGCGCGACGCCAGTGAGGGGCTCACGGCGATGCAGCTGTTCGAGCTCGTGGCGACCACCGACGTGCGCGACGCGTGCGACCGATTCCGCGTCGTGTACGACCGCACGAAGGGGGACGATGGATACGTATCCATCGAAGTGTCTCCCGGTGCCGCGCACGATGCGCAGGCCACGGTCGAAGAGGCCAGGCGCCTGTGGAAGACGGTCGACCGGCCCAACCTCCTCGTGAAGATTCCCGGCACGGTCGAAGGAGCGCTCGCGGTTCGCAAGTCGATCGCGGAGGGCATCAACGTCAACATCACGCTCCTCTTCGCGCTCGAGGCGCATGACCGCGTGATCGACGCGTACATGTCGGGTCTGGAAGACCGCGTGACGAAGGCTGAGCCCATCGACCGCATCTATTCGGTGGCGAGTTTCTTCGTGTCGCGGGTTGATGGTGAAGTGGACAAACGCCTCGACGCGGTTGCTCCCGGCTCCCGGCTCCCGGCTCCCGGCTCGTTGAAGGGAAAGGTGGCGATTGCGAATGCCAAGCTCGCCTATCAGCTGTTCGTCGAGCGGTTCTCGTCCCCGCGATGGAAGGCGCTGGAGGCGAAAGGCGCCCGCGTGCAGAAGCCGCTGTGGGCCAGCACCAGCACGAAGGACCCCGCCTACCGCGACGTCATGTACGTCGAACAGCTCATCGGTCCTCGCAGCATCAATACGCTGCCCCCGCAGACCATCGAGGCCTTCCGCGATCACGGCGAGGTGCGCCGTACCGTCGATCAGAACGTGGACGACGCGCGACGCACGCTCGCGGAGCTGGAGCGGCTCGGCATCTCGATGACGAGTGTCACCGACAAGCTGCTCACCGATGGTCTGACGTCCTTCCAGAAGTCATTCGACAGCCTCATTGCCGGGCTCGCGAACAAATCCAAACAACTCGGACGGGAACTGGCCACTCGGTGACATACTGTCGAACCAAGATCGTTTGCACGCTCGGACCGGCGACGAGCGCGCGTGATTCGCTGCGCAGCCTTGTCGACGCAGGAATGAATGTCGCCCGGATCAACTTCTCGCACGGCACCCATGAACAGCACGCGCGGACCATCGCGCTGATCCGCGAGATCGCCGCGGACGCGGACCGGCCCATCGCCATCCTCGGCGATCTGCAGGGCCCGCGCATCCGTATCGGCGACCTGCCGAAGGAGATCGAGCTCGCCGACGGCTCCGATATCGTGCTCGTCCCGGAGGGAGCAGAGCGCTCCGGCGAGATCCCTGTCACGTATGACCTCCTCGCCGAGGACCTGCACGTCGGCGATCGCATCCTGATCAACGACGGCCTGATCGAGCTGATGGTCATGGACGTGAAGAAACCGCGGATCACAGCCCGCGTGCTTCACGGCGGGCCCTTGAAGAGCCACAAGGGAATGAACTTCCCGGGCGTGCAGGTGAGTGCGCCGTCGCTGACCGACAAGGACCGCGCGGACGTGAAGTTCGCCATCGAGCAGGAGCTGGATTATCTCGCGCTCAGTTTCGTGCGGCGCGCCCAGGACGTGGACGGTCTCCGCGCGATGCTGCCGAAAGGCATGCTCATCATCGCGAAGATCGAGAAGGACTCGGCGCTCGAGAACATCGAGAGCATCGTGCAGTCGTCCGACGCGGTCATGGTCGCCCGTGGCGACCTCGGCGTGGAGCTCCCCTTCGAGGCGGTGCCGCTGGCGCAGAAGCGCATCATCACGCTCGCGAACCAGATCGGGCGACCGGTGATTACCGCGACGCAGATGCTGGAGTCGATGATCACGCATCCGCGACCGACGCGCGCCGAGGCCAGTGACGTCGCCAATGCCATCCTCGACGGCACGGACGCGGTGATGCTCTCGGCTGAGACCGCCGCCGGACAGTACCCACGCCTGGCGGTCGAAGCGATGACCCGCATCATCGCCGAGATCGAGAAGCATCCGCTGGCGCAGCGACGCGACGACCGTCAGCGCGGAACGGCGGTCTCGACGGAGTACGCGATCGCAGCGGCCTCGAGCGCAGCCGTGCGCATGCTCGGCTCGCCGGTGCTCATCGTGTTCACAAAGAGCGGATTCAGTGCGCGCATCGTCGCGTCACAGCGTCCCAACGTGCCGATTCTCGTGTTGACGGACGTCGCGCGCACCTATCGGCAGCTCGCGTTGATCTGGGGCGTAATCCCGGAGCTGGTGCCACATGCCCAGACATATGATGAAATGGTAAGGATGGCGCTGCGTGCCGTGACCGCTCGCGGCCTCGCCAAGCCCGGCGATCAAGTCATTGTGACGGCTGGCGTACCGTTCGATGTACCGGGCACAACCAATACAATGAAAGTGGAAACGGTTTAGCGGGCTTAATGCCGTGACGGTGCGCGGTGGCGCGTTGCGAGAACGTGGGCGTCCACCCAAATTTCAGGAGTCCTGATTCGGACGCTCCAGTCCCGGTCCCTGAGCGATCCCGGCTGCATCGCAAAAAAGCCAGGTGACGTCGAAAGGGCCGCGTGGAGTTGAGCACGTGAGGCGTTCACGCAACGCCTCCTTCGCGAGAAATCCTTCATCACGAAATGGTTGGGTAGCCACGCTCGCCCAAAAGGCGCTCGATGCGGAGCGATGCGGGTGAGCGGGTGTGAGTCCAGCCGCACGAGGATAGCACATGTCGACCTCCTTCAAAGGGATGGTCAAGGTGCTGTGCGTGCTTGTCGGTGCCGTTCCGGCGCTGGCACAGTCGCAGAGCACCACGGTCTCCGGGACCGTCACGGGTGAGTCGGGTAATCCGCTCCAGGCAGTGAGCGTGAGCATTCCGAGTCTCCGCGTCGGTGCCACCACGAACGAGCAGGGCCAGTACTCGTTCAGCATTCCCGCCACGAACCAGCAGGTCGTGGTCACCGCGCGTCGCCTCGGATTCAATCCGCGGTCGGCGACGATCACGCTGTCTGCGGGCACGGTATCGCAGAACTTCACGCTTGCCACGGCGGCCACGCAGCTCACCGGCGTCGTCGTCACGGCGCTCGGCATCGAGAAGGAAAAGAAGGCGCTCGGTGTCGCGCAACAGACGATCGACTCATCGTCGCTGGTCAATAATGCGCGGACGACCAACTTCGTCTCCGCGCTGTCCGGCAAGATCGCTGGCATCAACGTCACCAGCGCGACGACGCAGGGCGGTTCGTCCCGCATCGTCATCCGCGGTGCGACGTCGATCAACGGCAACAACCAGCCGCTGTTCATCGTCGATGGCGTCCCGGTCGATAACTCCTCGTACGTCACCGATACGCAGAAGCGTGGCTACGGCGGCTATGACCTCGGCAACGCCGCGCAGGACATCAACCCCGACGACATCGGGTCGGTATCTGTCCTGAAGGGTCCGAACGCGGCAGCGCTGTACGGTTCGCGCGCGGCGAACGGCGCGATCATCATCACCACCAAGACCGGCAAGGGCGCTGCCGGTTTCAACGTGACCGGTTCCACGAACGTCACGTTCGAGAGTCCCCTGCGTCTCCCCGAATACCAGAACACGTGGGGCCAGGGATACTCCGGCGACATCTGCAAGGTGTGGAACGAGGGCGGCACGCATTTCTCTGAAGGCGCGGCGCCGTCGACGTTCGACTACTCGACCTGCGGCTTCTCCTACGTCGACGGCAACTACTCCGGTGTCAACGACGGCGTCGACGAGAGCTGGGGTCCGCTGCTGGACGGCACCATGCGGTCGCAGTTCAGCTTCACCACGCCAATGGGCTCCGAAGTCCGCCCGTGGGTCGCGCACCCGGACAACGTCTCGAGCTTCTTCCAGACCGGGAAGTCCATCACGACCAACGGGGCCGCGCAGGGTTCGAACGATCGCGCCAACTTCCGTCTGTCGCTCACGCGACAGGACGTGGACGGCATGGTCCCGAACAACTCGCTCGCTCGTACGACCGCGTCGCTGAACGCCGGCGCGCGCGTGTCGCAGAAGTTCAGCACGGACGGCACGGTCACATACATCCAGAACAACGGCAGCAACCGGCCAGGCACGGGTTACGACGAAGCCAACCCGATGATGGACTTCGTCTGGTTCGGCCGTCAGGTGGACATGGCCGCGCTGAAGAACAGCTACATCGATCCGAACGGGCAGCAGGTCAGCTGGAACTACAGCTACCACAACAGCCCGTGGTGGACGCAGAACATGAACCACAACCGCGACCAGCGCGATCGCGTCATGGGTGTTGCGAACGCGACGTACCGCTTCACCAACTGGTTGCGCGCGAATCTGCGTTCCGGCACCGATTTCTACCGCGCGTTCAACACGTACCAGTTCGCCGCGGGTTGGATCGGCGGCGGGTTCGACGGTGACTACTCGCAGGGCGGTTTCCAGGACGTCAATCGGTACAACCAGGAGACCAACACCGACCTGCTCGTGACCGCCGAGCGCGACCTCATGACCAACCTCGGCCTCAAGGTCAACGTCGGCGCCAGCCGACGCGTGAACCATTACCGCGCCGACAACTTCGGCACGGACGAGCTGGTGATTCCCGGCATCTACAACATCGGCAACTCCGCCAAGACGGTGACGCCGGGCGAGTTCGCATCGAACAAGAAGATCAATTCGCTCCTTGGATCGGCGGACTTCTCGTACAACGATTACCTCTTCGTCACGGTGACCGGTCGTAACGACTGGAGCTCGACGCTGCCGGCGAAGAACAACTCGTACTTCTACCCCTCCGTATCGGGAAGCCTGGTCTTCACGCAGATCATGCCGTCGCTCAACTTCGGCGGCGTGCTGGACTACGGAAAGATCCGTGGCGGCTGGACGCGCGTGGGCAACGACGCCGATCCGTACCAGCTCGCGGCGACGTTCGCCGCGCAGACGCAGTTCGGCAGCATCTCCCGCTTCGCCACGCCGAACGATCTCCTCAACCCCTTCCTGAAGCCCGAGAACACGGACGCATGGGAAGTCGGTACGGAGATGCAGATGTTCGACGATCGCGTCGGACTGGATCTGTCGTATTACACCAAGAAGACGTCCAACCAGATTCTCAAGGCGGACGTTTCTCGCGCGACGGGATTCAGCACGGCGTTGATCAACGCCGGCGTCATCTCGAACCGCGGTATCGAGGCGCAGCTTACGCTGACGCCGATCCGTGCCAACCTGGACGGCGGCTTCGGTTGGGACATGAGCGTCAACTACGGCAAGAACAAGAACAAGGTCGATGAGCTGTACGGGAACCTGCAGACGGTCGCACTGGGTCCCACGCACTGGGGTTTGTCGGTCGAGGCTCGCAAGGGCTTCCCGTACGGTGCGATGTTCGGTGTCGGATATCTGCGCTGCGGGAGCTATGACCCGACGTCGACGAGCAATCCGATCGAAGCAGCGCGGCTGACGGCGCTGAAGAACGCCACCACCGCGTGCCCGGCCGATGGGTCAGGCAACGGACAGCTGCTGCTGAACGCGGACGGCACGCCACGCGCGGAGCCGGCGAGCGCCAAGCACGTGCTCGGCGTCTACACCCCGGACTGGACGGGCGGTATCGACAACACGTTCCATTTCCGTGGCGTCGACTTCGGCTTCCTCGTCGATACGCGTCAGGGCGGCAACGTCTACAGCACCGGCAACATGTGGGGCTCGGTGGCTGGCGTCCTCAAGACCACGGAGTTCCGGCCGGACAGCGGACTCTTGATCGCGGGCATCAACCGCTCGACGGGTGCGGCCAACACGCAGCACGTGCGCGCCGAGGATTACTACCACGCCCTGTACCCGATTCAGGAACCGTGGATCTACGACGCCAGCTTCGTGAAGCTTCGCGAAGCGCGCCTCGGTTTCGCGGTGCCGCAACGGTTGATCCGCAATGCGAATCTCAGCAGCGCCCGCATCGCGATCGTTGGCCGCAACCTGGCGCTGTGGACGAGTGCTCCGAACATCGATCCGGAGTCTGCGTTCAACGCGACAAACATGCAGGGCATCGAGATGGGTCAGATGCCGACGGCTCGCAGCATCGGCTTCCAGCTCTCCGTCACGCCCTAACCGGCCTTTCTGAGGAAACAATCATTCATGATGTATAGAAAACTGACCGTCGCCGCGTCGCTCGCGTTCGCCCTCGGGGTGAGCGCCTGCGACAACGGCCTGACGGATGTCAATCGGAACCCCAACTCACCGGAGACCGTGTCTCCGTCGTTGTTGTTCCCGCAAGCCGCGGTCTCGTCGATTCTGCGCGCGCGCAGCGACATGGAGATCACGCCCAGCGCATTCACGCACTGGCCCCAGTACATGGCCGAGTATCAGTATCCCGAGATCAGCTACTATCAGTTCCGGCCGACGACGTCGGACGGCTGGTGGGCAAACTGGTACAACGGCCCCATCGAGGACCTGGATCAGGCGCTGCGTCAGACCAGGACGCGCAACCTGCCGAACATGATTGGCCCCATCCTGGTGCTTCGCGCGTTCGACTACTCCACCATGACGGGCATCTGGGGCGATATCCCGTTCAGCCAGGCGGGCAAGGGTGATTCCGGCATCTTCACGCCGGTATACGATCAGCAGTCGGTGATCTACGATTCGCTGTTCGCCAGCCTCGCGGACGCGAACTCGATGATGGACGCCTCGGCGACCGGTTCGTCGGCGCTGGGTTTCGAGAGTCAGGATCCGGTGTATAACGGCGACGTCGACGAGTGGAAGAAGTTCGCGAACTCGTTGCGCGCGCGTCTCGCGCTGAATCTATCGGAAGCGAATCCGACCAAGGCAGCGTCAGAAATGGCCGCTGCCGTTGCGGCCGGCGGCTTCACGTCGAACGCGGACAACGCCCAGATCACCTGGCCGGGCGATGGCGTGAACGACAACCCGTGGTGCGCCACCGAGAAGGAAGGCGACTGCGGTGGTACGCGTGACGATGCCCGCATGAGCGTCACGTTCATCGACACGCTCAAGAGCCTGAGCGATCCGCGGCTGCCGATCTTCGCACGGCCGGTGATAGATCCGACGTGCGGTCCGGCCGTGAGCTGTACGGCTGTCGCCGCCGGCGATTATCGCGGCATGCCCAACGGCTTGCTGGCCGGCAAGGCAGGTGATTGGGGTCCTCGGTCCTCGCGCCTTGGCACGCAGGTCTTCGCCCCCGACCAGCCGTCGTACTTCATGACGTACGCCGAGTTCTCGTTCATCAAGGCCGAGGCGGCGATGCGCGGATGGATTCCGGGCGGCGCTGCGACGGCGACCCAGTACTACAACGAGGGCATCACGGCCTCGATGGAGCAATGGGGAGTGGACGCGGCGGATATCACGACGTATCTCGCGAATCCCAAAGTGGTGCTCAACGGCACGCTGGCGACCGCGCTTC
>Ga0066652_100000298_pt1 | contig 25095 bp, 20 predicted proteins | sample GraSoiAngelo_101_FD_71413 | JGI IMG/M metagenome (GOLD analysis project Ga0066652, IMG submission 71413) | Grasslands soil microbial communities from the Angelo Coastal Reserve, California, USA - 14_0903_02_30cm | ecosystem: Environmental > Terrestrial > Soil > Grasslands | place: USA... | reverse complement strand
CACGACATCCTGCTGTGCATCGGCACCGGCAAGACGGTCAACGACACCGAGCGGCTGAAGTATCACGGCGACCAGTTCTACCTGAAGACCGACAAGGAAATGGCGGCGGTCTTCCCGGACTACGTCGACGCGATGCGGCGCACGGTCGACATCGCCGCGCGCTGCAGCGTCGACCTGTCGTTCAAGGAGAACTACCTCCCGAATTTCGACGTCCCGCCGGGCTTCACGCTCGACGACTACTTCGAGCACGAGGTACGGCTCGGCTTCACGGCGCGGCTGCCCAAGCTCCAGGAGCTGGCCGGCCGCGGCGCGCTGAAGCACACGATCGACGAGTACGAGCGGCGCCTCAGCTACGAGATCGACATGATCAAGAAGATGAAGTACCCGGGGTACTTCATGATCGTGTGGGACTTCATCCGCTACGCCCGCGAGCAGGGCATCCCGGTCGGGCCGGGCCGCGGCTCCGCCGCCGGGTCGCTCATCGCCTACTGCCTGCGCATCACCGACGTCGACCCGATCGAGTACGACCTCATCTTCGAGCGCTTCCTCAACCCCGAGCGCGTGTCGCTGCCCGACATCGACATCGACTTCTGCGAGCGGCGGCGCGGCGAAGTCATCAAGTACGTCACGCAGAAGTACGGCAGCGAGAACGTCGCGCAGATCATCACCTTCGGGACGATGAAGGCGCGGGCGGTCGTCCGCGACGTGGCGCGGGTGATGGACATCCCCTACGCCGACGCCGACCGCGTCGCCAAGGCGATCCCGCCGGCGCTGGACATGACGCTCGAGAAGGCCCTGCTCGAGAGCCCGGCGCTGAAGGAGATGCAGCAGAAGGACGAGCGGATCAAGGAGCTGCTGACCGTCGCGCAGCGCCTCGAGGGCATGACCCGCCACGCCTCGGTCCACGCCGCCGGCGTGGTCATCGCGCCGCGGCCGCTCACCGAGTTCGTCCCGCTCTACAAGTCGCAGAAGGACGAAATCGTCACGCAGTGGGCGATGAAGGAGGTCGAGCGCGTCGGCCTCCTGAAGATGGACTTCCTCGGGCTGAGCACGCTGACGCTGATCGACGACTGCCTGAAGGAGATCAAGCGCACCGAGGGGATCGACCTCGACATCGACGCCATCCCGCTCACCGACGAGAAGACCTACAAGCTCTTCTCGGACGGCTGCACTTACGGCGTGTTCCAGTTCGAGAGCTCGGGCATGCGGGAACTCTTGCGCAAGGCCAAGCCGGAGCGCCTCGACGACCTGATCGCGCTGAACGCGCTCTACCGCCCCGGCCCGCTCAAGTCGGGGATGGTCGACGACTTCATCTCGCGCAAGCAGGGCAAGACCGAGGTCAAGTACGAGCACCCGGCGCTGGCGCCGATCCTCGCCGACACCTACGGCGTCATCGCCTACCAGGAACAGGTCATGCGCATCGCCTCGGTGCTGGCCGGGTTCACGATGGGCCAGTCCGACGTGCTGCGCAAGGCCATGGGGAAAAAGGATCCCAAGGTCATGGCCAAGCAGCGCGAGGCCTTCATGGCCGGCGCGCAGGTCAAGAACGTCAACGAGAAGAAGGCGAAGAAGATTTTCGACCTGATGGAGTTCTTCGCCGGGTACGGCTTCAACAAGTCGCACTCGACGACCTACGCCTGGGTCGCCTACCAGACGGCCTATCTCAAGGCCAACTTCCCGTGGCACTTCATGGCGGCGCTGCTGACCATCGAAGCGGCGAACACCGACAAGCTGGCGATGTACCTCGGCGAATGCCGCGACCTCGGGATCCCGATCCTCGCGCCCGACATCAACAAGAGCCAGATGGCCTTCACCGTCGAGAAGGACGGCGTCCGCTTCGGGCTCTGCGCCGTGAAGAACGTCGGCGAGGGGGCGATCCTCTCGATGCTCGCCGTCCGCAAGGAGCTCGGCCGGATCGATTCGCTGTTCACGCTCTGCGAGCAGGTCGACCAGCGGCTCGTGAACAAGCGGCCGCTCGAGAGCCTGGTCAAGGCCGGCGCCTTCGACTCGCTGGTCCCGGCGGGGACGACGGCGTCGCGGCGCGCGCGGCTGTTCGTCGCGGTCGACCGCGCCATCGAGCACGGCAGCCGGCACCAGAAGGATCGCGACAAGGGGCAGAACCAGCTGTTCGGCGGCGGCGGCGAAGGGGACGAGGAGAGCGGCGGCGCGATCGCGCTCGCCGAGGCGACGCCGTGGACCGAGATCCAGCAGCTCGCCTTCGAGAAGGAATCGCTCGGCCTGTACATGAGCGGGCATCCGCTCGAGCGCTTCGCCGAGGAGCTGAAGACGTTCGGCGCCCAGCGCGTCGGCGACCTGACCGGATCGCTCCCCGACGTCTGGGTCGGCGGCATCGTCAGCGGCCTGCGCCCGCTCAAGACCAAGAAGGGCGATCGCATGGCCGTCTTCATGCTCGACGACATCGCCGGCGGCATCGAGGTCGTGGTCTTCCCGGAGACCTTCGGCAAGTGCGGCCACCTGATCGCCGCCGACGCCATGCTCCTCGTCCGCGGCAAGCTCGAGAAAGACGAGGAGACGGCGCGGATCGTCGCGAGCGAGCTGCAGCCGATCTCGCTGCTGAAAGAGCGCACGACGCGCGAGGTCGTCATCCATCTGAAGGCCTCGACGCGGAACACCATGGAAGCGCTCGCGGAGCTCCTGTCGCGCCACCGCGGCGACCGCCGGGTGTCGCTCGAGCTCGACGTGAAACACAACGGCGACAAGCCGCTCCGCGTGCGCGCCGACGTCGCCCAACGGGTGAAACCGTCCGAGAGGCTGGTCGAAGAGGTGGAACAGCTATGCGGAGTGGGAAGCGTCCTGCTTCGTTGATACCGGACGTCAATGTCGAATGCCCAATGCCGAATGCCGAATTCTTTGGCCTTTAGCATTCGCCATTTGGCATTGACAGAATGCTGACTATGCCCGAACTGCTGGAATTTGAAGAGCCGGTGGGAGTGCTTCTGAAGGAGATAGAAGCACTGTCGATGCTGCCGAAGACGCCGGAGCGCGAGCGGTCGATTGACTCGCTGCGGCGCCGCGCGGACGAGATCCGCGTCGAGATCTTCAAGACGCTGACCCCGTGGCAGCGCGTGCTGGTCGCGCGGCACCCCAACCGGCCGAATACGCTCGACTACGTCGAGCGGCTGTTCACCAGCGTCGACGAGCTCCACGGCGACCGCCGCTTCGCCGACGACCACGCCATCGTCACGGGCCTCGCGGAGTACAAGGGGCAGCCGGTCGTGTTCCTCGGCCATCAGAAGGGGCGCGACACCAAGCAGAAGATCTTCCGCAACTTCGGCTACGCCCGGCCCGAGGGGTATCGCAAGGCGCTGCGCGTGCTGCAGATGGCCCATAAGTTCTCGCGCCCGGTCATCGTCTTCATCGACACGCCGGCCGCCTACCCCGGCATCGAGTCGGAGGAGCGCGGCGTCGCCGAGGCGATCGCGCTCAACCTGCGCGAGATGATGATGATCGAGGTCCCGATCATCGTGATCGTCTGCGGCGAAGGGGGCAGCGGCGGCGCGCTCGGCATCGCGATCGGCGATCGCGTGCTGATGCAGGAGTATTCGGTCTACAGCGTCATTCCGCCCGAAGGCTGCGCCGCGATCCTGTGGCGCGACCCGGCCAAGAAGGTCGAGGCGGCGACGGCGCTCAAGATCACCGCGCCCGACATGGTCGCGCTCGGCCTCGTCGACGGCATCATCCCCGAGCCCGCGGGCGGCGCCCACAACGACTACGAGGCCGCGGTCGCGCTCCTCGACCAGGCGCTGTCGGCGGCGCTGGCGGAGGTCGCCGCGCTCAGCGTGCCCGAGCGGCTGGAACAGCGCTATGCGAAGTTCCGCCGGATGGGGGAAGAAGGGTCGTCGTTCACGGACACCGCCGCGCCCCCGGGACCATGAAGGCTGCGCTGCTCTGGAACCACCTCCCGTGCGATGACGAGGAGTCGAAGGCGCTCGGCGCCGCGCTGAACCTGCATCCCGCCGTCGCGCGCCTGCTCTGCATGCGCGGCCTCGGCGATCCCGACGTCGCGCGCCGCTTCCTCCATCCGACGATGGAGCACCTGCACGACCCCTTTCTCCTCGCCGACATGGACAAGGCCGTCGAGCGGATCGAGCGGGCGCTCGGGGCGAAGGAGCGGATCGCGATCCACGGCGACTACGACGTCGACGGCATCACCTCGACGGTGATCCTGCGGCGCGCGCTCGAGATGCTCGGCGGGGAAGTGGTCCACTTCATCCCCGAGCGGCTGCGCGACGGCTACGGCCTGCAGCCGGCGGCGATCGAGCGGCTGCACGGCGAAGGCGTCCAGCTGATCATCTCGGTCGACTGCGGCATCCGCGGCACCGACGCCGCCCTCCGCGCCCGCGAGCTCGGCGTCGATCTGATCATCACCGATCACCACGAGCCCGAAGGCACGCTGCCGCCGGCGCTCGCGGTGATCAATCCGAAGCGCCATGACTGCAGCTATCCCGACAAGCATCTTGCCGGCGTCGGCGTCGCGCTGAAGCTGGTCCAGGCGTTGTGCCACCGCGCCGGCAAGGACAAGTGGCTGCCCGGCTTCGTCAAGATCGCCGCCATCGGCACGCTCGCCGACGTCGTCCCGCTGGTCGGCGAAAACCGCGTCATCGCCAAGCTCGGGCTCGAGTCGCTGAGCAAGGCGCGGCACACCGTCGGCCTGCGCGCGCTGCTCGACGCCTCGGGCCTGACCGGCAAGAAGATCGACAGCTATCACGTCGGGTTCATCCTGGCGCCGCGCGTCAACGCCGCCGGCCGCATGAGCACGCCCGATATCGCGACGCGCCTGCTTCTCGCTATCGACGAGGCGGGCATCGAGGAAGCGCGCGGCCTCGCGCAGCAGCTGAACGACGAGAACCTCAAGCGCCAGACCGAAGAAGCGGATCTCGTCGCGCAGGCGAAGAAGGCGATCGAGACCGATCCGGCGATCGGCGCGCACAACGTCCTCGTCGTCGGCGGCGAGGGCTGGCACCGCGGCGTCATCGGCATTGCCGCGTCGAAGCTGGTCGACGCGTTCCACAAGCCCGCGATCGTGTTGTCGGTCGACGGCGACGTCGCGCACGGCTCCTGCCGCAGCATCCCGGCCTTCGACATGCTGGACGCGCTCGAACGCTGCGCCGACCTGTTCCTCCGGTTCGGCGGCCACAAGCAGGCGGCGGGCCTGACGATGGACGCGGCGAAGGTGCCGGAGTTCCGCGCCCGCATCAACGCGCACGCGGACCAGGTGCTCGAGCCCGACCAGCTGCGGCCGCGCCTGCGCATCGACGGCCACTTGAACCTCAAGCAGATCACGCCGGACCTGGTCGACGGCCTGAACATGATGGCCCCGTTCGGCCTGGCCAACCCGCGGCCGATCTTCCACGCGATGCCGGTCGAGATCGTCGACGGACCGCGGCCGCTGAAGGATCGCCATCTCAAGATGACCTTCCGCCAGGACGGACGGAGCTTCCGCGCCATCGCCTGGCGCGCCGCCGAGCGCGCCGCGTTCCTCACCGAGCACCGCGCCGGCGTCAATTTGGCCTTTTCGCTCGACCAGAACGAGTTCCAGGGGGAGACCTACCTCGAGCTCACCGTCGCCGATTTCAAGTCCCTCAGCGACCTATAATCAACAGTAGATTTGGCAAACTGGCAGAAGCGGTTACGGCTGGCGGTAGCGCTGTTCGTGGTGGTGTTTGCCGCGATGGTCGCGGTGTCGCTGCGCCGCGGCCACAAGCCGCCGCCTGAGAAGCTGACGGCGCCCGCGAAGCTGGACTCCAGCAAGAATGTCGCGTTCCAGGGCGGCCCCGGCGAACATGCCACGTCGAAGGAAGGCAAAGTCGTCTTCAAGGTGAAGTTCGGCAACCAGGTCACCTACACCGACGGGAGCTCCAGGCTGGGTGGCGGCGTCACCGTGTGGACCGTCAAGAACGACCGCCAGATCACCATCGAATCGCAGGACGCCCGGATGACGGTCGCCGAAGGCAAGGCCGTCGGCACCGCCGAATTCGAGCACCGCGTCAGGGTCACGACCAGCGACGGCATTCTCGTCACCACCGAGTCGGCGTCCTACAACGACGCGGAGCAGATGACCCGCATCCCGGGCCCGTTGACGTTCAAGAAGGGACGCATGACGGGGACCGGCGTCGGCGGGACCTACGACCAGGCGCGCGAAGTACTCTGGCTCCTCGACCAGGCGAAGGTCGACGTCGCCGCCGACAAGACGGGGAGCGGCGCGATCCACGTCGTCTCGAAGGCGGCCGGCATGGCGCGCGCCGAGCACTACATGAAGTTCAACGGCGACGTCCGCTTCGACGGCGAGGGGCACCTCACCCAGGCCGACGATGCGACGGCATTCCTGACGGAAGACGACGAGCGCCTGACCCGCCTCGAGCTGCGCGGCAATTCGCACATGAGCGGCAAGCCGGGGAGCAGCGGCCCGCAGGACATGCGCGCGAAAGACATCGACCTCGCCTACGCCGAGGACGGCCGCACACTGCAGGCGGCGCGGCTGGCGGAGAATGCGTCGGTCCAGTTGCCGGGCGAGAAAGGGAAGCCGGGCCGCCGCATCGCCGGCAAGGCGATGGACATCGCGATGGCGCCCGACGGCGCGACGGTCACCAACCTGGTCGCGAACGAGAACGTCCAGGTCGACCTGCCGGCCGACGGCGATACGCCCGCCCGCCGGATCAAGTCCGCGTCGCTGCTCGCCACGGGCGCGCCCGGCAGCGGCATCCAAAATGCGACCTTCTCCGGCAACGTCGAGTTCAAGGAAGCCCGCGCGGCCAAGGGCAAGGTGACCGAGATCGATCGCACGGCGAAGTCGGACCGCATGGACGTGAAGACCAAGCCGGGCTTCGGCGACCTCGAAACCGCGGACTTCCACGGCCACGTGCGGTTCACGGAAGGCACCAAGACGACCGCTGATGCGCCGATGGCGGTTTACAGCATCGCGCAGGATCGCCTGGATCTGAGTCCCGGCGACGGGGACAAGGGTGTCGGCCCGCACGTGTCGGACGGCCGCATCAGCGTCGAGGCCAAGGCGATACAGATGGGCTTGGCCAGTCAGAAAATGAAAGCCGACACGAACGTTCGCAGCGTGATGACGCCGCAGTCGGGCAGGGGTGCCAAGCCGGAGGACACGGTGAAGGTACCGTCGATGCTGAAGCAGGACGAGCCCGTGAACGTGAAGTCCAACCGCCTGGACTACGACGGCGCCAGTTCGCTCGCCACCTACGACGGCAACGCCACGCTTTGGCAGAACGACACGACGATCAAGGCCGACAAGATCGTGCTCGACGACAAGACCGGCAACCTGCACGCGACGACCGGCGTCCAGAGCACGCTGGAACTGCAACCGGATAACAAGAAGTCGACGGACAAGAAAACTGGCGACGCCAGGAAGCCCGCCGCGGTGAAACCGAACGAGCCCAAGCCGTCTGTCGAGCCGACCGTGATCGTCGCCGACGAGCTCCTCTACGAGGACGCGAAGCATCGCGCGACCTACACCGGGAAAGCGCATATGAGCGGGCCGAGCGGCGACGTCGCCGGCGACCGCATCGTGCTGTTCCTGGCCGAAGAGGGGGGACAGCTCGAGCGCGCGGAAGCCGATGGCAACGTGGTGTCGCGGCAGGGCGAACGCCGCGCCTACGGCAGGCACCTGACCTACATCGCCAAGGACGAGCTCTACACGATGACCGGCAGCCCAGTGAAGCTCTACGACCAGACGCCGACCAATTGCCGGATCACCGAGGGGACGACGGTCGTGTTCGATCGCCTCCTGAACACCTCGACCGCGACCGGGAGCGACACCACCGGCCAGCGCACGCGCAGCGAGCCGGTCTGCCCGGTTGACGGGTCCATCTGAATGGCGACGCTGCGCACACGCGACCTGACCAAGTCATACAGCGGGCGGACGGTCGTCAAGGGCGTCAACGTCGAGATCGCGTCGGGCGAGGTGATCGGCCTGCTCGGGGCCAACGGCGCCGGCAAGACCACGACCTTTTCGATGGTCGTCGGCCTGACGGCGCCCGATTCGGGGCGCGTCCTGCTCGACGGTCTCGACGTCACGGACGACCCGATGTACGTGCGCGCGCGCAAGGGTATCGGCTACCTGCCGCAGGAGGCGTCGATCTTCCGCGGGCTCACGGTCGAGCAGAACATCATGGCGATCCTCGAGACCCTGGATCTCGACGGCACCGCCCGGCGCGTCCGCCTGCGCGAGCTGCTGGCGGAACTGGGCCTGACGCCGCTCGCCAAGTCCCCCGCCTACACCCTCTCCGGCGGGGAGCGGCGCCGGGTCGAGATCACCCGCGCGCTGGTCATCTCGCCGAAGTTCATGCTCCTCGACGAGCCGTTCGCCGGCATCGACCCGATCGCCATCACCGACATCCAGAAGATCATCTTCCACCTGAAATCCCAGGGGATCGGGGTGCTCATTACCGACCACAACGTGCGGGAAACGCTGCGCATTACGGATCGCGCCTACATCGTCCACGACGGGGTGATCTTCAAGAGCGGAACGCCGCAAAGCCTTGCGGAAGATGAGGAAGTGAAGCGCATTTACCTCGGTGCCGACTTCCGGTTGGACTAGAATCGAGACAGCCGTGGCGATTTCGCAGAAGCTCCATACCAAGCTCGTTCAAAAGCTCATCCTTACGCCATCGCTCCAGCAGGCCATCAAGCTGCTGCCGATGTCGACGCTGGAGCTGGCCGACCTGCTGAACCAGGAGATGGTCGAGAACCCGCTACTCGAGGAAGTCCCCACGGAAGACCTGCAGCCCGCCGAACAGGCGCAGCAGGACAAGACCGAGGCCGACAAGCCGAACGCCGAAAAGTCCGACCAGTGGGACGACGCCGATTACGAATATTTCTTCGGCGACTACCTTGACGACGGCTACCGCTCGCGCACCCCGTCCGAGGTCAAGGAGCTGCCGCCGATCGAGAACACGCTCTCGTCGGCCGCCTCGCTCTCTGACCACCTGCTCTGGCAGCTGAACCTGCAGATGCAGGGCGGGGAGCACGAGAGCCTCCGCGAGATCGGCAGCGCGATCATCGGCAACCTCGACGACGACGGCTACCTGGTTGCGTCGGTCGAAGAGATCGCGGCGATGGGCGAGTGGCCGGTGACCGACGTCGAGAAGGCGCTGCAGCACCTGCAGACGTTCGATCCGATCGGCGTCGCCGCCCGCGACCTCCAGGAATGCCTGTGGCTGCAGATCCGGCACCTCGGGCTCGAGGGGACGCCGACCGAGAAGATCGTCACCGAGCACCTGCGCCTCCTGCAGAACCACCAGGTGCCGGAAATCGCGCGCCGGCTCGGGATGCCGATCGAGGATCTCAAGGAGCACATCGAGATCATCCGGAACCTCGATCCGAAGCCGGGGAGCCGCTACAACCCGCAGCAGTCGCAGTACGTCATCCCCGACGTCTACGTCGTCAAGGTCGAGGACCAGTACGTGGCGATGCTGAACGAGGAAGGGCTGCCGCAGCTGCGCATCAGCCCGACCTACCGCCGCCTGCTCGACAAGAACGTCGCCGGCACGGTCGAGAACAACGAGACCCGCGCCTACGTGAAAGACAAGTTCCGCTCGGCGCTGTGGCTGATCAAGTCGGTCGACCAGCGGCAGAAGACGATCCAGAAGGTCGCCAACAGCATCATCAATTTCCAGCGCGAGTTCCTCGACCACGGCATCGAGTACCTGCGGCCGCTGGTGCTGCGCGACGTCGCCAACGACATCGGCATGCACGAGTCGACGGTCAGCCGCGTCGTCAACAACAAGTACATGCACACGCCGCAGGGCGTGTTCGAGCTGAAGTACTTCTTCCACAGCGGCATCAGCAGCTCGTACGGCGACAGCGTGTCGTCGGTGACGATCAAGCAGCGGATCCGCAAGATCATCGAGAACGAGGATCCGCGCAAGCCGCTGAGCGATTCCAAGATCGTCAGCATCCTGCAGAAGGAGGGACTGATGCTCGCGCGGCGCACCATCGCGAAGTACCGCGAGGAGCTCAAGATCCCCACCTCCAACCAGCGGAAAGTGCTCTATTAGCGAACCAGCATGCGCGTAGACATCACCGGCCGTCACATCGACATCACTCCCGGGCTCCGCCAGCTGATCGGCAAGTCGCTCGCGAAGATCGAGCGCCTGCTCAACGATTCCGCGGTCTCGGCGACCGTGGTCCTGACGAAAGAAAAGTACCGCCACAACACCGAGCTCGTGATCCACGCCAAGGGGGATCACACGCTGAGCGGCGTGGGCGAGGGCAACACCTGGCCGCTGTCGGTCCGGAAAGCGGCGGCCAAGATCGAGCACCAGGCGCAGAAGCTGAAGTCGAAGTGGACGGAAGGCAAGCGCCAGCGCAAGAACAACCGCGCCGCCGGCGCCGTCCCGGTTGCCGCCGCGGAGCCGGCGCCCCGCGCTGCCGCGCGCCGCGCCGTGCGCCCGACGCGCTACGCGGTGAAGAGCATGACGCTGGACGACGCCCTCCTGCGCCTCGAGTCGGTGCAGGAGCCGTTCGTCGTGTTCCGCAACGCCGACAGCGACGCGATGAGCATCCTCTTCACCCGCAAAGACGGCCGCGTCGGCCTGATCGAACCGGACTGAAAAGTATTGTAGATTGGCGACTGGCGGAAGAGTGCGAATGACTCAAGGCGTGCCGGTCGCCACGCTGCTGCGCGACCTCGCCGAAGCCCGTGGCATCGACCTCGAGCTGCTCGCCGGTGCGGGCGGAATCGATCGGCCGATCACCAATCCTCATCCCCAGAAGACCGGCCTGGCCCTGTCGGGCTTCGACAAGTACCTGCGCGAAGGGCGCGTCCTCGTGCTCGGCGAGAGCGAGGTCCGTTTCCTCGAGGCGCTCAGTCCGGACGAGCGGACCGGCGTGATGCGCCAGGTCTTCTCCCACACCATCCCCTGTCTCGTGGTCACCGCCGGGTTCCATCCGCCGGCCGAGGTGCTCGCGGAAGCGGATCGCGCGCGGCTGCCGGTGCTCAAGACCCGCGCCGCGACGCCGCTGGTGATGTCGCGGCTCTCCGACGCCCTCGACGTCTACCTCGCGGCGCGCGCCGTGGTCCACGGCGTGCTGATGGACATCCTCGGGCTCGGCGTCCTCATCATCGGCGAGAGCGGCATCGGCAAGAGCGAGTGCGCGCTGGACCTCGTCGTCCGCGGCCATCGCCTGGTCGCCGACGATGCGGTGGAACTGCGGGCGCGCGCCGACACGTTCCTGATGGGCACCTGTCCCGAGCTGACGCGCCACCACATGGAAATCCGCGGCCTCGGGCTGATCAACGTCCAGGATCTGTTCGGCGTCGCCTCGACGCGGACGTCGAAGCGCGTCGAGCTCGTGGTTCAGCTCGAGCGCTGGGACCCGACGCGCGAGTACGACCGGCTCGGGCTGGACGAAGCGCACTACGAAACCGTCGGCGTCCGCGTGCCGATGCTGCGCATGCCGGTGGCGCCCGGACGGAACCTCGCCATCCTGGTGGAGGTCGCGGCGCGCAACCAGCTGCTCAGGAACGGCGGCCACAACGCCGCCCGCCGCCTGGTCGACCGGCTCGACGCCGAGCTCGGCAGGGCCGGCAAGGCGGCAGATCTCGAATTCGGAGAGGACATCTGAAGAAGAAGAAAGCCGCCAAGGCTGACAAGGCGGAAGGTGGATTTCGCGAGAAGCGTCATGCGGCCAGGCGGGCGGCGCGGACCGCCGTGGCGTCGCGCTTCGTCGTGCTCACCGGCCTGTCGGGCGCCGGCAAGTCGCAGGCGATCCGCGCGCTCGAGGATCTCGGCTACTTCTGCGTCGACAACCTGCCGGTGGCGCTGCTGCCGATGCTGGCCGAACTGACGCTGCGGGCCGGAAACGAGATCGCGCGCGCGGCTGTCGTCGTCGACGTCCGCGAAGGCAAGATGCTCGAGGAGGTGCCCAAGGTCTTCCGCAAGCTGCAGCAGATGCGGAACCTGCACCCGGTGCTGATCTTCCTCGACGCCGCCGACGAGGTGCTGGTCCGGCGCTTCAGCGAGACGCGGCGGCCGCATCCGCTGGCCAAGGACCGCTCGGCGCTCGAGGGGATCCGCGAGGAGCGGGAGAAGATGAAGCCGCTGCGCCGGCTCGCCGAGCACATCGTCGACACCTCGGCGATGACCGTGCACGAGCTGCGGCACGCGTTCCAGAACGTCGAGGGGGGCCGGGCGCCCGGATCGCAGCTGGTCGTCACCGTCCTCAGCTTCGGTTTCAAGCACGGCATCCCGGTCGATTCCGATCTGCTGTTCGACGTCCGGTTCCTGCCGAACCCGCATTTCGTGCCCGAGCTGCGCCCGCACACCGGGCGCGATCCGCAGGTCCGCGCGTTCCTCGACAAGTCGGCGGCCACGCACGAGTTCCTCGAGCACACGCTCAACCTGCTGCGGTTCCTGATCCCGCAGTACGTCGCGGAAGGGAAGTCGTACCTGACGATCGGGATCGGCTGCACCGGCGGCCGCCACCGGTCGGTCATGATCGGCGAGGCGATCCGCAAGGGCTTGATCGGACTGAAGGGCGTACAGCCGCGCGTCCGTCACAGGGACATCGCCATTGACTAGGTGCTCGGGTGCGCAGGGGCGACTGGGTCGGTGCTCGGGTGCTTGGGTGCTCGGGGTGCTCGGGGTGCCGGTGCGTTCGGTGCTGGTGCGTTCGGTGCGTGTGCCGGAGCCGCGAGCCAGGCGTTTAGCACCAGCACCGACACCAGCACCCTTAGCACCCCAGCACCCGAGCACCCGAGCACCGTTCTCGCGGTCAGCGATGGTGACCGCGTGAAAGTTGGAGTTGTCGTGGTGACGCACGGTCAGCTGGCGGCGGAGCTGCTCAACGCGGCCGAGATGATCGTCGGCGACCTGCCGCACTTCACGGCCGTCTCGATCGGGTGGCACGACGACGTCGACCTGGCGCGGGAGGAGATCGGGCGGGCGATCCAGCGGGTGCGCGAGAAGGTGAGCAGCCCGGAGACGCCCGGAGGCGTCCTCGTGCTGACCGACATGTTCGGCGGCACGCCGGCGAACCTCGGCGTCACGTTCCTCGAGACCAACCAGGTGGAAGTGATCACCGGCCTGAACCTGGCGATGCTGATGAAGCTGGCGCGGCCGCTCAAACAGACCGACCTGCTGACGCTGGCGCGCGAGATGCGCGAGCACGGGCGGAACGCCATCTGGGTGGCCTCCGATCTGCTCCGCGGCGAGAAGAGCTAGTGGAAAGCTGCAACCTGTCGATCCTCAACGCCCTCGGGCTGCACGCGCGCGCCGCCGCGAAGTTCGTGCACACCGCCGGCCGGTTCAGCGCGCACATCCGGGTCGCGCGCGGCGATCGGGAAGTCGACGGCAAGAGCATCATGGGGCTGCTGCTGCTGGCGGCGGCGCAAGGGAGCACCATCCGCATCACCGCCGACGGCACGGACGAAAAGGCCGCGATCTCGGCGCTGTGCGCGCTGGTGGAACGCGGTTTCGACGAGGCGCCCGCCGAACCGGGCCAGGGACGGCCGCCGTGCGCCTGACCGGCCAGGGCGTCTCGCCCGGGATCGGCATCGGCCGCGCGCTGGTCGTCACGCGCGGCGCCGCCAACCTGCGCTTTCGCATCCCCGAGCGGCGGATCGGCGGCGAGCTGGCGCGGCTCGATACCGCGCGCGCGCAGTCGCGCGTCCAGATCGGCCACATCAAGGAACGCATCGCCGCCGCGGTGGGGGCCGATCACGCGTACCTGTTCGACGCGCAGCTGCTGCTGCTCGACGACCCGATGCTGGTCGATCGCGCCGCCGCCATCGTCAAGAGCGACCGGCTCAACGCGGAGTCGGCCCTGCAGCGCGCCCTCGACGAGGTCTCGACGCTCTTCGACAAGGTCGACGATCCGTACCTGCGCGAGCGGAAGGGGGACGTCGCCGACGTCGTCGGGCGGCTGTGCATGAACCTGCGCGCCGACGGCGACCCGCTCGATCTGTTCCGCGACGTCGAAGGACCGCTGGTGCTGGTGGCGGAGGAGCTGAGCCCGTCGCTGATCGCGCAGATGGACTCCGGCCGCCTGGCCGCCTTCGTCACCGACGCCGGCAGCTGGACGTATCACACGGCGATCCTGGCGCGGTCGATGCACATTCCCGCCGTCACCGGCCTGCGCCACGCGAGCGGGCTGATCGCGCCGGGCGCGCTGGTCGCGGTCGACGGCACGAGCGGCGTCGTCCTCGTCGATCCGCCGGCCGACGTCGTCGCCGACCTCGAGGTGCGATCGCGGAAACGCCGCGCCTACGAGCAGTCGCTCGACGAGCTGGGGGACCTGCCGTCGGTGACCCAGGACGGGACCGTCATCCGCATCGAAGCCAACGTCGAGCTGCCGGAGGAAGCGGCCCGGGCGCGGGAGCGCGGCGCCGAAGGCATCGGCCTCTATCGATCCGAGTTCCTGCTCGCGGGCACCGGCGCGGCCAGCCTCGACGAGGAGGCGCAGTACGTCGTCTATCGAAAACTGCTCGAGGCGATGGCCGGCGGACGGGTAACGGTCCGCACCTTCGACGTGACCGAGGCGCAGATGGGACTGACGCAGGGCGCGGAGACGACGCGCTCGCCGCTCGGCCTGCGCGGGCTGCGTCTCAGCCTGTCGTTCGACGAGGTCTTCCAGGCGCAGCTGCGCGCGCTGCTCAGGGCCGCCGTCCACGGACCGCTGCGGATCATGTTTCCCTTCGTGACCGGCGTCGAGGAGCTGCGCGCGGCGCGCACCGCCGTCACCCAGGCGCGGGAGGCCCTGGCCGCGCGCGGGATTGCCGTCCCCGACGTGCCGATCGGCATCATGATCGAGGTGCCGTCGGCGGCGCTGACGATCGATCTCCTGGCAGAGGAAGCGGACTTCGTCAGCATCGGCACCAACGACCTGATCCAGTACTGCCTCGCGGTCGATCGGACCGACGACCGGGTGTCGGGGATGTACGCGCCGCTGCACCCGGCGATCCTGCGCATCATGCGGCACGTGGCGCGGTGGTCGCGGCGGCGCGGACTGCCGGTCTCGGTGTGCGGCGAAATGGCCGCCGACCCGGTGCTGCTGCCGCTGCTCGCCGGGCTCGGGCTGCGCGAGTTCAGCATGACACCGGCGGCGATCCCGGCCGCCAAACAAGTGGTCCGCGGCCTGCGCATCGCGGACACGACGCAACTGGCACGCCGCGCGCTGAAAGCGGCGACGTCCGCGGAAGTGGAACGCGTCCTGGCCGACACGCTGTCCACGCTGAAATCGACGTGACCTCGTCTGTCACGACAAGGAGCGATAGTGAGTGAGATAACAAAGGTGGAGAAGCCCTGGGGCTACGAGCTGCACTGGGCGAAGACGGATCGGTACGTGGGCAAGCTGATTCACGTGAACGCGGGGCACGCGCTCAGCCTTCAGTACCACAACCAGAAGGACGAGACGATCTTCCTCTGGGCAGGGCGGATGATGTTCGAGATCGCGGAAGGACACGAGGGCACCGCCGGCGGGCCGCTCACCAAGCGCGAGATGAAGCCGGGGGAAGCGGTCCACGTCACCCCGAAAACGGTGCACCGCATGACCGCGATCACCGACTGCGATATCTTCGAGGTGTCCACCCCGGAGCTCCAGGACGTCGTGCGATTAGAAGACCGGTACGGGCGCCAGTCTTAACGGAAGGTAGAGGAGAGTCAGCAATGGGAAGCGTGAACAAGGTCATCCTGGTCGGCAACCTCGGGCGGGACGCGGAGCTGCGCTACACGCCGGGCGGTGCGCCCGTCGCGACGCTGAACCTGGCCACCACTGAAGTGTGGAACGACAAGACGTCGGGCCAGAAGCAGGAAAAAACGGAGTGGCACCGCATCGTCCTGTGGGGCAAGTCGGCGGAATCGCTCTCCGAGTACCTCACGAAGGGCAAGCAGATCTTCGTCGAGGGCCGGCTGCAGACGCGCAAGTGGCAGGACAAAGACGGCCACGAGAAGTACACCACCGAGATCCGCGCGGATCGGATCACGCTGCTCGGCGGCGGTGGTGGCGGCGGCGGGATGGCGGGCGGCGCGCGGCCGCAGCGTAATGCCGGGGCCGGCGCATCGTCGGGTGGCGCTGCCGATCACGAGCCGATGGGCGAGCCGATCAACGACCTGACCGACGACGATATTCCGTTCTAAGGACATGTGGGGGCCGAGGCTGAAGCCTCGGCACGGGTGAGCCCTGCTCGATGGTTTGACGGCAACGGGAATGGGCGGCTCACGAGCCGCCCCTACTTCACGAGCGCCCGCCAATTCACCACGATGCTAATGGGCGGGGCGTCGGGATCGCGAACCGCCACCGCCACCAGGAACCGCTCGCCGTTCGACGCGACGGCGTAGGCATTGGCGGTTGCGAACGGCCCCGGTTCCATCGGGGCGAGGTTCTCGATCCGGAAGAGCGGCCGGGGCGGCCCGACGTCCAGCGGGCCCGGCGCCGTACTGAGGGCCGCGGCCATCAACCGCCGGTCGTCTGCGATGAAGACGATCTCCTGGTCCCCCTGGCTCCACTGGGGCGACGTGCCGCCGCCGGCAGACACCTGATGCCGGAACGTCCCGTCGGGGAAACTCGCCACCCAGACTTCGCTGCGCCCCGAGGCGTCCGTGTCGTACGCGATCCAGCGGCTGTTCGCCGACACGCGGGCGTGGGACTCGTTGGCGGTCGTGTTGATGAGCGACAACGGCGCGTCGACGGCGTCGGCCAGGCGGTGGATCCACAGGTCGTTACCCGCCGCCGGATTGAGGCGGACGCTGACGATGACGCGGCCGTCGCCGCTCCAGCCGGACGCGAAGTTGGCAGTTCTGGACACGCCGACGCGCGTCGCCGCGGCCCCGGAGGCCGCAGCGGCGACGCTCTTGATGAACAGCTTTACTGGCGGCTGCTCCCCAGGACCGGAGAAGAGGATGCGCGTGCCGTCTGGCGACCACTGCGGGGTGAAGGCCGCCCCGTCGAACGTGATGCGGGTTTCGGCGCCGTCGGTGAGGTCACGCACCCACACGTCCGCGCCGCCCGTCCTGGCGGCGCGCGAGAAGGCGACGCGGCGAGAGTCGGGGGAGAGCGTGAACCCGCCATACAACGCGGGAGTCTCGACCGCGGCGGAGGCGCGGCCGTTCCGGTCGAACCAGCGCAGGGCGGCCGGCGTGCCCAACGGATACGGCCAGTAGGCCAGCACGCCCGCGGCCGACACGGAGAACGGCGCGTGGCCCGGGGGCACGACCGGCACCCCTTCCACAATCCGGAGCGCTTCACCCGAAAACTCGAGGCGCCGCTCGTCGAAGGGGCGCGCGAACAACGCCGCGTCCTGAACGAAGAACACGTATCCAGGCACATAGGCCAGCGCTGAAATGCGCACCGGGAACTTCATCAGGGTCTTCGACGCCTGGTCGTCGAGCGACCCCAGGCAGATGCTTCCGGCCGGCCCGGCCGTATAGATGAAATGGGTGCCGTCGGCCAGGAACTGCGGCCAGAAGTGGCTGCCTTCGCTGGACGTCGTCGCCCGCGCCACCGGGCCGCCGCCGGCGGCGACACGCGACAGTCCGCCGGGACCAGTGGCAAAGACGATGACGTCACGGGTGCCCCACGACGCGCCCCCTTTCGTCTGGACGTGGGCAGCGACGATCTGGGTCAGCCCGGTCGACACCCGGATCTTCTTCAGGCTCTTGTCGGCGAAAAATCCGATCCACTGGCTGTCGGCCGACCAGAACGGCGTATTCGCCCCTTCGGTGCCGGGCAGCGGCTGCTCGGACTGTGAATACAGGGAGCGGAGCCGCAGTTGCTCGGTGCCGTCGGTGGCGACGCTGGCGTAGACCATCTGGCGGCCATCCGGCGAGAGCGCGAACGGCACACCGAAGCTGGAATACAGCGTCGTCCCTGCGGCCGGCGGCAGCGCGTAACGCACCGGCACCGTCACGGGAGTCGAGCCTTCGGGCAGGGCCCGGCGATCCAGCCGGGCCACGAGAAGCGTGGCCGCGACGCCGGCGACGACGGCCGCGGCCCAGAGGGTTCGTTCCACCCGGCGCGGCAGCCGGCCCCGCGGTCGCGGTGCTTCCGCGCCAGCGGCCCCGGCGGAACGCGCGATCGACCGCAGCTCGAACAGCAGGTCGCTCGCCGACTGCCACCGGTCGTCGGGATCCTTGCACAGGCACCGCGCGATCGTCTCCACGAGCCGCGGCGGCACGCCGGGTACGGCGTCGGCGATCGGCTGGGGATCGTTCTCGAGAATCGCGGCCGCGAGCCGTGCTGGAGTGGCTGGCGGAAACGCCGCCCGGCCGGTGATCATCTCGTAGGCGAGCGCGCCGAAGGCAAAGATGTCGGTCCGTGTGTCCGCCGGCTTGCCTTCGAGCTGCTCGGGGGCGATGTATTGCGGGGTGCCCATGATGGCGCCCGCCGCGGTCTGCGCCGTCGCGCCGGTGCCGGCGTGCTCGTCAACCGCGGGGGCCGCGGCGTGCACGGCGAGTCCGAAGTCCAGCAGCTTCACACCCGATTTCGTCACCATCACGTTTCCGGGCTTCAGGTCCCGGTGGATGACACCCCGGCGGTGCGCTTTCTCCAGGGCGTCGACGATCTGGATCGAGTAGTCGAGCGCCCGCGCCAGCGGCAGGCGGCCGCGCTCCAGCTGCTGCTGGATGGTTTCCCCCTCGATGTGCTCCATGACCAGGTAGTCGATGTCGTCCTCGGTGCCGACGTCGTGCAGCGTGCAGATGTGCGGGTGGTTGAGGCTCGAGACGATGCGCGCTTCGCGGACGAGACGGGCGCGCCGATCCGGGTCGTTCGAGAGATCGGCACGCAGCGTCTTGAGGGCGACGATGCGGTGCAGGCGCGTGTCGAGCGCGCGATAGACTTCACCCATGCCGCCGGCCGCGATCAGCGCCTGGACCTCGTAGGCGCCAAAGGCCCGACCGACAAGCCGGCCGGGCACCGCCGCCTGCTCGAGCCGGCGCAACTCGCCGGCGAGGACGCCCTCCGCGGGTGGCGCGGCCAGGAAGTCCTTCGCCCCGGACTCGTACTTGAACAGTGATTCGACTTCCTGGCGCAGGGCCTCGTCGCCGCCGCAGCCGTCAGCCAGGAACCGCGCCCGCTGGTCGAGCGGGCGCGCGAGCGCCGCGTGATACAGATGCTCGATCTCGCGCCACCGTTCGGGCGTCATCGCTCGCGATCCAGCTCGCGCAGCAGCCAGACCTTGGCCAGGCCCCAGTCGCGCATCACCGTCATCACCGACACCTGCAGCACTTCGGCGGTTTCCTCGACGGTCAAGCCGCCGAAGAAGCGCAGCTCCACGACCCTGGCCTTGCGCGCGTCGAAGGCGGCCAGTGCGGTCAGCGCGTCGTCGAGCGCGATCAGGTCGGCGGGGGGTTCGCTGGACACCGTCAAGGCTTCGTCGAGCGAGACCTGGGCGGCATCGCCGCCGCGCTTCAGTTGCCGCCGCGCCCGCGCCACGTCGACCAGGATGCGCCGCATCAGTTGCGCCGACACCGCGAAGAAGTGGGCGCGGTTCTGCCAGCGGACGCGACTGGAATCGATCAGGCGCAGGTACGCCTCGTTGACGAGGGCCGTCGTCTGGAGCGGATGACCCGCCCGTTCTCCGGCCATGTAGCGATGGGCCAGCAGGTGCAGTTCGTCGTGAACGAGCGGCATCAACTGGTCGAGCGCCCGGGCGTCACCCTCGTTCCAGGCCAGTAGCAACTGTGTGATCTCCTGGGACACGCCAGCCGGGAGTGTGACACAGAGTCGACCGGCGGGTTCGTCGCGACGATTCTTCGCGGGGCGTGGTAGTTCCGGTCGGCAGACGCCGCCTTATGTCATGAGGGCAGGCCGCCCGAACCATTCGCGGACACGCCAAGGAGTACAACTTTGTCACCTCGATCCTTGCTCGTCGCATGCTGTCTCGTCTTCGTCCCCACGCTGTTGCTCAGAGCCACGAGCGCTGGCGCCCCGGGGGCGGCGCTGCCGGCGCAGTCGCCCGGAGCGGCGCTCCCGGCCGCCGCACCGGACTGTGACGGCGAGCCGTGCGCGGCCGTGGTGCGCGGCCTGTTCGCGTTCTTCGACCGGAGCCCGCATGGCCTCGCGGGAAACGGCCGCTCGTGCGCCGACTGTCACATGGCGACCGACCATTTCCAGCTGTCGCCGGCCGGCGCCGACGCGCGCTTCCGTTTGCTGCAACTGAGACGCCGATGGGATCGGCATGCGGATGATCCGCTGTTCAGGCCGATCGACGCGGACGACTTCCGCACGAACGGCGAGAACGCCAGCGACTTCAGCAATCTGCGCCAGAACGGGCTGGTCAGGATCGTCTTTCCTCTGCCGGCGAAGATCCGGCTCGTCGATCCGGCGACCAACGCGCCGTCGGCCGAAACGTTCGTGGACGTGTGGCGCGCGGTCCCGACCGTGAACGACGTCGCCCTCACCGGAGCGGACGGCCTGACGCCCGTCTGGGCCCGCGGCCCCAACACCACCGGCGGCTACCAGTTGGACGCGCGTCTCTCCACCTTGCAGGAACAGGCGATGGGGGCGTTGACCAATCACGCGCAGCTGCTGAGCGTGCCGCCGCAGGAACTCCTCGATGACCTCGCGTCGTTCGAGCGCGTGCTGTTCACGAACCACCGCGTTCGCGCGCTGGCGGACGCGGTCCGGCAGGGGACCGCGCCGCTACCCGATCCCGATCCGGAGCTCAATGAACTGGAAACGCAGGGGAAGGCCGTGTTCGTCCGCGCGTGCAGCCAGTGTCACGGCGGTACCGGACAATCGACCGCGCAGCCGCCCGTCGTGCGCTATCACCCGATCTCGACGCAGTGTCCCCGTCCCGTCGATGCGGTCGCGCCGGCTCGATTCGCCTTTGCGCCGTGCCCCGATCGGCTCGCGCGCAACGCCCGGACCTACGAGATCACGTTGTCGGTGGCGACGGCGTGCCCTCCTCCCGGCGATCGGGTCACGCCGTGCCCGCTGCCGGCAGTTCCCGGAGGGCCGATCCCCCCGCTCCCCGTCGGCGCCAAGGTTCGACGGACGACCTCCGACCCGGGCCGGGCACTGTTGACTGGTTTCGTGGGGGGGCTTCCCGGGCTCGACGACTGGGAGAAACTCGACGTGCCGGGCCTGCGCGGGATCCGCGACACGGCGCCGTACTTCCATAACAACAGCGCCGCCACGCTCGAAGACGTGGTCGATCACTACATCGAGTTCTTCAAGCGGGTCCAGGCGAACGCGCCACCAGGACTCGTGCCCCCGCTCACGACGACCGACGGCGTGCACTTCGATCGCCAGCCGAAGCCCGAAGAGCGCGCGGCGCTGCTCGCTTACCTGCGAAAGCTGTAGAAGGTGTGGGGACCTATTTGTCCTTCAAGCGCAGCAGCGACTGGCTGGAGAGCGTCGACGGCGGGCCGGGGAATTTCTGGACGGCCGCCTCGTACGCTTTCTTGGCGTTGGCGATCTGGTTCATCCGCTCGTAGGTCTGACCGAGCTTGTAGTACGCGTCGGGCAGCGTCGTGCCCTGCGCCTGCGGGTAATCGTTGATCACCTTCAGGAACGAGTCCTGCGCCTCGGGCCACTTGCTCTGGTTGTAGTACGACATGCCGATGTTGTACCTGGCGCCGGCCGCCTGCGGCAGCCGCGGGAACGCCTGCAGGAAACCCTGGAAGCCCTGGATCGCCAGGTCGTAGCGCCCGGCGGTGTAGTCGTCCATGCTCGTTTCGTACATCCGCTGCGGTGACGTACCCGGCGGCACGGTCGACGTCGGCTGCACCGGCGGTGCCGCACCGGCTGCAGTCGACGGCGGCAGATCGGTTGGCGGAGTCATCGTCGCCACCTGCGGCGGCGGCGGCTGCGACGCGATCGTCTGCCGCAGCGCCTCGAGCTCCTGCGCCATCGTCGAGATCCGGACGTTGGTCTCGTCGGTCTTCTCCCGCAGCACGCGCACGTTGTCGCCGATGTTGGTGGTCGCCAGCGTCTGATCGGCCATCGCCTTGCGCGTCGCCGACGACTGGTCGTCGAGCTTGGTGACGACGGCCTTCAGCGTGTCCTGCAGCGAGCCGAGCAAGCCCTGGAGCTGCTGCTGCTGCTCCTGCAGCATGCGGATCTCGGCCATCAGCTGCAGATGCGTCTTATCTGCCGCCGCCGCCGGCGACACGGTCGCGGCCATCAGCACGAGTAGAGCGGCACCAGTTGCGCGCATAGAAGCTCCGTTAGATTTCCAAGTTTCCAAATTCCCAGAGTTCCACATCACGAACGCCTACTTGCTCGTGACGACGAAATGAGCGCGGCGGTTGTTCTTCCAGGCGCCCTCGTCGTGGCCCGGGTCGAAGGGAAACTCCTTGCCGTAGCTGACGGTGCGGAGCCGGTCGGCGGGCACGCCGAGCGACACCAGGTAGGTCTTCGCCGCCAGCGCGCGCTTCTCGCCGAGCGCCAGGTTGTATTCCGCCGTGCCGCGCTCGTCGCAGTGCCCCTCGATCGTGATGACCCAGGTCGGGTACTTCTTGAGGATGCCGGCGTTGGTGTTGAGCGCCTGCTGGCCGGCGCTGTCGACCTCGAAGCTGTCGAGGGGATAGAACACCGGCTGGAACGGCGAGTTCTTGTTGATCGCGTCGAGGTCGCCGCTCGAGAGCGGATCGTCGGTGATCGCCGGCTCGCGCGGGATCGGGGTCGTGTCGGGCACCGGGTCCGGCGGCGCCGGCGGCCGGTTCGGCGACGGAGTAGTGCCGCCGGTCGTGACCGGCGGTGGAACCGGCCGCGCCACCGGCGGCTTCTTCTTGCCGCAGGCTACGGGCCCGAGCGCCACCACGAGGACTGCCATCGCCACGAAATATGTCTGTCTCATCAGTCTCTGCTCACTCCGTAACTGTGTCCGCGTTTCGCGCCCCGACCCCTGGCCCCGTTCCCGATTACTGCGACCAGTTCGGGAACTTGTTGTTCCCTTCGCGCGTGATCTGCCGCAGGTTCTTGCCGTCGCGGTCGACGGTGAAGAGCTGCGCCTTGCCGTTACGCGTCGACGTGAACGCGATGTGGCGGCCGTTCGGTGAGAATGCCGGGCTCTCGTTGCTGCCGATCCCATCGGTGATCTTCGTCGTTTCGCCGCTCTCGAAGCTGTAAATCTTGATGTCGTAGCCCGGCCCGGTCTGCGCCGCGTAGGCGATCTCGTTGAACTTGCCGCGCGACCAGGTCGGACGATCGGCTTTCAGGTCGCCGATCAGCATGCGCTGGCCGGTGCCGTCGGCGTTCATGATGTAGATCTTCGGCTGGCCGGTGCGGTCCGACGTCCACGCGATCTGATTGTTGTTGGGCGACCAGGTCGGCGACACGTCGATCGCCGGGTTGTTGGTCATCCGCCGCACGCCGCTGCCGTCCTTGTTCATCACGTAGATCTCGGCGTTGCCGTCGCGGTTCGAGGTGAAGGCGATCTTCGATCCGTCCGGCGACCACGCCGGCAGGTAGTTCTGCTTGTCCGGGCTGCCGCCGCCCGGCGTGAGGCGGGTGCCGGCGGTGATGAAGGACAGGACGATGTCCTGGTAGACACCGAACGATCCGGCGGCCGACGGCCGCCAGCTGGTGTAGGCAATCGCCTGGTTGTCGGGCGCCCACGAAGGGGACACGTTGAGCGTCGTGGTGTTGGTCACGCGGACCGCGTTCGCACCATCGTAATCGACGATGTAGATCTCCTGCGTGTCGCGGTTGCGCACGCCGCCCTTGGCCAGCTCCCCCTGCCGATCCGACGAAAACGCCAGCTTGGTCTGCGCGACGCCCTTGAGCGCGAGCTGATCCTGGAAGATTGCGTCCGAGATGGTGTGGGCGTAACGGCGGGGATTGGCGATCGGACCGCTGTAGCGCTTGCCGAATGCCTGCTGGCCCGTCCTCACGTCGATCAGCTTGACCTGGACGACGACGCCGGCCGGCGTCTTCTCGACGGTGCCGACGATGACGCCGTTGGCGTTGACCTCTTTCCAGCGATCGAGCGGGACGCCGTCGAGCGAGGTCGGCTTCGGGAGGGTCGCGATGGTGTCCTTCCCGATCATGTAGTACTCGCGCTCGTAATTGATGTCGTCGAACAGGACCTCGCCGATCGTCTTCGCGGCAGCGACGGTCTCCGCATCCTGCGACAACGGAATGAAGCCGGCGATCCCGAGCTTCGGCGGCAGCCCCGGAGAGTCACCGTTGATGGTGAGCTTGAACTCCTGCCGTTGCGGCGGCGGCTGATTGGCGGGCGGCTGCTGTCCGACGAGAGCGGCCGATCCGGCGGCCACGGCTGCGACCAGAACGAATATGTGTTTCATCTTCACCGTTGGTATTGGAAAACGAGGTGCAGAGTGAGTTGCGGGGGGGTGAACGCCGCCGGCAGCGCCGGCACCCGCTGGGTGATCGCGATGGCGCGCTGTGCCGCCAGGTTCAGAAGCTGGTTGCTGCCTTGCTCGACGAGGACGTCGGTGATGGTGCCGTCGCGCTTGATCGTGAATTTGATGATCGCGGCTCCGTCCTGGCCCTGCTTCGAGTTCCAGTTCTTGCGAATCAGATCGGTGACGCCGCGAAGATATTCGGGACAGCAGAAGTCGGCGTAGTCGGTATACGCCTGCCCCGCGCCGCCACCGCCGGTCGCCAGGCCGCCGAACGGAATCGCGGCGCCGTGCGTTTCCACCTTGGCGTCGCCGGGCTTCACTTCAGTACCCTGCGTCGGCTTGCGCCCGTGCAACTGCTGCGTGTCCTGCTTCGGCTCGGGCCTGGCCACCGATTTCGGCTCCGGCTTCGCCGTCTTCACCGGCACGACCATCTCGGGCTTGGCCAGCGCCGGAGGGGAGTCGTTGATCGGCTTCGTGTTGGCCGGCGCCACCTGCTGGACTTCCTTGGCCGCAATCGGCGTGCGTCCCTGGTCCGGCCCCGGCGCGCCGCCGAGCGAAATGGTCATCACGGGGAGATTCGCCGCCGACGATCGCGACGACGTCGGCGCGAACGCGATCGCGGTGATCAGCACGCCGTGCGCGACGAGCGACAGCACGACCATCCGGCTGACCCGGTCAGCCTGCTGCGATCGCTCGAGGAGAATCTCGGTGACGGCGTCCATTCAGATCAGTTCACAGTTGACAGTTCACAGTTGACAGTCTGGTTCACAGTTCTGAGTTCACAGTTACCTGTCGGTTC
>Ga0066652_100000296_pt1 | contig 25125 bp, 39 predicted proteins | sample GraSoiAngelo_101_FD_71413 | JGI IMG/M metagenome (GOLD analysis project Ga0066652, IMG submission 71413) | Grasslands soil microbial communities from the Angelo Coastal Reserve, California, USA - 14_0903_02_30cm | ecosystem: Environmental > Terrestrial > Soil > Grasslands | place: USA... | reverse complement strand
TTGCCGCGATGCCATGTCGCCTTCGATAAATTGACTTGTATCGCCGTATTGTTTATTTCCCAATCCTGTAATAGCCTGTTGGTCAGCCGCCACTTGATTGGGATCTAAATTGAAAGGACCAGAGATATATGGATTTTGCTGACCTTGATAGCCAAAAACACTTGGCATATTCGAAGGCCCTGCTGCCCCACCTGTAAGAATCGTCCCAGGAAGCTGCAATCCCTGACTTATAGGATTTCGTACTCCTAAAGCTTTTCTAGCAAGCTCTGATCCACCCAAAGTAAGAACCCCGCTTCCAATCCGGCCTATATTCTTGGCTGCGCCACCCATATCAGATCACCTCTTTCAAAATTTCGGCATATTTTCTAAAATCTTTACCCAAGAACCGGCAATAGACATTCGTTCGATCTTTAGTTGAAATCACAGCGAAGTGATGACAAAGACAATCTTTTGCCCGTTGTCTGACCTTTTCCCAGGCTTTTCGAACCCAAGGCTGACCGCGTTGATCTTTGCGAACCCAAGCCTGTGTGACTGTATAGGCCAAACGCCCGTCATAATCGTTTCCAATATGGCCTAAGATATATGTCCAAAGCTCATTTTTATATGTCCCTAACCAAAGGTCCAATCCTTGTCCGATGATCGCCGCATTGGCAATCGCTTGAATTGTTTGATGATAAAATCCATCGATATTTAAGCCATTTGGTGGTATATTGGAACTCACTATGAAGTCGCGCACAGCAGTTTCAATCTGCTTGCTCATACCTTCAGGGATAGCTTTACAAAGCCCGAAATTGGGTTTTTCTGGCTCTAAAATCTGGAAATCGGCCACCAGGCCGCTGGCTACCGTTTCTGATCCGTTAGCTCGCATTGAAATATGGCACAGCAACCGTCGTTGTCCCGACCTGAACCAAGATATACCCCAGGGGAGTCGCTGGCAACGCACTGGCTCCGCCTGCTCCGCCGATTGTTGTTTGAGTGGTCGGACTGGCAAGAGTCAGATCCCCAAGAATAATGGGTCTGGCAAGAACAGCATTTCTTGAAGATTCTTTCTGATCCATGAATTTCCTTACAAAATCGGATTTGATCCAACCCCTAAAGCTCCATCAACAAAACCACAAAGCATAATGGCCATGGCTTCATTTTCTGCCGCGCTATTGGACATTTTCACGCCATCACTAGCCACGGCCCACGTATGAGTAACCGTTTGTCCGCTGGACCATCGTTCATCGAAATAAATGGCCCCAGCCGCATTCTGAACAATAGCGCCCTTAACGGACCCTGTTGAGGCATCGGTCCCATAATAAACATGAGTAATATTATTCGGAATGGCTGTTGTTCCTGTACCTGCTGAGTACGTATAAGTCAATGTCGCGGCGGAGGCCGTGGAAGCCAAGCGCGTTCCCCTCATAGAGATCGTTTGAGCGGTAGCCGTATTCGTAAATAGCGTGATGTTTCCAGCTTGAGAGAAAGGTAAAATGTCTCCCGTTGTTCCAGAGTTATCCCCGTTTCTAATCAGCCCCAAATAAACCCAACCAGAAGCTTGATAAGCCGTATTCAGTGTCGCGTAGTTGGCTTGGATAGGAAGAACCGTAGTTCCAATCGTCACCCATTGAGTGCTTGAATCAGTGACCTTCACGGCGTACAAAGCGTACCAGGAATTAGTACCCTCCGTAGTAGCTCCCGTAAGCCCCGATTGAGCGCCTGATGTCGTCAATACAGCGTTCCGCGTTATATCGAACGTTGTTCGGGTCGCTGATGTTTCTGTTCTTATTGTCCCGTCTGGAAATAAAATAGGAATGTCACCTGAAGTCCCATCCAACCCCGATTCTACAGTCACCGTGGTTGCAGAGGCATATTTCAAAACGGGCCTTCTCCAAGTCGAATAATGGTCCACATATTGTTTGGTGGCCACTTCTAAAGCGGTGGTAGGATCCACGTCAACTTTGAGTTTTGCGAATGTCTTCGTCAAACCTTCTAAACCCACCCACACGTTAGCTTCGTCTGAAAAGTTGGTGTTCACCTGAGACGATGAAATAGTAGTATTCGGACTAAAGGAATAACTCACTGTGAAGTTAATGGCCATAGTTTAAACTCCCGCAAATACCTTTCTAGATTTGTCAGTTCGTAATCGGACACTGGCCCCTTGAACGGTATACCCTTGAGAGGCTGTCGCATTTCGCATCGAAAAACTAAACAGATTTCCACGTCCATAGACAAATTGCCGTAAAATCGTTGCATTCTGACCGCCCCAAACAGCGACATCCCATAAACCCGTGTCCCATAGACTGCCTACTACCGTAAGACTGAATGATTGGGTCGTTGAGGGGGAAGTAAAATCAAATCCATATGAGACATCCAGCGTTGAGGCTGTTTCAGTTAATGCTGAGATACTCAAATAGAGAGGATGGATAGTCGTATCTAAACCATTACCTAGATTCTTGAAAGGCGTTCTCCAGTGCCCATCAATTGCCCCCGGAGATGTTTCAGAAGCATCAGCGGAGATATTGGATTTCATTTTTTCGTACATTTTACCGTCGTAATGACCTGCAAATAAACGCCGGTTTTGCACTAATGCCAGGACATTGGCTTTGTATCCCGTCGAACATCGCAGAAAGCATTTGCGTTTTAAGTCCCAGGCGATCAAATAATTGTTCGTCGTACTGGACCCCGTAGATACGACGAAAATGATCCATTCCAACGCCTGAGAATAGATGCCCTGGATATATTGGATTCGATTCACATTGATCGTGTCCCAAATGGGATCAATGTCATTGGGATAATCTTGAAAATTGACGCCATCCATCGTCGATTTCATGCGTAATCCAGGGGTCACAAAATAGATCACGCCATCGGCAAAGACCCAGGCATTCTTGCCAGCGATACCTACACCTGTTTGAAGCTGATAAATCGGGAAAGGCTGGCGCGTCAGGATCATCAAATGGGTACTGTTGTGCTTAAAAAGAATCGCCGTATCTGGGCCGACCAAAATACCGCATTGCAAACTATCGCCATCCGAAACAGCGACATCAGAATTGCCTGAGCCTGCTCCTGTCCAATCTTCTGGGTTTGATACAATCGGCCAATAAATACGCGAGGGATTGGCCGTTGTATTCATAGCGAAAATTCGATTATTACCAGCAAATGCCGCATTGGCCGATGGAGGACTGCCTCCTAAACCTGCCGCATTGCCAGATCCTGAGTATTTGAAAGGTGCATCGGGAGCACCGCCAAACCAAATTTGCAAATTATTAAATCTGATAGGTGTCCAGATATTATTCTGTCCTGACGTGATGGTAACAGCACCCGTAGCATCGGCCATTGTTCCAGCTAAACCCGTATCAGTAAAAAACTTCGTTCCAGCAATGGCGTTTAAAAACTCAGTTCCACTATCAAATTGAATGTATCCCATGCCGTGAATGGCAGTAGAAGATGAAACCATGGCCGATGAATTCCAAGCGGAATCGCCATTGCGTTTACGATATCCTCTCTGCAAGAGAACGATATTGTCCAAATCGGGACTTTCATTAAGATCGAGTAGATATTCAGGTGCAAAGGTGTTTAACCCACCAGAGAAATCATTGATTTCGATGTTCTGTCCGTTTGCGCCCATTAACTACCCCTTGGATAATTGAACGGCAATGGCATATACCCCAAATTGCCGCCTACTGGCTGATTGTCTGCTGCTGTCATAACGCGATGACGATGCAGACCCAGTTCATATTCTGTTTTCATTTCTTCAATTCCAGCTTGAAACAGTTCATAGGAGGGTCCATAACGAGAATCATCTAAAAATGAGAAACCTTGCGCTTTAGCGCCTTCTAAAAGAACCGTTGTATGCCATTTCGCAGGAATAACCGATACATCACCATCTGCACTCATATCGACGGAATTTTTGAGATAGAAAACGTTTAAATTGATTGCCGCATCAGGATTAGGCCATAAACGGAACTGAGGATAACCGCTCGAATCAACACCCGCCATGCAATAGATACGTGGTGTTCCACTGGAGAGAAACCCTGGGTTAAACGATTGGAAATATTCTGGTGTTGTCTCTAATAATTGATAAGGCAAAATATCTTGGACAACTTGGATAATCCGATCCACAGTCGAATCCGTCGAATAGAAGAACTTTCTGACCGTAAATGTAGCGGCTGAAGCCGTATAAAGAGCCGCTATATCAAGCGTTGCGCTCGTCGAAGCGGCTGTATGTGCAGAGATCCGATACCAGTCATTAGAACTGCTGGTTTGGATATAAAACCCTGTTTTAGATGTGGAGGGAGCGCTACTAAACGTGATCGACGTACTATTGGCAGTGGTGGCCACGGTCCCAGTGGTGTAGTCGACGACCGTTTGGACGACCAGCGGAGAGGAGTTCCGCAAGAAGGGCCACTCAAAAGCACGTAAAATCATTTGTTGTGCATTATTGAGCCAACGCTTTAATAGCGTAGCTTGGGCTGAAACAGTTTGGTCAAGCCCTACTTGAGCACCCAATTCCTGCTGTAAGACAAGAAATGTGGCCATTACTGTCCTCCCACATTAATCAGAATCAACTGGGCATTTGTAGATTGATTGTTGGCCGTCGTTGTCCCCGTTCCATCCGCTTTAATTTTGAGTGTGTATGTTTGTGCGGATGTCGAACCTGGACAATCCATGACCATAAATGTGCTTGGCATATCAAGAGCATCAACAGTAGCTCCTGTAAGGATGTAAGCACATCCTCGATCATTGCTACCTTGGCTGCATAGATTTGTAGAACCATTAAAAATAGCTGCTTCTGCTTGATTAGTAGCCGCATTGCTTGTCCTTAAATTTCCACTGTAAACAGCTAAGATGCAATCAGCGGTTGATTTAGGTGTAATGGACCGGGTTAAATTGGTAGAAACGAAACTTGTTACCGCCGTAGCAGAAGAAGTGACTAGGGTCGTTGAACTCATTTGAGGAACGAGTCCTTGCCATCCCCATATAGCATCTAACGTGGTCCCAGACGAATGCAGGACTTGCCCTGATACGCCTGCCGTTCCATTGATGGAAATAAGTCCATCCGATTCAATCTGTGTTTGAACTGTAATGCTCGAAAATGTTTGACTGGCTGTCCACGTACTGGTTGTACTTATAAGAGACGTTCCAGAATCATTAATAGAAACTGTTCCATCTCCATTGTCTGTAACAGTTCCATTTGTGAATTTAGCTCGATAAGGGTAAGTATTCACGGTACCGTCTTCTGTGCGTATATTGAGCGGTGGACGTGAAACACCTTGACGGCTCACACCCAGGACGATAGACGGCAATGAAAGGCACAAAAGAAATAAAAGTTTTTTCACGGGACCTCCTACTTTGTCCATTCCAAATAGCGGATATCTTGACCGGAACTGCCTGAAATCATGTAAACATCGCCCTGGTAATTTTGATAACCGTTATCTGCATAGGAATCGTTAACGAGGACGGGTGTTCCATTTGATGTGGTGACACTTGAATCAAACCCGACATAGCAAGTGGCCCCTCCAGCGTTATAAACATTGAAACCGCGCCGCCAGTTGTTGGCCGCAATGACTTTTACAGCAGCCGTTCCAACTGTTACCGTGTTATATGTGTTAGCCATTTTATGCCTCCACAGCTACTTTCTTAGGGCGTCCACGCTTTTTACGCGGAGTTTCCCGGACTAGGACCGTTTCACCTTCTTTAACAATCTCAGGCTTGGTTTCTTCAATCCCTGAAGGAACCGGTATAACAGGGATATCTTCAGGTTCAATACTGAGTGCCGTAGTTGAATTAGGAGCCATCGCAAGTGCCATATCTTCTAATTTCTCTTTCAACCGGACTTCTGGACCGCAATTCATGCGGATATATTCGCTAATCATCCGCCAAGCTTCTTTGTCTGAATTGGTGTCTACATACTCCAAAACAAAGAAACAGGGTTCTTTGCCAATTTCTGTGTGGGTATATTCATAGTCCCCTGGCCCGCGTTTAATCGTCGTCGTTTTATAGACTGGGCGTAAACTGCCGATCTCTCCCAAGTGCTTGGCCCATCCTCTCGGGAAGCCTTCCACGGCGCGGGTCTTGATGTCTTTCATGAAACGGTCTGGCAACGTATCAAAAATAATCACTTTATCGACAAATCCGGCATTGACTAACTTAATGCACTGCATAAGGCCTCCCCTGGTTTCTTTGATTTGTAATATTCATCCAAAATGACGTTCACTCGATGCTGGATCGTGTGCTTGGCCATCACTTCGTAATAACCCGCTTGGGCGATTTTTTCCCGTTCATCATCGTGTACTATGTAGTAACGCGCTTTATCGATCATTTCTTCATGATCATGATAAAGGACCAAATGTCTTCCGTCTTCGAAGACTTCTTCAATGGTTGGGATCCAATTGGTCAGAAGAAAAGAACCTGTCGCCATGACCTCGAACGTCCGCATATTCAAATCGTCCAGCATGGAAATGTTGAAACAGATCTTGGATTCCGAAAATTTCCTCGCTGCTTCATCAAAAAGGGCTTGCCCGTAATAGAAATTAGGGAACTCAAAAAATAACTTGTCTAAAGCGTCCTCTCTATTCTTTGAATTCACATGGCCTACAAAACAAACGTCGAACTTCTTGGTTAAAAGTTCACCTTTAGGATACGCCTGGGGTTCCACAGCATGGGGGAGCCATATGGGATTGGGGATGCCATCTCGTTTCATGTCTTCAACAGCCCGTTTCTGGGCACAAAATACGAAATCTGCTTGCTTGGCCATTGAAAGTCGGTAGTCATAACCTAGGTGGGTATCAGAGGCCCAATAAGCCATTGGATGGGGCGTATCTATCGGTTTATAGGGCAAGACCCCAGTCAGACCGTCTTCACCCCAATCAACATGGATATTTAAGTCATAAGTTCCAAATGGGCTTATATCGCCTGTCGGATAAAAATGGTCTACTTCCATGATTGTCTTTTCTCTGTCCCACAAAGCTTGGGCCGCTTTTTTTGCAGCATTGTCTTCTTTTTTTGCAGCATTGTCTTCAAGGCCACTCGAAAACCATCCAGATAAATCTTTATTCGGGCCTAAACCGCCACAAATGCCGGAGTAATACTGCATTCGTTTCAGGCAGGCGGTCACATACAATGGATTTCCATCATTACGTCCAAGTCTCGATTCGTAATAATTGGCTATACGGAACATTGGGTTCTCGCCATTTCTAAGATCTTTCCATTTACATCGACCGGCATATGCAAAACCTTTTCAAAACAGGCCACAAAGGAGATTCCATTTTCTGGATCGATATGCGACATTTCCTTAAACCCACAAGTTGTCAGCAAATTCTTTAATGATTCAGGCGTAAAAGCATGGACATGTTCAGGGTTCATCGGGATTCCACAGATTTTGGATTCATCCGGTACAGCAACGATCAATCGCCCGTTCATTTTCAAAATACGGTTCCAATGTTTAAGAGTCTGAATACTGTCAATACAGTGTTCAAGAATATGGCGGGCAATTAAAGTGTCTTGAGAGCAATCATCAAACGGTAATTTCTCTGTTATATTTCCAACAATATCCGTAACGCTAAAGGCGCCAGCCACATTGGGTATTTCACAGCCTCTAGGAACAAGATCAACACCGATTGCTTGCGGGACAGTTTTCTTGGCCCCACAACCCAATTCCACTATCTTACTCCCTTCCACTAATTGGCCCACGATTCGACCTTCTAAATCTTCAGTTTCAATTTTTGGAACTACAAGTCCGCGCATTGTATCCATAAATGCCTTAAAGCCATGTTTCTGGATAAGCCATTGATCAGTCTTGGCAATCATTTCTTTTGAGTTCCATCCACCCGCCACGTCGGGACCGCCTCTCACGCGTTCACCTGTCTTAAACGCATGATGAATCAAAAAAGCATCTGGTTGAATGATCAATCGCTTACCCATTCTTCTCAAGCGGATCGATAGGTCTAAATCGTCTCCTCCTGGGCATGTGGTATCCAGTCCACCAGCCATTTCATAGTCAGATCGTCTTATCATCACAGTAAAAAAGATCAAATACGAAACAGCCGTAGGGTAAACCAGTGGATTTTGCAGAAAGACGCTGTGCCATCCCGATGCCGTGGTTGTAGCGGGCCCAACCGCTGCCACAGTGGGATCTTCAAATTGCCTCAAAAGAACGTTGTAAAAGAACGCATTGGCTTTCGGTATAAATGTATCGTCATTTTGAAAGACAAGGAACGGAGAATCCGTATGGTCGATCCCATACCTCAACCCATTTTCCCATCCTAAATTCTTTCTTGGATTTAACACTTCAAAGTTTGGAAACCCTTGAAACTGGTCTTTAATGGGCTGAGAACCGTTATTAACGACTAAAATCTTCGCCAATCCATTGACCACGCCTGTCCGAAAGATCGACAGTAAACAGGGATTTAAATACTGAGGATTATTGAATGTCGGAACAATGATCGTAATCGGTGTGGTCATTCGCCCAATACCAGGATAGCTTCCTTTCCATTCATCTTTTCAGGCGTTCCATAACGTTTTTCTATTTCCATTCCATACGTTTTCCATTGAGCTTGCACGTAATCTTCTGTAATCACCAAGGGATGGCTTATATGGCCCAATTTGATTCGTGTGTCCATCCAAGTCGTAAAACCGTACTTTTTAGCTTCATAGCAAAAGTAGATATCTTCACCTGTGGACGGGTTTTTAAACCAGGTTTGAGGCATCTTCCTAAAACAGTCCACACGAATAAGGACCGCCCCAAACCCAACGGCATCACATTCAAACAACTTATCTTTTGGATAATTCATCACAGCATAGTTCGTGAACTGGTGACATTGCGCTACGCTGTCCCATCCTTCACGACAGGAATAAATCACAGGCTTATGGGGAAAGTTCCTTGTAAAAGCCAAGGGCGCTATGATGTCCTTTTGATTGGCATAAAGCTTTTCAAACAAATCTAAATCACTGGTCATATCATCATCGATCATGAACAAATAATCGCAGTTCGACACCAAGGCCGTTTTCGCCATTTCTTCCCTGGCCACATGAACGTGCATTCGACCACACGTCTTTTGAAAGAATTCAAAACGGGGAACCTGCTTTAAGATCCTGCCTCGTTCTTCCAGATGGCCCAGATGCTTAAACACCGAAAGGCGGTTGCAATACGCCTCTGAACCTGTCATTCCTTCATGGGGAATTCCTACTAATACACGGACAATGCCCTCTTCTTTTGTTTCCCCAACGGTTTCTGGATTTAAGATTTCGCTCATTGGATAAGTCTCAATTGCACTTTTAAGAAATCCAACAGACTGTAACAACGCGGATTTAAAATCCTGTGGCCTGCGTGCAAGACGGCGCGGGGAGATTGCGCCGATTTCCTGGTCACAACCTCCCCGTCCGCCTCGCAACGCATGACTTCCAAAAGGTCGAAACGAACAGGATTCTTCAAAGTCGGCGTCCAACGCAGTAGAAAGCTGGTTGGATAAAAACCGATACCTTTTAAAACCGCTGTTCTGATTTCTGACCAATTCACTACAGGGCCCGCACGATTCCCGCTACAAACGATTGGTTCAAGTTTGAAATGTCCACTGGAACTGTTGTCGCCGCGTAAACGTACTTATACAACAGGGTAGACATCGCCTGTGCTGTCACGACAGAGAAGAATGTCCCGGCCACTGCGCCTGGGATGAGCGTATCTCCCGCCGTGATCGTGATCGATGTCCCGACATTGGAGATTTGAACGCTGTTCACGTATCCCCAAGCCGTCACCAGACCGTATCCATTGATGGCAATGTCCTGCGTGGCTACACCAATGAACCCTTTAACGCCCGCTCCTGTTGCCTTTAACGAACTGATCCCATCAATAGACGCTCCGGCACTTGGAAACATTGCGCCAAGACCCGTCGTGATGGAACCGCCCCCATCGACATTCTTGATCTGAATCTGGACCCGTTCTGGGTCCGTGCGATTAAGCAGTTGTACTAACATTTGGATCTCCTTTGATGCTAGAACGCTGTAACTTGGCCCAATTCATCTTGGACACCGGTCCTTCGCGGCTTCTAGGCATGGATAATTGAGTCTCTTGCTTTCAGCCATATACCAAAAGATCGATATCTGGCGTATTGGCAACTACGATGGTGAACAACTGAGTGGTTGTGCTGTAAGTCGCTGTCACAGCATCCGCCGTTGTTCGATTGACAACTTCCCATCCCTTTACGGCATTTTTGAACGTTACCGTGTCGCCTGTTACGCAACTAGGGATCTTCAGGATTGTCAAGATCCCTTGTCCTCCATCTCTCGGTGTAGGCGTTCTTAAAGAAGCCATGGAAACCTCCCTTTAAGCTACCAATCCAGTCAGTTTGGCGTTCTTTCGGCGATTGCCAGTGGTCAAAGAACACGCTAAAAGGATCTTCGCTGTCCGAGCGTCCTGGTTCGTCGGAGTGACGAATGGAGTAGACAGCATGTCCGTGTCAGAATTGACGAAAAACTCAATTCCTTTTGAATGCAGAAGGTAAATAACACCGGAGGTTGCTTGGGGACTCCAAGTCCATGGGGTGGCTTTAAACTGCAGGTTCTGGATGCCGATATCGACCATTTTATTGTCGGTAAACCGCTCTTGATTGACCAAGCTCGATTCATAGTATTGGTACGAGTTTTGGTCAGAGACCATCATTTCAGCCCCGCCAATCGGATTTTGGATAGAAACCAAATTCCAGGCATTGGTCAAGTCTGACCGGCCCTGGGCTGCGAAACTCCCTGAAGCCGTTGCCGCGCAAGCTTGCCACCAGGTATTGGTCGTTCCATTGATCCCGCCCACCGTTCCAGATGTTGCGACGATGGTTGTCAAAGGTTCGATATGCTTGGTAACAGCCGTTGCCGCGAACATATCTTGTTCCAATAAGAGTGCCAGCGATTCTTCCGCCTGCTGCTTTTTGGCTTCCAAGATATCTTCTAACTTTGAATCTCCGGCATTGGCCACGCGTTCCGTGAATCCATCAATAGTTCCTTATGTTAGCTACCGTTTCTTTGGTTATACGGTAGAGCAGACTGTATATCCCTGAGTTCTTCAGGCCCTTGTCAGTCGTTCGAGCGTAGTTCTCATGGGTTACGCTTCGGTCTTGGCTGCTTCCAGCTTTTAACCGATATTCGGGTTTTGCCATGGTCAATTCCTTAACCATGGGGCAATTGAATTTACCGTGGCAGCATATTGCGCCCATAACCACTGATCTCTCGTTAACCCGTCCTGCGGCGTAGTGTCGAGTGTGTCATACCGCTGATACGCGAGAGCTGTTGTGTTTCTCGCATACATCTCAGCGTGAGACAGGGCCACTCCACCCTTTTTTCGCATCTTTCCGCCACCCTTGCCTTCGTACAGCCATTTGAAGACAGGATTGCTCTTGAAGATGTTGTCTCGAATACCAGGAATCATGTTGACCAAACTCGTGGTTAAGAGTTCGTCTACATTTCCTGGCCCATAACTTTGTGTCAATGGTGCAGCCATTTAGGGCCTCCTAGTCATAGACTTGGGGGACTTTAATCCCCTTTTTGGCCAGCTCCATAGCTTCACGCACGGACATCTTTTTAGGATCAGGGCCCGTATAAGCGCCTTTGGCCGCATTGGTCGGAGGATTCGTTGAATTAGTCGCTTTCTTCTGGATGATTTGGAGAGCTTCCGCTTTACCCTTTTCGTAATACTTTTGGGTCGTTGCTTTAGCCCATCCATAGGCATCATTTAAACGTTTGATATAAGCCTGCTGAGAACGGTCGTCCGGCGGATTGATCGACAGAAACCCCGTAATCAACTGGTCTTCGTCCAAGGCATAGAAATCAGGACGCAATAGTTTCCCATCCGTCCCCTGTTCAGTCGCAAAGGCACTGACGATATTGGAAGCATCGGTCACGACTTTAAATTGCTCCAACTCATCGATCTTCTTTTGCGCTTTTTCAGTCTTTGTCTGGACAACGTTTTCCAGAAAGGAAAGAAAGTCATCTTTGGATTGGAATGCTTTCGCAAACTCTTCGTCAGAGACTTTCTCGCCTAACTTTTTCTCCGCTTCTTGCTTCTGTTCCTCGAAGTCAGCCTTCTGCTTTTTGCTTAGACCGTTCCAGTATTCAACGAAGCGTTGATCTGCAGCGATCTTGTCATAAGCTTCGGCTTTCTTCCGCGTGTCGGCTATGGCCTGCGTTTTCTTGGTGTAATCACTCTGCAAGTTCTTGTAGACGCCTTGCAGTTCAGGAGGCAAAGTTTCTGGGTCTATATTTGAGAATTGTTCCTCGGCGGGTGCGCTTTGCGCCTGGCTGGCCGCTTGCCCGCTCTGGCTAGGAGTTTCAGGGGTGGTAAGCGTCGCTTGACCCTCTGGTGGGGTTGCAACGGCTGTCGTTCCCGAATTGCTCTCTACTGGACCGTCCGTCATGATAAATTCCTCCTATGCTTGCACTTTTCCTGTAAATTCCCTGATTTTTTGCGTTGAAAGCGTTTGCGCTATACGAGCGGCTTGCGGGCTATAGCTCTTTTTTGTTTTACCTTTCTTGATCGATTCGGCAATGGCAAAAAGCCTTCTCTGGCGCTCAGACGTGCTTGGCATTGGCTAAATACCTCCCATAAATTTCACGGATTTTAGGTCGGTCTTTGTCAAATTGACGTTTTCGCCATTCGCGTGTCCCTTCAATCCATGATTTTGTTCCAAAAGTCGCGCCATTGACGCGATCCCCCGCTTCACGGACTCCCAATTGCTTCATGACTTCGGCTTTGTGTCGTTTACTTTGGATTTCAATCGGGTTTCCCATTTTGTCCGTAAGATTTTCAAATTTCTGACCGATATATGCCAAATAAACATCGGGAACGCCATCGCCAGCGCCTTCAAGGCCACACCGGTCACATAAAGAAATGATCTGGCCATCTTCGTAGATTGTTTTGGTGTGCCACGCTTGGTCATTTCCGCATCCTCGGCATGTCATGACTATTTCACGAGACTTTCTTCTGGACTGAGTTGTCCTGTCGCCTTTCCGGTCGCTTGGACCCCTTTTATCAAAGTATCGATCTGGATCTGTTGCGCCTGAGCATTTCGTTTGGCTGTTTCAGCTTGCACTTTTCCGGTTTCAATCGCTGAAACTTGGGATTTCTCGTCTTGCTGGGCCGCCGCCGCTTGTTGCTGCTGATCAAAGGCCACTTCCAGCCCTTTGATCTCGTAATCACGCAGACGTTCTTTCATCACCTCAGCCATGAAAGGAGGAATGCTAGGAAGTGCCGCCATCTGAGCCCCTACCTGCATGACGTTATCCAAAATCTTGTCCCTAGTCATTTTGTCTAAAGGCAACGTTGAACCGGCTTTCACAGAAACGTCGTATTCACCTTTGATATCTTCAGATTTGAATTTAATGGTCTGTGAAACAGGATCAAAGATCCCTTGATCTTTGAAGGCTTGGATGATTTCGGGAGGTTCTTTGCCGGTGATCTTGGCGATATAGGGTACTTGGAAGTTATTTTTTAATTGAACGATCAGTTGACGGGCAATGTTCTCACAATGCCGTTCGATGCGGTCTTGCTTACGGTCCGTCCGGGCGTCTGCGCCGCCTTTAACAAGCTGAAGTTCCCCTTCTGTGCGCGTACTGGTCTTAGGAGTGCCCCCATAAGCGAATTCTGGCATTCCATTCACTTTACGGATGACATTATCAATCCGGTCCAAAATGATGTAGATATCCGGCGGTAGTGACCCGAAATCAATCATCTTAAAAGCGCCTTGGATATCGCCTGTCCCGGAAGCGTAAAGAATGGATCCGTCAATTCCCTTCTCAAACTTATCAAGTTCTTGGGGAAGCATCGTTCCCTTTTTCACGACCATCTGCCGGTTCCAGCGTTTAACATGGTTCAACATCATCGTGAACACTTTGATTTTCTCTTTCACTTGAGGTTCCCAAGCGGCTATATCGGATTGCGGATAAGGTTCATCGGGGACCTGATGAAAAGACAAAAACTGATAAGGATATTCGTCTATATAATCAGGCCAATCTTTAGGATCTTCCAAATACTTGTCCATTATTTCATCGCAGAGCGTATAGACCTTATGTTCATGGGAGTCCCAAACTTCATAGATGGCTGAATAATTGAAATCTTCCCGATAAAGGATGTTTTTCATGTATTTCACATCGATACTCGGGTAGGTGGATCCGTTCAACTTGGCCGCTGCCCGACCATAATCCTTCTTGACATCTTCGGTGGGCCTATAAATCCTCTGGGCAACCCATAAATTGTCTTTCGTTGGGCGTTTACAACCCACGTTCATAAACATGTCTTCCCAAGATACCCGATTGGAATAAATGGAATCTTCTTCCAGCTTTAAAAGGTCGCCGCTGCCGGTCGTTTTGGTGTTATTGCCGACCTTGTTCCATCCATGACCCACTAAGATCGCGTCAGTGATTTCCAATTCGATTTCTTCTTTCATATCCAATTCGCGCCATAGATGGTTCACGCCCGCTTCTAAAAGATAGGAACCCGCTATCGTGGCGTCTTTCTTTGGATTGACGGCAAGATAGGGATCACGGAAATAGAGATTGGCAAGCGTTGCGTCTTTATAGGCGAAGACTTCGCCAATGGGAGGGACAAAGGTATTTCCTAAAACCACGTCGTATTTACCCTTTAATTCCTGGATATAATTGCGCCAGTTATTCTCGTTTTCTACCTGTTCACGCCACCGTTTCGAGACAGAAATACGATCATGCCACCGCTGGACCTGCTGCGCTTCTTTCATCTTTCCGAATTCTTCAGCCATCAAGCCACCTCACGGAAGAAATCACGGAAAGGCTGATTGAATTTTCTAGCATCTTGGAACGCCGCTTCCCACGATCCAGGCGGTATCCCTTCAGATGCCGCTGAATCACCTGGCACCAACAACTCCAATTGAGAAGCCAGCGCATCAATTTCGTCGTCATGTTTCCCTTTAGGAAACTGTGCCAGTTCTTCTTCTAAAGACCGCATCCATTGTGAATGGAAAACCTTTCCTTCGCGATAGAACGGTTCGAGTGCTTTAATGCGGAATTCCTTGGTTTCATTTGTCGATCGTCTCAGTTCGGTGATCGGAAAGTGAATATTACGCATCCGCATCTTTTCTTCCAACCACGATTTCAGGGCTTTCTGGAAAGCCACCGTTTCTAAACCAATGCTGGAAGGGTGCCATTTCTCATACATCGTGAAGATGTTCTCAATCTGCTCGGATACTTTCCAATGGCCCTTTAAGGTGTCTAAAACGTAAATGTTGTAGTTTTCGTCCATACCTGACACATTGATAGCGAAATAATCCGCCGATTGCTTCTCTGAGATGGCCGGATCTAGCGTCATGGCGACATAGAGCCGCTCAGGTCGCCGTTCGTAATACTTAAAATATTCTTTCTTAAAGACCTGGTTTTCAGCATCGATGGGTTCATTCATGTATTGGGAACTGAATTCTTCCGAAGGACGTTTTTTTAAATAATTGACGTAATCCATCGTCGGCTCTGTTGTTTCCAGCCAATTCTTAGTCAGCACATCGAATTTCTTATTAAATTTCTTGGGGAAAATGATCTTTCCGTTTTCCACGACCTTTCTGACCATCACGTCAAAGTAATCGGATTCTTCATCGATGATGTACTGATAGACATCATCCAAGTGCCAGCGCGTACCAATGACAATCAAGAGACCGCCGGGTTCAAGCAGGTCCATCATGGACCGATAATAGCGTTTAACCTTTTCGCGCTGTTCAGGCGTCTGATAGTTCTGCAACCCCTGCAAATCGTCTAGGATAATAACGTCATAATGTGATGACGTGAGTTCAGCTTCAACACCTGACGTACCAATGGTTGGGGCCGCCAAGGCTTTGTTGCGTTGTCTAATAACAATGTCATCTTCTCGCCATCGATCCGAAACAAAAGGACCGAAAATTTTCGGGAGGTCCGACTTGTCCGTGAGCATTTGCTTGATTTCATAAAGCATTTCCCTCGCCTTGTCCCAAACTTGATTGGCAATCAAAATGCGGATGTTTGGATCTCTCAGTAGCAACTGGATGGAATAGGCCTTGGTCACAACGGACGTTTTAAGGTGCCCGCGTGGAACCAAGATCATTTTCTTACGGGAAGGTCGGTTTAAACGTCTCTCGATATCGTCATGCACCTTATCCCAATCTTTAAAACCCAGCATTTGTGTGCACAAGAAATAGAGGCTCTTTTTACAGGCCTTTTGCACATGGTCAATGGAAATGGGTTCGGTCACGATCCGCCCCAGTGTTTTAACATGCCCCATTTATCCTGCAAAACGGCTGGCCAATCGTAGTTCTTGGCGTGCCAGTGCGATAACGCCTCGTTTGTTCGATAAGCCCTTTGGGTTTCTGGTAAAACGTCCATCATTTCCTTGGCTAAGACCCGATTATCTGGAATCGGCGTACCTTCCGGGAAAATAGCGCCTGATTCGCCTAGTCCCTGCAAGGCAGGTATTCCTTGTTGCGTTAAAGCGTGTGCGATATTCCCACCTAAGCGACCCGCACCATAACCTACGGCTAAAGAGTTCAAGGCTTGCAAAGCACGCATTTCCTCTGGAACTTCCAATCCGGGCTCCCACAGGACAGGTGGCGCTCCTACCAACGCTTGAGCAATCCGTTGATGGTCAGGCATCCACAATCACAACGTCTTTGGGATAGGTCCCATGGGTCTTGTCCCAAGCGTCCCAGACGGCTTTTGTCATTTCCATTTTGTCCGCTTTCCATACTTTTTCTTTGGAACAATCTATACAGACTGCCATCTGCATTTTCGAACCATTCGACCAAGGCAATTCAACTGTGGTATAGGCTTCAGAAGGCGTCTTGGCACCACATTCTTTGCAGGTTTTAACGATTTCTTTTTCACAAACAAGACAAAGACCGTATTCGCATTTCATGTGGATTTCTGTTCGTTAACGATCTCACCTTCAATCGTTTCCTGCCGGATAAAGGCTTCCCGGACAGCGTTCGGGTCGATATTAATCTCAATTTTTGTCGTTCCAGGGCCTTCGACGGACTTTTTCGGGCAGATTCGTTGACCAAATTCCTGCCAAACCAGCATCTGTGACTTGTTGGCCGTTCGTTTACCTTCCCACACATCATTTCCTTCCTTCCACCACTTGGAAGGTTCTTCCCATTCGCGTTTGATATGGTCCATCAAAGCCCGGTCTTGCAGCCACGCCTTTGTCTGCGGTTTATCAAGAAAACGGTCGGCCTGTTCCACCGTCATATCGGCTTTTGCAGCCGCCTCAGTAAGTGCCACACCTAGCTTGTAATGATTCAGGAAAAGGTACTGTTTTCTGGAGAAATGAACGATTTCAGGTGCGAAGGTGAGAGGATCGAAGACGTGATTTCCAGTAATGAGGGGAGAGGTAGCGTCTGTTTTGCCCAGCACTTCTAATTCTTGTTTTTGGGAGTCCACAAAACGAAACGAGGTGGGAAAAAGCCTTCAAGTCCCTCCACCACCTCGCTCGGTTGCCCCATGCCTGGGACAAAACAATACCTTCGAGCAACCGAAGAAAACGGTTCTCCCGAAGGCATGGGGTATTTAATTTGACTGTTCGGTAGGAAGTATAGACCTTTTCTTTATTTTGTCAAGTCCATACTCATGGGTCTGCCTATTGGAAGGTAAAAATCTTTGAAGGTTCTCTTTTTTCTAGACTGGATAGACACATCTTGCGTGAAATCCTTGCATGGGCACTCATCTATTAAACATTCCCTGGGCGGATGCATTAAATGGTCAGCGGTCGTATGCTTACAAAGACAGGTTAGAACGGGTGGAAACACTTAAAATAAAAGACAAACCAATCCAGCGGTAGGCACTAAAAACCATGGGATGCCCGCGATGTGATAGAAAAAGAACCCAAACAATACAACACCAAAGATTTTAATGGCTGAGGGCATATTCATTCGGAACCTCCCTTGATTATTTATTTAATCCTGCTATCAAAGCGTCAGTCAAAATCAAAGAGTTTTTCACAATCTCATCAGGTGGCGTTAAAGGTGAATTTTTAGCAATCGTCATAGCGTCCGCCTGGATCACAGCTTGAATAATCATTCCTGCGAACCATTCCCTTTTAGTAAGCCCTTTTAGGCTAAGATCAACATTGCCCCCATGTGAGCATCCTGTAATGGGAGATTCAGGATTTGTCTTCATCGGAATTTTGGTGGGACCATACCTTCCGTATCTTCTTTCGGTTGTTCAGAAGGGGTCCTGATTAACGTCACTTTTGAATCCAGTTGCACATCTTTCAGTTGCTTACCGGCCTCTTTTTTCTCAATGATCTTGACTTGATAATCGATGGGAACGTCAAAAACGTCTCCATCAGAGTTCTGGATCCTCAAGGTCGAAGCCTTCAAATTAACGGATTTGACGGTCCCCTTAAGCCTTGTCCAATCGATACACGGAGTACAAAGGGCGACGGCAGCTATGAAAACGGCTGATTGACGCATGGATCCTCCAGTCATTTCTTCTCTTTGTCTTTACGGATTTTGTAAGCCAATGAATTAAAGGGTTCCGGTATATTTTTATACCCAAAATGAACCTTCCACCAATTGCATAACCATTGGAAAACTTTCATCGTGCATGGACGTTTCTAGGTGCGACGATAAGGATGTTTCTTCTTGGTCGTAGTGAATGGTTTAAAATCTTCTTTTTCTTCAGCAAGCGTTTCCTTTGCTGGCCCTGTTTCAGGCGAACTTCTCTCCAGAGGCATTTTCGTGCCCTTCCGATCATCAAATAAGGTCCGAATGGCCGCTTTTAAGCCGTCGATTGTGCGTTTACCGCCGTCATTCAAATTGTCTTTTAAGCTTTCCAAACTGGCTAAAACCTCATCTAAGTTCATTGTGTTGGTCCCTCCTGGGACACTGGCAATCCGTTTACGCTCTGTGATAAATAAGCCGCTAACCGTAGTTTCAAAGGACTTTCCATTTTTCCGCACAAACAAAACTTGGGCAATCGATACCGATCCACGTTATTCACGGCAAAGTAATGTCTTTCATCTTTACAAAAATCGTTTATTTCAACGTTCACGAATCACCTCTTTGACCGTACCAATGACAACGACTGGCTCATCTTCCTCTGGAAGCCACTTGTGATTGCAGATACCACACAGCATGAATTCAGGACTTTCAGACTCTTTGCCCTCAATATATTGCGGTTGCCAATCATGCTTGCAATACACTTCCAAAACAGTCTCTTGCATTGAACGCCTCCCTCTTCTTCTTTTTCATTCCAAAAAATAATACATGACTAACGCAAATACAACAAAAGCCGCCCCAAAAACGATAAAGAACAAGGCATGTTCTGTCATCAAAGCAACGACAAATCTATAGGATCACTCATTTCTGTACGACCTCTTCATAATTGATATACTCAAGATCGAACGCTGTCAAGGGACGATTGGGTTTGCCGTCTGCCCTTATACCGTCGCTTCTGCGGCTATACGCTATGGCCGCTTTGAAATCTTCAAATCGGATCGCTTCCAAAAGATCGTCCGTTACTTCAATATGAGCAATCATACGCCTGCCATCGTGAGATACACCTTCACTGCTAGGATCGTATGACTTTAACCATTTGCCGTCAAATGACGTGGGCTCACCGGTATTTATTCCTAGTATCTTGATCCAAATCATATGGGCTGATCTTAGAGAAGCTTGAAGGACTTTGGGGCTAAATTGACTGAGATCCATTATCGGTCATTCTTCCTCCACACTTCGTTGCAAGGACCTAGACGCATACTTCATATACTTGAGGGCCCTTTTGAGGTTGTTGAAAATATAGTTATCGTTTCGTTTGAGTGTGGGGTCAATCCTCCACAACAACTCATTAAGCGTTTCTCTGAGGGCGTGAATGTTTTCTTCTTCATGGCTAATACGCTCTTGCAATAAGGAAGATTTCATTCGTTAATTGTTCCTATCCCGTCACATCTTCGGCAAGGCCAGGGTCCTGCGCTAGAGTATTCAAATCTTTCTGATGTTCCCATCCTAAATCCGTTTTATACTACCCCAACTTCCGCGCTACAGCTTCGTTTATTTCTTTTTGATTAGCTGTCGAATAATCCATGTTAATTCCCATACGCATTGTTCACACCCAACACCACAACAAGCTTGAGCGCTTTTAAGGGCCGATGAAATACCTCTATGCGTTAATTTAGTTTTCCAAACATCTTGTACGGCTTCATTCAATTCTTGTTTAGTCATTTCAGGGGGTTCATTTCAGTATCCTTCAGAATCATGACACACGCCAAAGCGTGGCGTTTCATTGATAATGTGCCAGCCTTGATTCCGCAGACATCCGCAGGAGCAGGGACATTTTTCGTGCTTCCAGAGACGGCATTCGTAAGGACAATCCGATTCCATCATCCACCGCTCAGGGGGTCGGATTTAAGGATATCTTCGCACTGGCCCAACGCGTTACAAAGGTGAAACCAGTGCGTACCCTGATACCATGAATTACAAAATGGACATCGGGACATCCCCGCCATTTCGCGGGCCCGTTGTTGTGTGCAGTCGTGGCATTCGCAGCGAGGTGGATTCATTTCAGTCTCTCCAATGTGGATAAACTTCTTCCAAATATGATGGGTGTTCTTTTTTCATTCTCAGTAATTGAGCTTTCGTACGCCATACTATTCCAGCATTTTGGTAGTCATCACAATAAAATATTCCATTCCAGCAAGAAGCTCTAAAACAGGTAGCACATACAATAATTTTCTCTCCCCGTTTCATTGCCTGAAGTCCAAATGATGTTTCTTCCCTGTGAGCTTCGTATATTGATCACACTTATCAAAGAACCTCTTACGAACCCTTAACCACCACCCGAAACATAACAAAATAGCGACGGAAAGTACGATAACCCAAATCTCAAGATAGCCCATTTAGCATCTTCTCAATCTGGACCCCGTTCTATTTGCTGATACGACCACTGCAACAGTTCCATCACCGTCGTCCGTGAAGGTAGCTTGCCCGTCTTCATTAGAAAACAAGCCACCAATTGATCTAAAGCTTGATGCAACTTTTTGTGGTCTTCAGTCTCTTTGCATTTCATCTTTGGGTTCCTTTAAAGATTCTTTGAACTCCTGAAGGTCTTGTTCTAAAATGCCAAGAAGTTTCTGGGTCACTTCAGGATGCCCGTTATTGTGAGGAATGCGCATTAATCCACGGACAGTCCCAAAGGACCCGTATAACCATTTTTCAGGACTGCTTTCCTCGTTTTCAAAGGCCAACCAATCCTCGTAATGCTTGTAGGACAATTCTTCAATCATGCGCGCCTCAATCTCACTGCATTTCATGATCAATCACCTCCTAATAGTTAAAATATAAAGGTTAATCCCAATAGCAATAAACGATAGAATCATCGCTAAATGATCTTGTGTCATCATACCCTCAATCCCCCTGCAAACTGGCTCCACACTTGCAGCATCTGTCCTCTATCTCCCAGTCACAGTCAGAGGCCGTTTTAGCGCTTAAACCACGATGAATCTTCACTTGAATGCAATAACAATGATTGCACTCATCCATGCAATCTAAGCAACCTAACTTTGTAAACTCTAAATCCTCTGAATGCGCCGTTACCCCAAGGGATATCATCACTTGACTTGAACGCCCACCAAAAACAATAACTTCGCAATAATCTTCACCCGCTCCGCTTTCGTCAACTTCTTAAAAGCGTCTATATAAAGACGATGCTCCGGCCTCGTCACCCTCATACGCCTAATCGTCATCCCCCACTCCGCATCCGACATCATCATCCCAGCCCTGTACTCATAACCACTCTTGGCTAAATGACCCGTCAATTCATACATGATCCCCTCTAAGGTCTTGTCAGTCATCTTCTACTTTTAGGCTGATTAACTTTAATCCCCTGCATCTCAAGAATTCTTCTAAATCCCTGATCGTCTTGCTTAATCCTGCAGCATCTGCACTTTCAAATCGCCAACTTCCTATCTGACAAGTAGGATCTGCAATGACTGTTACTCCATATATCTTAGCTACCGTTATTTTGCCCAACACTTTTACCTCGACTTAAATTTTATTCGCAGTCTTTTCTGGGGTCTTGTCATTACCATGCCACCACCCTTGGTGGGAAATTTCTGTCAAACGGTAAGCATTCTTTCCAAAACATAGGCGGTATCATCATCATAATAATACATGATGTGTGTGATGGTGTCGAGGGGATGATGGGCAGGTGGTAGGTGGTGGATTGCCCTGCCAGTGCCCATCAAAACAGCGTGTTATCGTCTGAAAGTCGCTTCCACACTTAGGAGAAGTATTTGAATAAACAACTGAGGTGAGGAATTTTTAGAGCTGTTTGTCAGTGAGCGAAGATGAAATTTTCAGCAATTTTGATAAGCTCAATTTGCAGATAAATTTTCAGTTGTTCACTTAATTTTTAAGAATTAGCAGTATAAGGATTACAAGAAGGTATAACAGTTGAGCAAGTTGATAAGATTTCACAAATTCAATTAACAAACTTAACGAACAAACTTAGAAGAATAATTTTTAGTGGTAACAGAGTTATTAGAAGTATTCAGATTAGCGATTGCAAAGTTACTGCGTAAAAAAACTGTTTCTTTTAACTTAGCTATTAGCATTCTACGGTGGGAGGTTTTAATGCAAAGTGAATTACAGCATTCGAAGCACCAATACTTGTTAGGTTTTTTGTTGAAGTTCTTCTTTAAAGATTTCGGGTTTAGCTTTTGTTGAGACATTGATTTTGATACGTTCCCATTTATCGCACCATCTACAGCGTCTGATACCGAACCATACCTTTTTGATGGAGAATCTTTTGACGAAGCACCATCTGTGGATACAAAAACCACCCCTAACCCCTACTCTGGAATAGACGTAGCTCATCGTCTTTTATACATTGGGAACCTTTGAATTGCAAGTTTAGGTTAAGGGGCCTGCGGCGCTTCTGCTGCGCAGGGCAAGGAATACTCTTATTAAGAGTTTCGGGTGTTTTGTGTCGATGATTAGGTTTTGCATCTGACCAGTTCGCCCTTGTACCTTTTGATGGTATTCGAAGGGTTCTCTACGATGCTCTGTACTTTAGCTGGCTTGTCTGACGGCTCCTAATCGCCTGGTTTTGACTTGGACATAAAAAGGCCCAGTTCCCTGTGGGTAATAGCTTGCTTAGAGCCGGGAACTGGGGTAAGAGGTTAAATCGTTCATTTGCTCTAAGCATGACCCTATCATGCAACTGTACAGCCTATTTGTCAATAGGCTACTACAATGATTTAACGAATCAACCTAATCACTTTACAGCTTATTCCTTATATAGACAGTTTGTTACAATAAAAGGGCCCTTAGACCTATTGCGTTATTATTATTATTATGATATACTAAAACATGGAAAGCAAAACGAAATCGACGGAGGCCAAAGCGATGGAAAAGAAATATATGGTTCAAATGTGGCGAGCCGACCGTTCAGCGATTGAGAATGATGATTTCGTCTGGTATCACCAAACCTCTAAAGCAGCCAAAGTCTGGGCGATGGATTACGCGAAAAAGAACGGCGGGGTTTTCTTTTCCGTCTTGTATACATTCAACAGTGGACACTATCGAACGATTGTCAATCAAGAGGTTGCCTAAATGAAAATCACCCTCAAAACTGTCGAAGAACTCGAAGCCTGGATCTTAGCCAACTCTGCAAGCTTGAAATTCAAGAACCTCGACGAAATCGTCGATATGGCCGAATTGGTAGGATTCGATCCGCTCATGCTCAACCAATGGAAGCGCAATAAGAAATTTAAGGAGGTCGCCTAATATGAGAATCCATGAACGCTACCAAGATAAGAAAAATAGAGATAAACGGGCCAAAGAACTAAGAGTTCAAGGATTAACCATCATTTGCCGGTCATCTGGTCCATGCCAATTGCATCCCGAATATATCAAAGATTGGAATTATGTTCTTACTAGTGGGGATAAAGGATTAGGCAATACGCTGTATAAAACGTACTTCAAAAATACTTACACAGTAGAGGTAGCCTAAATGACCTACCGAATCTCACTTGCTCACGCCTCTCTCACTTGCCCGGCCGAATCAGTTCAAGCGTGGATTGAATATCTGCTGGACTTGGGACAAACGCCCCAAATTGAAATCTATCAGGAGGTTGCTTAATATGAAAACTAATAAACCTAAAATTCAAGATGGTGAACCAGCAATTGAGCATCAATGCGTAGATTGTAAGCCCCAGCACACTCCGACGCCATGGAAGTTAGCCCCATGGTTAAATGAGGATAAGAGCTTCACGCTATTATGTGAAACTGGAAGCGCGGCCAAGATTAATACGACACCTGAAAACGCCACATACATTGTACGCGCCGTAAATAGCCATGAGGAAATGCTGAACGCATTAAAAGCAGTTAAACAATATGCAGATATTCCAGGCGATGTGATGTCAGTTGTTAAAGATGCCATCGCCAACGCGGAACGAGCATGAGTAACATACGCAAAAATGGCGAGTGGAATAATGGTGGCTATATTCAATGCCGAATATGGGAAAACGGAATTAAAAGAATCATTCTAAAACATCGTTATATTATGGAAAGAGCAATAGGACGGCGATTAAAAAAGCATGAAGATGTCCATCACATCGACGGCGATAAATCGAACAATGCAATTGAGAACCTCGAGTTACTTACTCATGGGAAACATTCCAGCATAACAGGCGCAACTCGCCACATCCATAAAACAAAAACGGCATCATCTAAGTATTACGGAGTAGCAAAACTAAAAACAGGCTATTGGAGCGCAAGGATTAAACGCAACAAAAAACTCCTATGGGCCAGCATGTTCAATTCAGAATTAAAGGCTGCTAAAGCCTATGACCTTAAAGCTAGGAAACTTAAAGTATTGCCACTGAACTTTTCGGAAGGGAAATAAAATGAAAACTAAATTAATGGCCTTGCTGTTGTTGACCGTGTTCTTAAACGCTTGCAGTAAACACCCGGATGATCCACCCGCTGTAGCGACGCCGGTGACTACTAATCCACCACCCCCGCCCCTACCGCAACCGCCGCCGACACCGCCGCCTGTGACTAACTGTCAAGGTGCAACAGTTCCTTGGCAAAGTCCGTCCGATTGGACGATTAATGACAATAGTTCAAAGACTTTCACAGTGCCAGGGTTTGATGTAGGCTGTGGCGATAGTCT
>Ga0066652_100000295_pt1 | contig 25143 bp, 22 predicted proteins | sample GraSoiAngelo_101_FD_71413 | JGI IMG/M metagenome (GOLD analysis project Ga0066652, IMG submission 71413) | Grasslands soil microbial communities from the Angelo Coastal Reserve, California, USA - 14_0903_02_30cm | ecosystem: Environmental > Terrestrial > Soil > Grasslands | place: USA... | reverse complement strand
CGCCGCGAGATGCGTTTGCGTGCCATGATACGACCTCCTTAGTCGGCGGCCACGGACTCCCGCGCGCGCGCGACACCCGGGCGAAACAGCAGGGCGAACAAGACCAGCACGACCGCCGCGAACCCGGCGGGCAGCACCCAGAAGCTGGGCCACCGCTCGAGGGTCATCGCCGCCGCGCCTCCGAGCAGCCGGTTGTACACGTTCCCGGCCACCTGGGCACCGATGAGCATCCCGATGCCGTACGTGACCAGCACCAGGAATCCCTGCGCCTGCCCGCGGACGGCCGGCGTGGACTTCTTGTCCACGTAGATCTGACCGGTCACGAAGAAGAAGTCGTAGCAGACGCCGTGGAGCAGGATGCCGATGAGGATGAGGGAAAACATCGCGTTGGGCGCCGCGATCGCAAACAGCGCGTAGCGCAGGACCCAGGCGGCCATGCCCACCATCAGCATCCGTTTCACGCCCAGCCTGGCGAACATCAGCGGCATCAGCAGCATGAAGACGACCTCGGACATCTGGCCGAAGGACTGCGTGGCCGCGATTCGCGTGACGCCGGCATCGCCCAGGAAGATCTGGGTGAAGTTGTAGTAGGCCGCGAGCGGAATGCACAACAGGAGCGATGCGACAATGAAAACGGAGAACGCGCGATCACCGAGCTGGGTCAGGGCGTCGAGGCCCACGATGCTGCGCAGCGAGACGCGCTGCCCAACCCCTGGCGGGGGCGTATGCGGGAGTGAGAAGCTGAAGAGCCCCAGGAGTACGCTCGCGGTGGCAGTCGTATAAATGGGAAACGGCGTCTGTTCCGGGACGGCTCCGATCAGCGGACCGAGTACCCAACTAATGAAGAGCCCGGCGACGATCCAGCCCAGGGTCCCGAACACCCGGATGAGCGGAAACTGCCGCTCCTGGGACTGGATGTGGTGGAACGCCAGGCTGTTCGCGAGACCGAGCGTCGGCATGTAGCACAGGTTGTACAGCAACAACAGCAGGATGAACGCCGCAGGCGCTCCGGTGGCCTGAGGCACGAGGAACATCACCACGCCGCCCAGCAGGTGGAGCACCCCGAGCACTTTCTCCGTCGCGAAGTAGCGATCGGCAACGAGCCCAAGGAAAAACGGCGCCACGATCGCCGCGATAGGGTTCACCGTGTACGGCCAGTGCGTCAGCGTCTCCATCCCGTGGTGGGTCATGTACACCGCGATCGTCGTATACCAGGCGCCCCAGATGAAGAACTGGAGGAACATCATCGTCGACAGCCTGGTGCGGACGCTCACGGCAGTACTCGGATCTTGATGTTGCGGTAGGCTACGTGATCGCCGTGGTCCTGGAGGCCGATGTAGCCGGTGGTGTTGCGCCCGTAGTGCGGGTGACCGGCGAACTTGCTCGCCTTGAGCTTCGCCTTCCAGTCGGCGCTGCCGAACTCGTACTCGACGACCTTCACGCCGTTCAGCCAATGCTCCACGTGATTCCCCTTCACCACGAGCCGCGCCTGATTCCATTGGCCGGCCGGTTTCACGACTCCGGCCGGCGAGGGATACATATCGTACGCGGCGCCGGCCGCTGTAAGGCGCGACTTGCCGTCCGGGTGCCCCGCGTCGTCCAACACCTGCATTTCCGGCGCATTCCAATAGATGGCGTCGTCGTCCTCGCTGCCCCGATAGAAAATTCCGCTGTTGCCCGCGGGAGCGATGTTCCATTCGAGGGTCAGCTCGAAATTCTTGAACTTGTCGCGCGTGATGATGTCGGAGGCGGACTCCATCCGTGTCAGCGCGCCGTCTACGACCTGCCAGCCCGGCGGCACGGAGTCCTGTTTGTAACCGCGCCACCCCCGGGTCGTCGTGCCGTCGAACAGGAGCCGCCACCCTGCCGACTTCTCCGCGGGCGTCAGGCCGTTGAGCGGGCCCTGTCCGTGCAGCGGTACCAGCACCCCTGCCAGGCAACACACCACCACCGTCACGGCCGTTCGATTCATCATGAGAGTCTCCTTGATGTCATGCTGGAAGTCCGGCGAGCTCCTTGAGGCGGGTCTGAACGGCGCGGCGAGCGCGCTCGCTCCGGGTGATGACGAGCACCGCGTCGTCACCCGCGATCGTGCCGATGATCTCGGTCCATGCGGCGGCATCCAGGGCGAGACCGAGCCCCTGCGCGCCGCCGGCGGGCGTCTTTACCACGAGCAGCGGCCCGACGCCATCCATCGAGACCAGGACGGTGGGCAACAGCTGGTCCAGGTGCGGCCGAATGGCCGCTCCCGTCTCGAGCGGCGGCGCGTAATGCGAGCCGCCATCCGGCGCGGCCACTTTGGCGAGCCCCAGCTCGCGGATGTCGCGCGACAACGTCGCCTGGGTCACGTCGAACCCCTCGGCCTTGAGCAGCTCTCGCAGCTGCTCCTGGCTCGCCACGGTCTCCGAGCGGACGATCTTCAGGATGGCCGCGTGCCGCTGGGTTTTCATGGGGCCAGAATCTAGCCGTGAACGACGCGCCCGGCGACGAGGGTGAGAAGGGCGGAGGAAGGCGGTGGAGGGCGGTGGAGGATGGTGGAGGGAAACACCGCGAGGTCCGCTTGCTTCCCGACTTCCAACGAGCCGATCTCACGCTCCAACCCCAACGCACGTGCCCCTTCGATCGTGAGCATCCGGAGCGCCTCCTCGCCCTCGAGCCCTGCGGCGGCCGCCTCGGCCCAAAGGGTCGAGTCTCCCACGCTCACCACGGAGTCGGTTCCGAGGCCCACTCGGAGACCGGCCCGCCGCAGGGCGGCGAGGGGCGCGGTGCCGTGCCCGTGAGCCCGGTTCGAGCGCGGGCAGTGGGCTACCGCCACCCCCGCCTCACGGAGGGACTCGATGTCCGTCCCGTCCACCTGAACGCAGTGAATGGCGAGACCGTTGCCAGACCCCACGACGCCAAGTCGCACGAGATACTGGACCGGCGAGCAGTGGTGTGCCTGCACCGCAATGCCACGGGCGCGCAACGCTTCGGCAAACGGGCCCGAGCCCTCGCGGACGAACTCGCTCTCCGCCCGCGACTCGGCGAGGTGGACCGCCACGGGGAGCCGCTCACGGCGCGCGAACTCGCCCACCGCGCGGTACAGGGGCTCGCTCACCGTGTAGGGCGCGTGGGGAGAAACACCCAGGCGCAGGTGCGAAGCGACTAAGGGACCCAGGCGAGCGACAGCCTGCTGCAACTCCCCGATGCTGGCACCACACTTCGCTGGATCGGGACCGAACACCTCTTGATAGTAGATGCCCCGGCCGCCGAGCCGCGCCAGGGCCTCGAGCGGTGCGCCCGTGCTTCCGGTGTCCGCGACGCACGTGACGCCGGCCGCCCACGCAGCACGGAGACCGTGCTCCGCGGAGCGCGCGAATCCGTCGGGGGTGGTGGCATCCTTGAGCGCGCGGATCGTGCGGATCCAGTCGGCGAACGCGGGCTGGGTGTTCTTGCCCGCGAGGTGTGTCAGCTCGAGGTGGGTGTGCGTGTTGACGAGTCCGGGGACGAGGCTCGCGCCGGCAAACTCGAGCGCGCGCGCGCCGGACGGCGCCGGGACCAGCGCTGCGGGACCAACAGCGGCGATGATGCCGCGGTCGTCAACGAGAACGGCGCCGTCCTCGATGGGCGGCGCCGTGACGGGGTGCACGGACCCTGCGCGGATGCGTAACATCAGGTGTCGGGTGTCAGGTGTCGGGTGTCAGATCAGCCAGGCCTGACACCTGGCACCTGACACCCGACACCAGCTTTCACGGTGAAACGCCGATGCCAAACGGCGCATGCACCGGACAGGCCTGCGTCGGCTCCGTGCCGGGATAGAACCAGTCCCAGTGCCGCACCTCTTGCGGGCAGAACGGCGTGGCGAGATAGCTGTTCGACCAGTCCACTTCGCGCGTGATGAGCGAGTCGGGTCGCACCCAGTCGGGCGGCGCGGGGCGGCGGTCGTACACGTCGCGCATGAACGCCGTCCAGGCGGGCGCGACGATCTTCCCGCCTCCGGCGTTGTGCTCGAGGATGCGCTGCTGGATGTCGTATCCGACCCAGATCCCCGTGACGAGCTCGGGCGTGTACCCGATGAACCACGCGTCGGTGTAGTCGTCGGTCGTGCCGGTCTTGCCGGCCGCCGGCAGCGTGAACCCGGCCTTCCACACGGCCGAGAAGGCGGTGCCGCGGCGGATCACGTCCTTCATCATGTCCACCATGAGCCAGGTGTGCTCGGGGTCCATCACGGGCTCGCGGTGGATCGCCGGCTGCCACAAGATGTTGCCCTGCCGGTCTTCGACTCGCAGGATGCCGATCGGCTCGGCCCGCGTGCCGAGGGTGGCGAACGCAGTGTAGGCGGCGATGATCTCCATCGGCCGGACGCCGCGCGCGCCGATGTGAATGGAGGGATACGGCGGCAGCGGCGTGGTGATGCCGTAGCGGCGCGCCTCGCCGATGACCGTCTGCTCACCCAGCGACATGCCCAGCTTGATCGTCGCGAGGTTACGTGACATGTACAGGGCTTGGCGCATGGGAATCAGGCCGAGGGTCGTATCGTCGTCGTCCTTCGGCTGCCACGTCGTCGAGTCGAGCTGAAGCACGGGCGGGTTGAGCGGCGAGTCATCGACGATCTCGGTCACCGGATGTCCCGCGCGGACGGCCGCGGAGTACACGAACGGCTTGAAGGTCGAGCCCGGCTGGCGGATAGCCTGCGTGGCGCGGTTGTACTTGGAGTCGTCGAAGTCGCGCCCACCGATCATCGCCCGGATGTACCCGGTGCTCGCCTCCAGCGAGACGAGGGCTCCCTGCAGGTAGTTAGTGAAGGGGTGGTCTTCCGCCGACCCCTTGGCGGATTCGACGTACTCGCGGTACGTGGTCCGGCCCGGGAACTTGCCGTTCGAGTACACTCCCGCCTCGATGGCGTCGAGCTGCGACTGGATGGAGCGCTCCGCCGCCTCCTGCATGTCGAGGTCGAGCGTCGTGTAGATACGCAGGCCTCCCTCATACAGGTCGCGCCCGAAGCGCGCATCGAGCTGCACCCGCAGCCATTCGACGAAATAGGGCGCGACGTCTCCGTAGTTCGTCCGGTTGCTCGTGAGGACCAGGGGATACGATTGCCAGAGCTCGACCTCGTCCTGCGTGAGGAAGCCCTGGTTGTGCATCAGCCCCAGCACGACGTTGCGCCGGCGCACGGCCCGCTCGGGGTGCGTGCGCGGGTTGTAGAACGCGGGGAGCTTGGGCAGCGCCGCGAGTGTGGCCGCTTCCGCGACGTTCAGCTGGGGCGCGTGCTTGCCGAAGTAGATCTGCGCCGCGGCCTCGACTCCGTGGGCCCCGGCGCCGAGGTTGATCTGGTTGAGATACAGCTGGAGGATCGTGTCCTTGGGAAAGTTGCTCTCGATCTCCACGGCCACCCGCGCTTCCTTGAGCTTCCGGGTGAGCGTCTTCTCGCGGCTGATCTCCTCGGGGAAGATGTTCCGCGCCAGCTGCATGGTGATCGTCGAGAACCCCTGCGCAAAGCTCATCGTCACGAAGTCGTTCTTGATGGCGCCGAAGATGCGCCAATAGTCGATCCCGTGATGCTCGTAGAAGCGCTTGTCTTCGGTGGCGATGAAGGCCTGGCGGACGGCGAGCGGGATCTCGCTCAACGGCAGCACGGTGCGCCGCTCGGCACCGAGCTCGCTGATGAGCCGGCCGTCCGCGGCGAACACCTTGGACGTCTGCACCTGGACGTTGCCGCCCCCGCCGCCGGGGTAGAGACGCGAGATGCTGGGGCAATGCTCGCCCGCGCACACGCGGGTCCAGGCGCCGTACGAGAGCCCCAGGCCGTACGCGGCGACCAGCACCGCGACCGCGATTACACGGCGGCGGGTCTTCTGGTTCTGCCACCAGGAGAGGGGCTGGGGCAGCGTGACAGGAGGGGGCGCTGGGATCGACGCCATCGCGCTACAACCTAGTAAGGACGCCCCGCGCTTGCCAGCCGTAGAGCGTTCCCGTACGATTCCGCGCCATGTCCGACCTCGTCGCCGAGCTCGAGTGGCGCGGCTTCGTGCACCACACCACCCGGGACCTCGCGGCCCATCTTGCCGCGGGTCGCCGCACGGTGTACTGCGGCTTCGATCCCACAGCACCCAGCTTTCAGGTCGGGAACCTGATGCCGCTGATGCTGCTGCGCCACTTTCAGCTGGCCGGCCACCGGCCGATCGTGCTGATGGGCGGGGGAACCGGCCTGATTGGCGATCCGAGCGGTAAGCAAAGCGAGCGGCCCCTCCTTTCCGAGGAGCAGATCCGGGAGAACGTGCGCCGTCAACGCGACCAATTGACGGGGCTGTTCGACTTCGACGCGAAGGAGACGCGCGTCCTCGTCTTGAACAACGCCGACTGGCTCGTGGAGCAGCAGCTGATAGCCTTTCTCCGTGATGTCGGCAAGCACTTCAGCGTCAATGTGATGATGCAGAAGGAGTCCGTGAAGGCTCGACTCGATGCCGGAATCTCCTACACCGAGTTCAGCTACATGTTGCTTCAGGCCTACGACTTCCTGCACCTGTCTCGGAAGGAACAGTGCACCATCCAGGTGGGAGGGAGCGATCAATGGGGCAACATCACGGCGGGAATCGATCTGATCCGCCGCGTCGACGGCGGTGAAGCGCACGGGCTCGTCGCGCCGCTCTTCACGACCGCGTCGGGCGCCAAGTTCGGCAAGACGGAAGGGGGGGCGATCTGGCTCGATCCATCACTGACCTCGCCCTACAAGTTCTACCAGTTCTGGTACAACGTCGACGACCGCGACGTGGAGTCGTTTCTCAAACTCTTCACGTTCTTGCCGCGAGTGGAAATCGAACAGTGGATGAAGAGCCACAAGAAGGACCCGAGTCGCCACGAAGCTCAAGGTCAGTTGGCAGCTGAAGTGACCACCATGGTGCACGGGAAGGACGCCACGTCCAACGCTACCGGAGTGAGCGCCATCCTCTTCAGTGACTTCGACCCGCGCAACGTCAAGGCCAGTGTCTTCGATGAAATGGCGAAGGAGATTCCCACGGCCTCGGTGCCGGCGAACAACCTCGGGCTGGTGGATGCCTTGGTGCAGGCCGGTTTAGTGAAATCAAAGAGCGAGGCTCGAAGACAAATCGAGCAGGGTGGCGTGTACGTCAATCAGCAGCGGGTGAAGGACGTCGACCGAAAACTCGACCCGTCTGACTGGCTAGCGGGCCGAAACCTGCTGCTTCGCAAGGGCAAGAAGGACTACGCGCTGCTCCGCGGAGGCCAGTAGGTGTTCATCGGTCACTACGCCGTGGCGCTCGCCGCGAAACGCGTCGCACCTCGCACGTCGCTCGGCACGCTCTTCGCCGCCGTGTCATTCGCCGACCTCCTCTGGCCGGTGTTTCTGCTGTTGGGGTGGGAGCAGGCCCACGTCGTTCCCGGCCCCAATCCGTTCCTGACGCTCTGGCTCGACTCCATTCCGATTTCGCACAGCCTGATGACGCTGATTGGATGGGGTCTGCTGTTCGCGTTCCTGTACCGCATGCGCACCGGGGACGGCCGCGCGGCAGTGGTGGTGGCGCTCCTCGTCGTGAGCCATTGGGTGCTCGACTGGATCACGCACCGTCCCGACATGCCACTCTACCCCAGTGGCACGCCGTTCGGGCTCGGATTGTGGAACTCGGTCGCAGGGACGGTGGTGACGGAGTGCGGGATGTTCATCGCGGGCGTGGGGCTCTACGCGACCGTGACCCGCGCGCGGGACGGCGTGGGCCGCTACGGGTTCTGGAGCCTCATCGGAGTGCTGCTCCTGTCGTACGCCGCGTCGCTCTTCACGCCGCCACCACCGACGCAGCGCGCGCTCGCGATCGGCGGCATCATCTTCGGCTGGCTGTTCGTGGTGTGGGCGGGGTGGACTGATGGGCACCGGGATACGACGTTGCCGGATACTGCGTAGCCGGGTACAGCCTCACTCCAGCTGGTCCAGCACATCCAGCACCCGCTCCAACTCCTCCACCGTGTTATAGCAGTGCGGGGCGAGGCGAATGGCGCCCTCGCGCAATGAGCACACCACGTGGGCCCGCTTGAGCGCGTGATACGCCTCCACCGGGTGCTCCGGCGCGAGGCACACGATCGCCGAGCGGTGCGCTTCGGCGCGCGGCGAGGCGACACGGGCGCCGGTCTCGTCCGCCCACCGCAGCACGGGCTCGTGCAAGGTGCGGGTATACTGCGCGATGTCGTCCACGCCCAGCTCCGCGAGCATGCTGACCGAGGCGGTCATGCCGTAAAAATCCTGGTAGGGGAGGGTCACCATCTCGAAGCGGCGGGCATCGGCACGGAAGGTCGGGTTGTAGTCGGTCAGTCGCGAGAAGTCGTCGGTCCCCTCGAACGCCATCCACCCCGTGACCGCGGGCTCGAGCGACGGGATCAGCTCGCGCCGCACGTAGATGAACCCCGATCCCCACGGAGAGAGGAGCCATTTCTGCCCGCCACACGCCAGGATGTCGATGGGGGTTTCACGGACGTCGAGTACCGAGCTTCCGACGCCCTGAATCCCGTCGACGACCAGGAAGGTCCCGTTGGCACGGCACGCGGCGCCGAGCCGGGCCAGATCCGCGCGATAGCCGTTCGAGAACTGGACGAACGACACCGCCAGCACCCGTACGCGCGGGTCGTGCAGGCGCTCCACCAGGAAGTCCTCATCGGGCCAGCCCTCGGGCGTACACGGCGCCAGCTCCACCTGGATCCCCTGCTTCTTGAGGAGGAGCCAGGGATACACGTTCGCCGGAAACTCGCGGTCCGATACGACGACGACATCGCCGCGAGCGAGGGGCAGCGCCCGCGCGGCGAGGTTCAAGCCGTAGCTCGTGTTGGTCGCAAGCGCGATCTCCGCCGGCTCCGCGTTCAGGAGCCGAGCCACAGCGGCGCGTGCGGCCTGCAGGCCGGCTTGGAGCTCGCGGTCGGGCAGGAGGTGCGGAGCCGTGCGCTTCGCGGTGAACTCGTCGAGCGCGCGACGGGTGCGCTCCGGGATCGGGCCGATGGAGGCGTTGTTCAGGTAGACGGTGTCCGCAGTCCAGGGAAACTCCGCGGCGCGCAGCGCGCGGAACTGGTCGCGCAGCGCACGCAGCCGGGTGGGGTGGTACGCGATGTCCGTCATGCCCGAACGTCGAGGGCGTCGCGCAATCCGTCGCCCACCAGATTGACACCCAGCACGGTGAGACCGATCGCCAGCCCGGGGAACAGCGAGACCCAGGGCGCCACCCGCAGGAGATCCCGTCCCTCGGCGATCATCGAGCCCCAGGAGGGCGTGGGCGGCTGGGCCCCCAGGCCCACGAACGACAGCGCCGCCTCGGCCATGATCGCCCCACCGACGCCCAGCGTCGCGGCCACGATCACCGGCCCGAGCACGTTGGGGAGGACGTGGCGCGTCACCAGCCGCCCGTCGGAGACGCCGAGCGCGCGGGCCGCCTGCACGTAATCGAGGCCACGCGCCACCAGCACCTGCCCACGCACCAGCCGCGCCATTCCCGCCCACCCGACGAGCCCGATCACGACGCATACGACGGCGAGGGACGGCCGCACGGCGGCGGCGACCGCGATCAAGAGGAGCAGCGACGGGAACGCCAGGGTGACGTCGGCCACGCGCATCACGAGCGCGTCCAGCCAGCGACCGTAGAAGCCGGCCACGAGACCGAGCGCGAGGCCCGCCGTGAGGGCGATCACCTGGCTGGTGAGACCGACCGCGAGCGACAGCCGCGCGCCGAACAGGACGCGACTCAGCACGTCGCGACCTTGAGCGTCGGTGCCGAGCAGATTCGCGGTCGAGGGCGAGCGCAGCGCGGCGCTCAGTTCGCCGGCCGTTGGGTCGCCGGCCAGCCACGGCGCAGCGATCGCCGCGAGTATGAGCAACGTGACGAGGGCGAGTCCGACCAACGACCAACGATTGCGTGCGACGCGATGACGCATGGTAGCGCGAGACTGGGGGCCACGACTACGTTACTCGGAGGCCGACCTTCCGGGCAAGCGGTGCGGACCACATGAACACCGAGACACGGTTCACGCTCGTGCTGGGTGGGGGTGGCATGAAGGGCGTCGCGCACGTCGGCGTGCTTCAGGCCCTCACCGAGCGCGGGCTCGTGCCGGGGCAAGTCGTGGGGTCGAGCGTGGGCTCCATCGTGGGCGCCGCCTGGTCCGCCGGGAGGAGCATCGCCGAGCTGCGGGAGATCGCCGTCGGCCTGCAGCGCAAGGACATCTTCGCCCGCGCCCACTACGACATGGCCTTCAAGCGGATGCGGGCGCCTGCGCTGTTCCGCCGCGAGCCGCTCGACAATCTGCTGCAACGGCTCGTGGGCGACATCACCTTCCAAGACCTGCGCCATCCCCTGCTCGTCAACACCGTAGACATCAATTCGGGGATGCAGGTGTTCTGGGGCTCGGAGGGCCTCGACGAAGTGCCGGTGAAGGAGGCCGTGTTCGCCTCGTGCGCACTGCCGGGGTATCTCCCGCCGCGGGAGATCCGCGGCCGGTTCTATGTGGACGGTGCCACCCTGGACAACCTTCCCGTCACCACTGCGCGTATCCTGGGCCCTGAGCTGATCCTGGCGGTCGACGTCTCGGCGTCGAACGCGTTCCGGGCCGACACGCAGGACGAAGGATTCGCCGCGGTCTTCGTACGCGCCGCCGAGATCGCGATGCAGTCCCTGCTCGAGCTGCGGCTGCGTGAGTGGACTACGCCGCCCATCTTTTATATTCACCCGCGCGTGGAGCACATCCACGGCTTCGACTTCAACCACCTCCGCGAGGTCGTGGATGAAGGCTATCGCGCCACGGTCGCCGCCCTCGATCGCGAGGAGGAGTGGCCCGTTCCGGGCGACGCCGGGGTGTATCCCAGGCGCGCGGTCACCGTCCGCGTGCAGCGCGAACGCTGCATTGGATGCGGCGCCTGCCTCGTGCAGGCGCCGCCCGGAATGTTCGTGCTCGATGCACAGGGAAAGGCTGTCGTCACGCGACCGGAACAGGAATGGTCGCCGATCGACGGTGAATTCATCCGGCACTGCCCCACGTACGCCATCAGCGCGCGGCCGACTGCAGCCCCTCGAGCCGCCGGCGCCGCCGGCTGACCCCTCCCTTCAACTCAAGTACGGTCGGAGCCCGGTGGCGAAACGCTCGGCCGCCGCGGGGATCGTCACTTGTGAGAGCACGTCGCTGGATGGCTTCGGCCCAGCGCGCGCGGCCGCGATCGCCGCCACGAGGGCCGCGTCGTCGTCCAGGGTGAAGTAGTAGGGCGCCTCGCCGAGCAGCTCCCGATGCGGCGGGATGTCGGAAACGACGACCGGCGTCGCGCAGGCGATCGCCTCCATGGGCGTGAGGCCGAACCCTTCGAACCGACTGGGACACACCACGACTTCCGCGCGGCGGTAGGCGTCCACCATCGCCGCGTCCGTGAGATTGGACTCGATGCTGCACGGCACGTCAAGCTCGCGCGCCAGGCGCTCCAGCCCGTCCCGCTCGCCGCCCACCCCGATGATGCGCACGGGAAGTTTCGGCGAGAAGCGCGCGGCCGCGCGGATCACCGCCGCGTGGTTCTTGTGGCGCGCGAGGCGCGAAACCGTGAGCAGGCCACGCGACCCCCCGGCGGGAGCCGGCGTGAACCGGTCCGAATCGAAGCAGAAGGCCACGTGACGGCAGGCGATCGCCAGCCGCTCCGCAACGCTCGCGGCCGTGTGCGCCGTCGGGACCCAAACCTCACGCGCGCGCGTCGCCACGTACCGCAGCCGACTGTAGTAACCGGCGCGCTCGGGGTAGCGCCGCCCGATCCGCGGCACGCAGAGGAAGTGACCCCACAGGTACCACACCCAATCGGGACGACCCTCACCGAGACGCCACGGTGGAAGATCCCAGATGTAGTGGATCAGAAGCGCGTGGTGACGCACCGCATAGGCGTACGCCGCCGCGGCGACCTGCGCGTCCATCGCGACGGCGACCCGGGCCGGCGCGTCGCCGTCCAGCGCGATCGAGATCCCCCGGGCGCGCAGCGCCGGCACCACGAGAGTACAGAAGCGATTCGGGGCAAACCAGCGGACGTCATTCACGTCGAGTCGGGGCGACGGAATTCCGCGTCGATGCGGCGCAGGTCATGTGCAACGCGGTCCCAGTGGGAGAGACAGGCATTCTGGTCGAGTCGGGCGATCCGGCCGCCGTGGCGGCGGGGATCACGTGAGGAGGAAAGTTGAACGCGAGGAGGAGCGTGGTAGGCAACCCTACCGCGCGACCTCCCCTTCGATGGCCCGGAGGTCGCGGACGACGCGGTCCCAATTGAAGTGGCCTTCGACGGCGCGGCGGCCGTTGTCGCCGAGGCGCCGCGCGAGCGCCGCGTCGGCGAGCAGCCGGGAAATCGCGTCGGCGAACGCCGCCGGCTCTTCCGACGGTACCAGGAGCCCCGTCTCACCGTCTCGCACGGCTTCCGGGATGCCTCCGGAGTCGCCCGCGACCACCGGCAGGCCGCACGCCGACGCCTCCACCAGCGAGATGCCGAAGCCCTCGATGCCGAGCCGCTCCGCCCGCCGCGACGCACCCACGTAGACTGACGCGAGGTTGTAGAACGCCGGCAGGTCCTGATCGCTGACACCGCCCAGGAAGCGGACGCGGTCACCGAGACCGCGCTTGTGCGCGAGCTTCTCGAGACGCTCGCGGTCGGGGCCGATGCCGGCGACCGCGTAGCGCACGTCCGGAGTGCGATCGAGAATCGCCGGCAGCGCTTCGATGACGGTGTCGATGCCCTTGTGTCGCTCGAGCCGGGCGACCGTCACGAGCCAATGCGCCCCGCCGTCCGGCAATCCGTACCGCTCCCGCACGGTGCTCGGATCGATGCCCGGGCGGAACTGCTTCGGATCCGTGCCGAGCGGCACGACGCGCAGCCGTTGCCCGTGCCCGTCGAGGCCCAGCTCACCGAGCACCGACAGCGCCAGATCTCGCGTCCAGGTGCTGTTGGTCATGAGGACCGCAGCGCCGCCGAAGATGGCGCGTGCCGCGCGGCGCTTGAGTCTCGAGTGCCGGATCTTGTGCTGCTCGCTCAGCAGATCACCGCCGTGCAGAAAGATTCCGTAGGGAATGCGCAACCGCTCGAACACCCAGCGGGCCGGGTATCCCGCGGGCTTCACGTTGCCGCAGTGCACGAAGCGCACGCGGTGGTGGCGCGCCAGACTGACGGCGCGGCGCGACCAGAACAGCACACCGGGGAGCGTCTTGGCGCGTCGCAGGCCGAGCGCGAGCCGGTCCACGAGAGCCGGGAGTCCCGGGTCGACCTCGGTCGCGTCGGGGTCGCTGGGCGTCGAGACGATCAGCTCGCCTTTGGGGAACCGGCGCGCGAGCTCGCCGTGCATCCGGGCGATCCCACCGCCCATCGGCGGAAAGTCCAGCGCCAACAGCATCGTGGTCATCATGTCAATGCTAACGGGATGCGTCCCCCGCGAGCAATCGGCTCTCACGCCTTGCGGAACTCGCAGTCGATGCGTCGCAGGTCGGCCGCCGCCCGGTCCCAGTTGTAGTACGCTTCCACGGCGGCGCGCCCGGCAGTCCCCATGCGGCGACGGAGCGCCTCGTCGCCCAGCAGTCGGATGGCGGCGGCCGCTACCGCCGCCGGATCGTCGGGATCGACCACCAGGCCGGTCTCCTCTTCCCGCACCGCGTCGGGGATCCCCCCCGACCGCGCGACGATGACGGGCAGTCCGCTCGCTGAGGCCTCGACGATCGAAATGCCGAATCCCTCCACCAGCAGATCGTAGCGGCGCGAGACGAGCAAGAACAGATCGGCCGCGTTGTACAGCGCCGGCAGGCCGGGGTCGGGAACGAAGCCCAGCAGGCGTACCGCGTCCCCCAGCCCCAGTTCGGCCACCAGGCGTTCCAGCGCAGCGCGCCGGCTGCCGATTCCCGCGACGGCATAGCGCGCCGTGGGAAACGCGACGCGGATCGCCGGAAGCGCCCGGATCACGGTGTCGATCCCCTTGTGGAAGTCGAGCCGCGCGACGGTGAGGAGCCACGGGCCGCCGTCGAGCCCGTACGCGCGCCGCGCCGGATCCGGATCGACGTCGGGACGGAAAATGTCCGGGGTCGTCCCGAGGTGCACGACCCGTACGTCGGCCGCCAGGGCGTGGCAGCCGAGGGAGTCGAGCACCGAGCGGGCGCGATCCGCGGTCCAGCGACTATTGGCCACAACCACCGCGCAACGCTCCAGAATCCGGCGTGCCGTCCAGCGTTTGAATAGCGAGCGCCCGATCTTTGCTTCGAGCAGCAGGAAATCCGCCCCGTGGGCGACGACTCCGAACGGCAGGTTGTGTCGTGCGCTCAGCCAGGCGGCCGCGTAGCCGGCAGGTTTGACCTCATCGCACCAGACGAAGCCCGGGGCGACCCGGCGCACCAGCGAGTCGGCGCGCCGGGTCCAGCGGAACAGCCCGTTGACTGTGCGGAGTCGCTTCGCCGGAACCGGGACGCGGTCGATCGTCTGGCGGAAGCGGGGGTCGCTCGCATCGCTCCCCGGCCAGGTCCCGGTCGATACCACGAGCGTATCCGCCGGGTAGCGGGAGGCGACCTCGCCCATCATGCGCGCGATCCCGCCGCCGAACGGCGGGAAATTGAGGGCGAGCAGGAGGGTCGGGCTCAACCCGCCCCAAGCGCGCGCCGCCGCTCCACCGCTTCGCGATACACCGCTTCCGTCCGCTCGGCGGTGCGCTCCAGAGAGAACTCGCGCCGCACGAGATCGCGGCCGGCCCGCGCGATCCGTTGCGCGAACGCGCGGTCGCCAAGCACGCGGGCAAGGGCATCGGCCCAGGCGCGGGGGTCGAGCGGCGGCACGAGCACTCCGGTCGTCCCGGAAGTGATGACGTCCGGGTTTCCGCCGGCGTGCGACACCACGGCGGGTAGCCCCAGGGCCATGGTCTCGAGCAGCGCGATGGAGAGTCCTTCGATACGCGATGGAAGGGCTGACAGGGCGGCGAGACGACAGAAGGCGAACGGCCGGTCGGTGAAGGGCACGTACACCACGCGATGACGCGGCGGCATGCTCCGCTCGATCGCCCGCAGCTCGGCATCGCCCTCGATGCCGACGCACGCGACGACGACCGGCCGCTCGAGAGCCGCGAGGGCCTGCAACAGGATGTGCTGGTCCTTCCGGCGCGCGAGGACCAGTACGATGGGCCGGCCCGCCACGTCGCCGAGCGCCGTCCGAGCGGCCGCCAACTCCGCCTCGGACGGTGGCGTGTCGATCCGCTCGCAGTCGATTCCGTTCGGTACGACACGGAGGCGGGCGCCGGGATGGAGGCGGCGCCGAAGCGCGCGCGCCACTGCGTGACTCACCGCGACCGTGCGATCCGCCGACAGCCCGACCACGATCAGCTCGGGCGGCAGCGTGAGGGGCATCGTGTGACGCGTCACGACGAACGGCAGCGACAGCCGGCGGCGCAGCCGCAGCCACGTGAGCGCGCGGCGGTCTCGCGTGGCGTTGCTGTTCACGACGTCCACCTCCTCGCGCGCGATCGTCTCGCCGAGCGCGTCGGCGAGCGGGCCCAGGCGATGGAAGTCGAGCGCCACCACCTCGAGCCCGGCGTCCCAGGCCAGCTGCGCGAGCATCGTCCCGGGGCGGCAGCCGACGAGCACCCGGTGCCCGCGGCGCGCGAGCTGGCGGCTGACGTTGGCTATTATCGTCGTCGAGCCCGATCCGCCGCCCTGGTGCGTGAGTTGAAGGATGGTGAGCGCCCGGTCCGGCATGGCACGAAGCTAGTTATACTATCGGGCGCATGCACGTCGTCGTCGCCTCCCACCAGCCAGTGCCGGCGAAGGGCTACGGCGGCCCGCAACGCGTCGTGCTGGCGCTGGTGCGAGGGCTCGCGGCGCTCGGGCACCGCGTGACGCTGCTCGCGCCGCCGAACACCCGGGTGCCCGAGGCAACGGTCGTCGTGGTGCCGCCCCGGAAGCTCGCCGAGCCCGCGACACTCGCCGCGTTCGTGCCGCGCGACGCCGAGATCGTGCACGCGCACTTCCCGCTGCGCGCCGCGCCCGGCCCGGCGCCGTTCGTCCAGACGATCCATCGGAATCTCAAGCCCGGTGCCCCACCCTACCCCAACAGCATCTTTCTTTCGCGCGACCACGCGCGCCGCCACCAGAGCGACGTGTTCGTCTACAACGGCCTCGACCCTTCGGACTACGTCTTCCGGCGGTTCCCCCGGCGGGCCTCGCAGTACGATTTGTTCCTCGGCGCGCTGCACAGCACCAAGGGTTACCACTGGGCGGTGGAAGCGGCGAAGCGCACGGGCCACCGCCTGATCGTCGCCGGCGGGTGGCGGCCGAGCTTCACGGGATCGATCAAATTCGTGGGCGAAGTGGATGGATCGGTCAAGGCAGCGCTGCTGGCGCGCGCGCGTTGCCTGTGGAACCCGGCCGCCTGGGACGAGCCGTTCGGTCTGGTGACGATCGAGGCCCTGTTCTCGGGCACGCCGGTGCTCGGCACCCACCGGGGCGCGCTCCCGGAGCTGATCACGCCCGAGGTGGGCGCGTTGTGCGACACCGTGGACGAGATGATCGCGGCCGCGGAATCGATCCAGACACGCGATCCAGCGGCCTGCCGCACGCACGCGGAGCGTCACTTCACGCACCTCGTGATGGCCGCGGCGTACGCGCGCCTGTATCGCCACTTCGTCGAGACCGGCGCGTTGCCGCCGAGCGCACCTGTGCCCGCGACGGGCTGACGGTTTGTGCACGTCGCGCTCGCCTCGCACTACCGGCTACCGACGGCCGGTTACGGCGGCACCGAGCGCGTGGTGGTCGCGTTAGCACGCGGGCTCGCGACGCTCGGCCACCGCGTGACGCTGCTCGCCGCCCCCGGCACGCGGCTTCCCGAAGCCACCATTCTGGAGGTCCCGCCCGCCGAACTCGCGGATCCCAACACGGATATCGCCGCCCTGTTGCCGCGCGGAACGGACATCCTGCACCTCCACTTCCCGGTGCGGCGGACGCTGGCGCACCCTTTCGTGCAAACCTTCCATGGCAATCTGCGCGCGGGGGGCACGGTGCCGCCCAACAACATCTTCCTGTCGCGCGACCACGCCCGGCGCTACGGCAGCGAGACGTTCGTGTACAACGGGCTCGATCCCGCCGACTATCGGTTCCAGGCGAACAAGGACGACTACGACCTGTTTCTGGGGCGGCTCCACTCGGTCAAGGGGTACCGTTGGGCCGTGGAGGCGGCGAAGCGCACCAGGCACCGCTTGCTCGTCGCCGGTGGGTGGCGCCCGAGCTTCCGGCGCAACATCCGCTACCTGGGCCGGGTTGATGGACCGAAGAAGACCGACTTGCTCGCGGGAGCGCGCTGTCTGTGGATGCCCGCCCTGTGGGATGAGCCGTTCGGCTTGACGACCATCGAGGCATTCTTCTCCGGCACGCCGGTCCTCGGCACGCGGCGCGGCGCTCTGCCCGAGGTGATTGCGCCGTCGGTGGGGGCCCTGTGCGACACGCTCGACGAGATGATCACCGCTGCGGAGACCATCGGCACGCGGGATGCCGGGGCCTGCCGCGCGCACGCGGAGCGTTACTTCTCGCACGTCGTGATGGCGGAAGAATACGTTCGGATGTACCGCGCCATGCTCGACACCGGGGCGCTCCCGCCCGGTCGCCCAACGCCCTGAGCGCCCGCTATTTCAGGGCGACAGTCAAGAGCTCTTCCAGCCGATGACGCCAAGTGTGCTCGCGCAGCGCCCGCTCGCGCGCCGCTGCGGCAAGCCGGCCGCGCAACGCCTCGTCCGCCAGCAGGGCGCGGGCGCGATCCTTGAGCTCCGCGACGCTCCGGTACAGCACGATCTCCCGGTCGGGCGTGAAGTGGCGCGCGATGTCGGCCTTGGCATCCGAGAGCTGCGGCGTGCCCACGGCGGCGAGCTCGAACACCCGCATGTTCGCGCCGGTCCCGTAGCCCGCCGGATCGCCCCACTCCCCGAATTGCTGGTGAACATTCACGCCCACGGTCGCGCCTCCGAGCGCCCGCACGTAATCGTCCCCATAGACGGGCCCGCGTGGCCATCCCGGTCCCCACGTCACGAGCCCGACCTCGGCGAGCTCGCTCAAGACCGGCTCGCGAACCGCGTCACGGGAACCCACGAACACGAGTGGCGCTCCCCACTTCGCGTCCCGCGCCATCGGTCGCAAGTACGCCGGGTCGCAACCGAACGCGAGATAGTGAGCGCGGGCGCCGGTCGTGCGGTGGCGCTCGACACTCGAGCTGTCATGCGTGAAGAAGCAGTCGTACGCGGGGGCGAGCCGGGTGGAGAGCTCGAGCAAATGGGGGTCGTCAGGGAACCAGTTCACCCAGCGGCCCCCAAACCGACGTCGCAGGTCGGCCACGTCTGCGGCGACGAGGTTCGCGCCCTTGAAGACCAGCACCACGTCCCCGCGCCGGCGCTTCAGGCACGTGGCCAGCCTGGTGGACAGGGACCGTCGCAACAGGGCGCTCCAGCCGCGGCGTCGCTCCTCGCAGCGGCGCACCTCACAACCCAGGGCCTCGAGCGCCGCGGCGAGGGCCAGGCCGCTGCGGTGATAGCGACGGTTGAACGCGGCGACGAGCACCACCCGCAGACCCGCGAAGGTCATACTTCGACGTAGTTGCGGTACTCGAACAGCCGGGCGCCCGTGAGTCGTTCGATCCAGTCGGACAGGTAGAGCCGGAGGTGGGCGAGCCGGAGCCGCCGCGGGCCCACCGCCGGTCCGGCGGCGGCCGCGCGCCGGGCCGCGATCCAGGATTGCGCCGCCCGCGGATGGGCGCCGGTGAATCGGCGCAGCAGGGGCGTCCAATACAACGTGGGAAGCGCCGCGCGCGCCTCCAGCCGGTCGGCTTGCTCGAGAAAGATCTCCTGCGAAGCTGCGAGCTTCTGGCGCATGGACTGCGGGGGACGCGCCCAGCCGTAGTGGAACATCCGGGCGCCCGTCGCCCGCGCCCGCAGGCGCCGCTCCTCGGGACCGACTCGAAAGCCCTGCGCGTCCTGATAGGAATGGACGTCTCGGCCCCCCCCCAGCCGCACCGCGCGGACTTCCCGCCGGTACCAATGCCGGTCGGTCGCGATCGTGCCGAAGTCGCCGTAGAAATGGAGGTAGTCGACCAGCAGCCCCTCGACCCGCGCGTCGCCATCGCACTCCCGGATCGCGTCGCGCAGGAGCGCCGCCCCCGCCTCGTCCAGGACCTCGTCGGCCTGGATGTACACGCCCCACGCGCCCCGGCAGGCCGCCATCACCCGGTTCGTCTCGTGGGCGAGCGCACCGCTGCCACGCGAGAAGTCCCACACCGTGTCGAGGATCTGCACGCGCGGATCGTCCAGCCCCGCGACGACCTCGCGCGTGCCGTCGTCGGATTGCCCGATGTTCACGACGACTTCGTCGCAGATGTCGAGGATGGATCGGATGGCCGGGACGATCGGGTAGTCGAGCCGGACCGCGTTCCGGACGATGGTGAACCCGGAGATCACGTCAGGTGCGGAACTGCAGGTCGTGCAGCCGGCGGTACAGCCCCCCCGCGGCGTACAGCGTCGCGTGGGTGCCCCGCTCCACGATCCGCCCTTCGGCGAGCACGACGATCAACGCGGCGTGTTGCACGGTGGCGAGCCGGTGGGCGATGACGAACGTGGTGCGGTGCGCCATCAGGCGGTCGATGGCCTCCTGCACCAGGCGCTCGGACTCCATGTCGAGCGCGCTGGTGGCCTCGTCCAGGATCAAAATCGGCGGATCGCGCAGCAGGGCGCGCGCGATCGCGATGCGCTGTCGCTCGCCGCCGCTCAAACGCGCGCCCCGCTCCCCCAGCAGCGTGTCATAACCGTCGGGGAGCTGCGAGACGAAATCGTGCGCATTGGCGGCACGCGCCGCCGTTTGCACCTGCTCGAGCGTGAAATCGGTCCGCCCGTAGGCGATGTTGGCGAACACCGAGTCGTTGAGCAGGATCGTCTCCTGCGACACGATGCCCATCAAGCCGCGCAGGCTCGTCCGGGTGAAGCGGGTGATGGGGACGCCGTCGATCAGGATGGCGCCTTTGGTCGGCTCGTAGAATCGCGGCAGCAGGTCGACGAGGGTCGTCTTGCCCGCGCCCGACGGGCCCACGATCGCCGTCACTTGCCCCCGTCGGACTTCGAAATCCACGCCGTCGAGCACCGGCGCCTGCCCGTTGTACGAAAATGACACTCCCCGATACTCGATCCGCTGCTCGAACCGTGCGGGAATCTCGTCGGGCCGGTCGCGCTCCTCGGAGGTGAGGTCCAGGACTTCGAAAACGCGTTCCGCCGCGGCGAGCGCGCCGGCCATGGCCGTCGGATAGTTGGCGACCGACTTGACCGGCGACATCAAGCGCAGCGCCACCGCGATGAACGCGATCAACACCTCGGGCGACAGTCCGCCGGCCTGCCCCATGGCCAGTCGCGTGCCGACGGCGAAGATCAGCACGATCACGGCGCCCGAGAACACCTCGCTCACCGGGCTCGTCAGGAGCGCGTAGCGTTGCGCCCGGAGCACGCCTTTGCGATAGCGGTTGGCGAGCGTGTGGAACCGCTGCGCTTCGAACGCTTCCGCGACGTAGGCCCGGACCAGCTTGATGGATCCCACGAGCTCGCTCACCAGGCTGGTAAGCTCCCCGCGCTGATCAGCCTGCTCCCGCGACCGCCGCCGCACGCGTCCCACCATGGGCCGAACGATGACCACGAGCACGGGCGCGCAGACCAGGGCCACGAGCGTCAGCCGCCACGACAGGCCCACCAGGATCGCGACGTAGACGACGATGAGACTGACGTTCTGTACCAGGGAGGCGAGCGCCGCCGTGACGACGGTCTTCACGCCGTCGGTGTCGTTGATCACGCGTGCGAGCAGCTGTCCGCCGCGCGTACGCTGGAAGAAGTCGAGCGGCAGCGTTTGCAGGTGCCCGAACAGCCGCACGCGCAGGTCGCGCACGACGTTCTCCTGGATCGCGACACTCGAGACCGCCGCCACGTACGACAACACGTTCTTGAGCACGAGCGTGATTACCAGCACCACCACGACGTTGCGCAGCGCGGCGCCGGACGAGCCCGCGCCGAGCAATGGGCCGACGATCACCGCGAGCAGGCGCTCGACGGCGGAGCCCCCGACGGCGGGAAGCGCCGCCTGGCCGAACAGGGTACGCAGGAAGGGGATCAGCAACACGAACGTGGCGCCGTCGAGCACCGACGCCACGAACGTGGCCACGAGGTTGGCGACGAACAGGAACGCGTAGGGGCGAAGCAGCAGCAGGAGCCGGCCGCTACGGCCCATTCAGCGTGTCCTTCCGCCGGCTCCGGAAGCTCCAGGCCGCCGCGGGGTGAGTAGCGCGACCGGGAGGATCATTTCCTCGGGCGTGACGCCGCCGTGCAGGAACGATCCGCGATAGCGCGCCTGGTACTCGCGCAGCTTGGTGGGGTAGACGAAGAACCGGTCCGCCGTGGCGAGCAGCAGACGGACGCCGAGCCCCATCCCGGGGAGTCCGAAGCTCTTCAGGTCCTCGACCGCGATCGCCGCCTCCGCGTCCTCCGTCTTCAGGTCCTCTCCGAACTTGTAGCGCAGGTTGGCGGTGGCGTCCCGTTTGGCGTACACGGTCGCCGGCGTCTCGCAGTGAATGGACCCGTGATCGGTCGTGAGCAGCACCGTCACGCCCCGCCGCTCGGCCTCCTGCAACGCCGCGAGGACCGGCGAGCGCTCGAACCAGGTGCGGGTCAGGCTGCGGAGCGCCGCCTCATCGCGCGCCACTTCGTACAGAATCGCGCTCTCGGAGCGGCCGTGCGTCAGCTGGTCCACGAAATTGAACACGAGCGCCGTGACCCCGTCCTGCGCGAGGTGCGCGGGCAGGCGCCGCATCAGGTCTCCTTCGCCGGAGCTGAAGACCTTTTCGTAGCGCACCGCGACCGGGCGGCCCACGAGCTCCTGGAGCTGCTCGGCGAGGAGCTCGCCCTCGTGCGCGTTGAGACTCTCTTCGTCCGACGCCTGGCCCCACCACTCGGGGTGCCGCGCCGCGATCTCCATGGGGAAGAGCCCCGAAAAGATCGCGTTGCGCGCGAACGGCGTCGCCGTCGGCACGATGCTGTAGTAGTACGACTCTTCCACGTCGAACAGCGGCGAGACGAGCTCGCGCAGTACCTCCCACTGGTCCAGGCGCAGGCAGTCGACCACCACGAACAGCAGGCGCCCCTTCGACTGCAGCACCGGGACGAGGAACTCGGCGCCCACGTCCACGGACAGTGGGGGCCGGTCGCCTTCCGGCCCCGCGAGCCAGCGCGGATAGTGGCGGGCGATGTATTCGGCGAAGTCCTTGCGCAGCGAGCGTTGCAGCGTCCGCAGCGCGTCGGAGAGCCCGGGCTCGTTGGAGGCCGACAGCCGCACCTCCCAACGCGCCAGCTCCACCACGAACTCGATCCACTCGCGCCAGGCGAGATTCGCGCCCCGCCGCCCCTCGAGCTCGCGGAAGCGCGTGACGAAATCGCGCGCCAGCCGCTGCTGGCGGATGCGGTCGCCCTCGAGCAGTCGCGTGATCACCGACAGGATCTGCCGCGGCTGGACCGGCTTCACGAGATAGTCGTCCACCTCGATGCCGATGGCTTCGCGCAGGGTGCCCTCGTCCTCGCTCTGCGTGACCATCACGACGGGCATCGCGGGGTCGAGCGCCCGGATCTCGACGATCAGCTCGAGCCCCCGCCGTCCGGGCATCTGCTCGTCGAGGAGCACGATGCTGTACGGCTGGCGCCGCAGCAGCGCGAGCGCGTCATCGCCGTGCGCCGCGGCCGCGACCGTGAACCCCTGGTCCTCGAGGAAGCGCCGATGTGCGGCGAGCCCGTCCACCTCGTCGTCCACCCAGAGAATCGTTTTCGGCCGCACCATGCCAAAAGCTAATGGCGACTAGCGAACACGGGCAACGCGGGACTTATTTCGCGACGTGCTCTGCGTCCTGCTCGTCCGGTTCAGCTCCATCGGCGACATCCTGCTGACGACGCCGCTGGTGCGAGCCCTCGCCCGGCGACACCCGGAAGCGAAGCTCGTGTACGTGACGAAGCGCGCCATGGCGCCGCTGGTGGCCGACAACCCGCATATCACGGACGTGGTGACGCTCGAGCCGGGCGAGCCGATCCGGCAGCTCGCCCGACGGCTCCGCCGGTTCGCCCCGACGCACGGGCTCGACCTTCATGGCAGCGTTCGCAGCGTCGGGCTGCGGCTCCTGGTCCGCTGCCGCTGGTCGGGGTATCGCAAGCGGAAGCTGGCCCGAACGCTCCTCATCGGCGCCAAGCTGGACGTCTACGGACGTCGCATGCCGGTGGCGGAGCGCTACTTCGAGGCGGCGCGCCGGCTCGATACCCGGCCCGACGGCGGCCCACCGGAGTTTTGTCTCGGTCCGGGCGCGACGGCGCTGGCCGCCCAGTGGCTCGCCGAGCGTGGACTCGCGGACGTCCCCGTGGCGGCGCTGGCGCCGGGTGCCGCGCACGCCACCAAGCGCTGGCCCATCGCCCATTGGGGCGCGCTCGCGGAGCGCCTGCGCACCGCGGGATACCAGCCGGTGGTCGTCGGCGGGCCGGAGGATCGCGGGCTGGCGCAGCAGCTCGTTGCGGGGGGCGTGGCCGCGAGCGCCGCCGGCGAGTTCTCCCTGCAGGAAACGGGCGCCTTGCTCGCACGGTCGCGCGTCGTCGTCTCGGGCGATACCGGCGTGATGCACATGGCGACGGCCGTCGGCACGCCCGTCGTGGCGCTGTTCGGCCCCACGGTCGGGCAGTTCGGCTTCCTTCCTTATCAGGCGCGCTCCGTCGTGCTGGAGCGCGGGCTCGACTGTCGACCGTGCTCCTCCACCGGCACGGCGACGTGCCCGCTCGGCCACCATCGCTGTCTCACCGATATCACGCCGGGTGAGGTCGCGACCGCGGTGGAGCGGCTGGTCGCGTGATTCGCGCCACCACGCCGGCCGAGGAGCGCCTCATCGGTCTGGTCGCCGAGGCGGTGCGGGGACCGCGGCGGGAAGGGCTGTTCGCGCTCTGGCTGATGGTGCGCTCCGCCGAAGGCCTGCTGCCGCCACGGCCCCTGTCTGGGAAGAACCACCGGCGTCGCCTGCAGGCGTTGGACACGCGCCTCGCGAGTCTGGCGCTCCCGGCACCGCTGAAGCGCGCCCTCGCCGCCGCCCGCCACCACCTCGAGCCTGCGACCCCGGCGGCCGCGGCGCTGGTCCTCTCGCAGCTGGTCGCGCCGGCGCGTGAGGTCCTCGGCCCTGAGGCGGGAGACGCCGTCACCGTTGCCGCCCGCGCCGCCAGTCTACATCTATAAAGGCTAGGCGCACAGGAAGGCACACATGTCCCCACGGAAGTTCGAGCGCCGTCCCTCGCTCGAGTCCCTCGTGGACCGAGTGGACCAACAGCGTCCCGGCGACGTGCCCAGCGATACGGTGCCGACCGGATTTCCCTCGGTCGACCGTATCCTGGGCGGCGGGCTGCGGCGCCGCGACCTCGTGGTGCTGGGCGGAGACGTCGGGTCGGGAAAATCGGCGCTCGCGCTGGGGCTCGCGCTGCGCACGGCGCAGCAGGGGACCGGCGTGGCGCTTGTCTCCGGTGAAATGGACGAGGAGCGGCTGATGGAGCGCGCCCTCGCCATCGAGGGACGGGTGGCGGTGGACGAGCTGCGCGGCGCGAAGCTCAACGACCAGACGCGCGCTGGGATCGGCGGGGCCGCCGTGCGCCTGCGCGGGCTGCCGTTCACCATCGTTCCGCTGGCGGCGCCGGACTTCGAAACCGCGACGGAGCGGCTCGATCCCCTACAGCGACTCGGGCTGGTCGTGGTCGACTATCTGCAGCTCGTGCCGTCGCCGCACGGCGTGGCCCGGTCCACGCAGGACGAGGACCTCGCCCTGGTGCTGCAGCGCCTCAAGGGCCTGGCGCTCGAGCGCCAGGTGGCGTTGGTCGTCGTGGCGCAGCTGCCGCGGTTCGACGCCAAACGCCCCAACGCCCGGCCCGCGCTCGACGACTTCGGGCACCTCGGCGCGATCAAGCAGCACGCGGACGTGGTCCTCGGAATCTACCGGGAGGAGATGTACAACCCGGGGCACGGGGTCGAGGGGGCGACCGAGCTCATCGTCCTCAAGAACCGCAACGGGCCGACCGGGTTCGTGGACCTGTACTTCTACCGGCGCTGGATGCGGTTCGAGGACATGCT